>Ga0310345_10000890_pt1 | contig 36980 bp, 43 predicted proteins | sample HC15DNA20500_MG_FD_204667 | JGI IMG/M metagenome (GOLD analysis project Ga0310345, IMG submission 204667) | Marine microbial communities from station ALOHA, North Pacific Subtropical Gyre - HC15-DNA-20-500_MG | ecosystem: Environmental > Aquatic > Marine > Oceanic | place: Pacific Ocean: North... | reverse complement strand
ATCTGCGACGATCTGGCAGATGCGAGTACGGAATGGTTCGAGCGGGAGGCACCAACGCAATGTCTGGTTCACGGCGACTTCCGTCTTGATAACATGCTCTTCGACATCAAGGGTGGACGGGAACGTATCGCTATCCTCGACTGGCAGACCGTCACTGCCGGCAGACCGATGACGGACGTGGGTTACCTCCTGGGGTGCGGACTGGGGCAGGCTGTTTGGCAGGAACACGAGAGGGACTTGCTGGATCTCTGGCGCGCAGAAATGCACGAGCAGGGAATCGTGTTTAGCCACGACGACATCGAAATGGATTACCGGCTCGGCATCCTGCACGGCGTGTCGACGGCCGTGTTCAGTGCAGCATTCGTCGAACGGACCGCGCGCGGCGACGCGAATTTTCTGTCTATGGCGCGCGGCGCGTGTTCGCTGGCACTGGCCCGCGAAAGTATCGCTGCGTTGAAGGAGGCGTTGTAATGGTTCTAAGCCGCGGTGACGATTACCCCATTCACCAGATGCCCGAACCCGTCGCGTATGCCGGGACGGATCGGAATTTTTACGATCGGTATTTTTTCAACGGCTACGCGCCTGATGGCAGCGGCTTTTTTGCCGTTGCGCTCGGTGTATATCCGCATCTCGATGTCATCGATGCGCATTTCAACGTGGTGCACGAAGGAATACAACACTGCGTCCACGCAAGCGCTGAGCTAAGCATGGAACGTATGGTCATGGCGGTCGGTCCGATTTCCATCGAAATCATAGAGCCGCTGAGCATGCTGCGCATCCGGCTCGAGCCCTTCGATGGGATTTCCGCAGACATTACCTTTACTGGCCGCGCCTTCCCCATCGAGGAGCCCCGGTTCACTCACCGCATCGGTCCGCGCGCCTTCATGGATTACACGCGTCTCACCCAGAACGGTCGTTACACCGGATGGATCGCGGTGGACGGGACAAAGCGCGACCTCGCCGCAGGCACGATGGGCACCCGCGATCGCAGCTGGGGCGTGCGGCCCATCGGTGCCCGCGATGCGCAGCCAATTCCCGGATCACCGGGCCCGGCGTTCTTTTGGCAATGGACGCCGATCAACTTTCCTAATGGTAGCCTGTTCTTTCACGTAAATAATGATCAGCACGGCAATGCGTGGAACACCCGCGCTGCGTGGGCAGGAGAGGGCGCTTCGGTAACCGAAATAGAAGAGGGGCACGGCGGCATGCGAACGCGCCTTCGCTCCGGAACGCGCTGGCCATCCGGAGGGACGCTATCCCTGGCACTACGCGGAGCGCCTGAACAGGTCACGTTCGAACCGCTGGGGCGCTTTCAGATGCGCGGCCTTGGCTATACCCATCCAGAATGGGGACACGGCCTCTATCACGGCAAACTGAAGGTCGAGCGGGAGGATATCGATCTCTCCGATATCGATCCTCTTGCGCCTGAGAACCTTCATGTCCAATTGCCCGTCCACGTCGTTGCCAGTGACGGGACGGAGGGTATCGGGGTGTTCGAGCAGTTGATCATTGGGCCTTTTTCCCCTCTGGGCCTCGATCTATTTCTCGACGGCGCCGCTTAGGCCGCGAACCTTCCTTGCAGTTCGTAAAGCGCCAAGGCCGCCTTGGCAGCTTCGCCGCCCTTGTCCTTTTGTTGCGGATCTGCGCGGACGAGCGCCTGTTCCTCATTCTCGACCGTGAGGATGCCGTTGCCGATGGCCATACCGTCCATCGTCAAAGCCATGATCCCTCGCGCGCTTTCGCCTGCGACGATTTCAAAATGATAGGTTTCACCGCGAATGACCACGCCAATCCCGACATAGCCATCGTAGTGGCCGCTCTCTGAAGCTAGCGCGATTGCGCCCGGAACTTCGAGCGCGCCGGGAACGGTCAGCACTTCACACGCATGTCCCGCGGCTTCGATTGCCGACCGCGCGCCGGAAATGAGCATATCGTTGAGGTGGTCGTAGAATCGGGCTTCGACGATCAGGAAACGGGCCATAAATGTTACTCCGGAATGGGCATGTGATCGACGATATCGAGGCCATAGCCTTCGATCGCCACGACGTTCGGTTGCGAGTTGCTGAGCAGAATCATTTGTTCGATACCCAGATCCGCAAGTATTTGTGATCCGATGCCGACATTGCGCTGTTCGTCACGCCCCTGATCGCCCCAATCGGCGCGCCGGCCTGTCAGCAGGACGATGACGCCAGAACCATGATCGCCGACAACCTGCATCGCGCGCTGAAGAGTGCGTTTGCGCGGCCCGGGCTTGCCCAGCAGATCATCGAAAATGGAGATGGGGTGCACGCGGGCCAAAGTTGGCTCACCTTCGACGACCTGGCCTTTCTGCAACACGTAACTCTCGCTTCCGTCGATGGTGTTGCGATAGGTCATCAGTTTCCAGTCGCCGCCATAGTCGGATTGAAACTGGCTTTCGGATATACGCTCGACGAGGTGATCGTACCGCATCCGATATTCGATAAGATCGCGGATGGTGCCGATCTTCATATCATGCTTGCGCGCGAAGCTGATCAAATCGTCGAGGCGGGCCATGGTCCCGTCTTCGTTCATGATCTCGCAGATCACGCCCGATGGATTGAGGCCGGCGAGGCGGGAGATGTCCACTGCGGCTTCGGTGTGTCCTGCGCGGACAAGCACGCCCCCATCGCGGGCAGCGAGCGGGAATACGTGGCCCGGGGTGACGATATCGTCCGGGCCCTTGCTGGAATCGATCGCAACGGTAACCGTGCGTGCCCGATCGGCAGCGCTGATCCCGGTGGTGACGCCTTCCTTTGCTTCGATCGAGGTCGTGAAAGCGGTCTGCATGCTTTCGCGATTGTCGCGGCTCATCGGCTGCAAGCCGAGCGCTTCCACCCGTTTGCGGTCCAATGACAGACAGATCAGTCCGCGCCCGTGGGTGGCCATGAAATTGATGGCGCTGGGCGTGGCCATCTGGGCCGGAATGATGAGATCGCCTTCGTTCTCGCGATCCTCATCGTCTACGAGAATGTACATCCGGCCGTTGCGGGCTTCGTTGATGATTTCCTCGGCACCGACGATCACCGGCGTCTCGTCATTGGCTTCCAGAAAGGCTTCGAGCTTGGCAAGCGTTTCTGTGGTCGGGTTCCAGCCATCGTCGCCGCAATCGCGTAGCGTGTTGGCGTGAAGGCCGGCGGCGCGAGCGAGACCAGCGCGGGTCATCAGGCCCTGCGATACCAGCGTACGAACTTTTTCGATCGTGTTCATGCGATGACTGGTATCACATTTCGATGTGATGTCCAGTATCTCGGTCACATTGAATGTGATGCGACAATACTCTCGGGCGATGAGAAATGCACTGAAGGGGGGTGGTGGACGCACTAGGGCTCGAACCTAGGACCCGCTGATTAAGAGTCAGCGGGTCTTTGCGCTTATGGCCCGTAACCATTCGTAAAACATACGTTTTTTCGGAGCGGTTAGCACTATTTTGGAGCGGTTAGCACTCTTATGATCTGATTGATGCAAGGAAGGCGATCAAATCGACTGGATTTAAGATGCGACTCTTGGCCAATTCCGTTGCGATTTTTTCGATGTCGGCGTCGGGTTCTCTCGCGATCTGGCGCACAAGTTTGAAGAATTCTTCCAGCGTTGCCCATTTCTGCTCAGCATTGGCATTCCTGATTCGCACCGCAAAGGCCGGGCCGTGCGCGGTCGATAATGAATGAGGGCTCGTGTTTATGATCACCCACATGCGGGAATTTGAGACGATTAGGTGCGCGAGGTCCTCGTCATACTCAACGAAAAAATGATCACCAATGAGCGCAGCGATTTTGTCTGTTGCAAGCTCCCAGTTCAACACGGTTGCTCGCCGATCTTCGCACCAGCGTTCTTCATCCGATCGATCGATGATATAAAGGCCATCAATTCTACCGGACCCATGACCCTGCTCAACGACGTGACAATCTCTTCGAGGTCTGCGCCTGGCTCCATCGCGATCTGCTTTACGAGCTCTAAACCTTCGTCAAAGGTCCCATGTGCTCTTTCGTATCCCATTCCTTTTTTACGAATGGCGAACGAGCGTGCTCCAACGATTGATCCGGGAAAATACGATGTTGATGCTTTCAACATCACCCGCATTTGATCACTGGCAATGACCAAATGGTTCGTGACGACATTCTTTTTACCAAGGAAGCGAAGATCTAACAGATTAATCTCAACATAGTTGGTATCTCGCCACTTCATGAGCCTTCGCCGTCAATCTTCGCAGCGGCCGCTTCCATCACCTCAGCAGCCCGAGCTTTACGCTCGCGTGCCGTGGCATACTTTTCAGCCATCTGAACCGATGAGTGGCCGGTGATGTCTGAAACCACCGCGAGGGAGCAGCCTGCCTCGAGGAGGCGACCGGCGGCCGAATAGCGAAGCCCGTGAAAGGACAGCTCGTGGAAGCCGAGACGGTCGAGCTCCTCGCGCAACTGCTCGCTGAAATTCCGCTTGAGGAAGCGCTTTCCGTCTTTTCTGACTACGAGGCGATCGCAATCATCCGGGTCATTGACCGATTTCCTGTGACGGATCAGATCGACGAGGGGACCAGTAGCAGGCACATCGACCATGTTCCCGGTCTTCTCCTGCCAGACGCGCACCTCGCCGCCGAATGCGCGAGACTTGGTCATGAGAAGACAGTCGCCCATCCTCTGACCAGTGCACAGACCTACGATCACGCCATCGCGAAGAGGGCGGGGCGCCTCGCGAAGAAAATGCTCGATCTGGGCTTCTGACCACGGCGGATGCTCATCTATGTCTGACTTGCGCTGGAGCTTCTCGACCTTCGCCGCTGGATTTTCCTCAAGGTGCTCGTGGCGCACTGCCCACGCGAGCATGGCTGATAGAACCGACTTGAACAGATCCCCGGTCCGCAAACCTTTCGTGGGCTTCGGAGGCTTCCGCTTCGAAACTGGAAGGCCAGCTGCAACCGCAGCCTCGTCTTCCGCCTTACGTTTCACGATCGCTTCTTCGCGTTCTGCCACAACCTTCGCGATCACTTTCGAGCGCATCTGCCGGACGTTCTTTGCGGTCAGCTTCGAAAACGGAAGGTCGCCGACCATCGAGTTGAGACGAGCGATTTCGCGCTTGTAGCTTGTTCGCGTCGCATCCTTCAGGCGCTTCCATTCATCGCTCGCCTCGAATTGCTCGGTAAGCCAGCGCAGCGACATCTCGTCTTTCCGCTGCTCGATTGCTGTCGCCTCTTCCTTCGCGTCCGATAGCAGCTTGGAATACTCGCGATGGAAGACGGGATCCCCGGGCACGCCATGAATTCGAGCCGCTTTATCAAGAGTGGGATGCCGGAAATACCAGAGCTGAGCACCGGTCGGCTTTTTCACGACATAAGTGAAGGGAAGAGTTTCAGGCATAATCAGGACCCCAGACGAGCGGAGAACGGATCATCCACGCCCCCGCCATTATTGCCATTGGTTACGCCGAAACGACGTTCGATCATCGCATCCAGATCGTCGCGGAGCCACACGCGTGCACCGCCATCCTTTGCACCAGGCGGATATTCGCCGGATTTAACACGATCGAGGAAAGTGGACTCTGAGACGCCGCAATAGAACGCTGCAGCTGATGCGCGCATCTGTCGTGGAGTGAATGCGAAGGTCATAAGCGATTTTACCGCACCACGGCGTTCCGGGCGCACAGGTCGCGGCCGCCCACGGCTTTGAGCACACTCGCCAGTGCCATCCTGTCGAGCGTGCGCGCCCCGTCGGCGATCCGGATCGACCTCGAGGAGGGCAGGGCGGCTGGACAAGTCGTGGACGCGGTTCTCAGGATTGCCGCGGTGATTTGACCGGGTGGTTGAGTGTTGATGCCTCGTCCCGCGATGAATGATCCCGCGAGAGCAAAGGCCACCAACCGAGCCCATAGTGGAACATGTCGACGCAGCTGAGTGATCATGCGAGGATCCTGAGCTGCATGCGATCGCGGACGTCGCTATCGATGAAGCCGGCATCATGGAGTTGGTTAAGATCGTCATCGGTCAGACGCCGCCATTTGCCATGTTCTGCTGCGCGGCGAACGAGCACCTTCTTGCCTTGGCACCACCACTGTTCATCACCGATCTGAGCGCATCCGAATAGACCCTTCCAGCTCTCGCGAAGTCCCAACGGGATAGGGACAGGCTCGGTAGGATCGTCATTCGGCAAGTCTTCCATTTTCTTCTCCAGATTTTTTCTCTGGAGGCGTGTTCTCCTTTTGATCCTGTCTGGCTTTTGCGAGCCTGTCTATCAGTTTTTTCGTTTTTTAATCGGCGGTTATCGTGACCAGCCCAAGTGCATTGGCAAGCAACAACGCATTCTGAAGTGTGACGGGACGGCCTTCCGGTTCGTCGGAACGGAAGAGCCGTGAAACGTATCCCTTGTCCATGCCGATGCGCCGTGCGAGTTCCGCTTGGCTAACCTGCTTCTCTTCCATGGCCTTGCGAACCTTTGCCATGATTTCGTCGACCTCATGCATTGCAGGTTCCTTCCAAAAGGGTTTCAGGGGTGGCACCCACGGGCAGGGAATACACTACTCGAGCCTTTCCATTCGCCACGAGCAAACCATCGTCGGCAAGCCGCTTTAGATGATCGTTGACAGACTGCGGTCCATCAAAACCGTTGTGGCCGCTATGTAAGAGACCTGCACTGCGCGCTGCTTGATCCATAAGACCCGAGACCGCTGATTTATCAACGACGGCTCCTTCTGCGAAAAGTCGGCTCACATACTTCAACACGATTTTCCTCGCATTCGCATCGTTAGCCGAATGTTTTGCGTCGTTCTGATCACTCGGGATCGTGTAGTTATTTCCGTCTGCGTGCAGGAGGCCTGCCTTTACGAGCTGATCCAGATGCCACGCCGAAGAACCAGCCGGGCGTTCTCCCGTGTTGCGCTTAAGACCGCCCTCGTGATGCCCCTTCTTAAGGAGATCTGCGTATGCAGTCGGGAATCCAGTGCGCTCTTCGATCTTCCCATCAATCAGTCTCTGAACCGAATTGGCGGTGATCTTCTTTCCGAGTTCGTTCAGCGCCATCGCCGCCGCGAGGACCATCGTGCTGACGTCTTCGCGAATCCTGAGTAAGGAAGTGCCGGTTTCGCTCGGTGCATTGCTGCGACGAATGTAATCGTTCCGGCTGCGAGCGATCTCGATGTTGTCCGGGTTGAGATTGATGTAACCCCCGCGCGGACGGCGCTTCATCCAGATCTTCCCTCTGAACTTGTCCAGCGCGTTGCCCTTGGCGACCGCGAGGCCGACGACCGTGTCGGAAGGCGAGACCAGTCCCAGCTCGATGAGCTGCTTGGTTTCATACCAGTCGTCCTCTCTTCCCTTCCCGTCGAACGCGGGACCCAGGCCTTCGCGCCACTCGTTGGTCTGACGAACCGACGTGTTGAGGTTCGCGGAACCCCGAAAGCGCTGCTCGGCATTAGCGTCCGGATTGAAGCGGTCGATCTTCGGATCCTTCTGTGTGTGTCCGATCGCGTTGATCCAGATACCCCTTTCGATGGCGCAGCGATTGAGCTCGACCGGAGCGACGGAGGAAAGATGCGGATCATCTGCGGTTCCGCCGGCGACGGTCGTCCACGAGTCGATCACGAGTCCAATCACCTGATCATCCCGTCCGTGGCTCGCGTTCCAGCAATCGATGGTGTGGAAAAGGGAATCGAAGACGCTGGTCGGCCTCCAGTCTCCTAACGCGCGATCGAACCGGAACAGGGAAAGGCGGTTCTCTGGAAACTCCTCCCTTGTCATGGAAACTGGGCAGATCGGCAGGATGCGGCTGAAGCGATGTGCTTGCTCGAGCGGCGTCAGATAATCATAGTCGTGGACGAGCACGTCCGTGATGATAGAGTTCAAGACAGTCAGCTCATCCTCAGCGGTGTAATAAACGACCACACCACGGCGATTTCCCAGAGGCAGGCCCATCCAATCTTGGCTTTTTCCGTCGTCACCGACCAGCGCCATGCATTGCGAGACCTTCCCGCCAGTTTTACCGATGCCACCCGCCCCAAAATCGAAATCGAACCCTGTCTGCGAACGGAGGCCAAGAATGTCGTAAGCTACGGGACGCTTTTCGCTCCAGGCGAGCAAGGCGCCGAATTCGGCGAAGCGAGCATCCCGCGTTTCATTTCCGAAGAACTGTGTGGGAGGACTGCCTTCGAGCGGCTGGTGGAACTCCTGATTTGGAACAATTGCGGACATGGAAGAAACCCTGTTTTCGTATGTTTATGCACGAATAATAATGGAGGGGGGTGCCCACAGACAACCCCTCCATGTCGATTTTTGAAATAAGTTTAGATGGTTAAGGCGAGGCCCGGGAATAGTGGCATGTCGACCTTCTTGTCGGATGAGCGGCGCATGGCGCGGAAATCGCGCTCGGCAGCACGTTCGGCGCGGCGACGTTCGAGGCGCTTTTCGTGGCGTTGCGTGGCAGCTGGAACGGCAAGAGCGTGATAGAGCATCTCTTGCATGGTCCTCTGAGACCATACGTGATAAATCGCTGCTTCGTGTTCCTTCGCCGGGGCAACATAATGGCTGTGTGCATCAAACAGAGCGAGCGTCGCTGGCATTATTGATGATACTTTGCGATTGTCGATACCGCTGGCACCAAACATTTTGTCGAGGTCGTCGAGGTCGTCTCGATTTACTTCGTCAGGCTCGTTCTTGGATAAGACTGTTTCAAGCCAGTGCCTCCACCCTGCCGCCTCGTCCGCCACGTCTTAGTCGCCACCGTCAGGTTCTGTCACGAGATCAAGGATGGCGGCGGCTTTCATGTGAGCGCCGAGATTTTCGATGGATTTTGCAAACTTTCGCAAAGAGCCGGCGATGGCAACTGCGCCACAAGTCCCTGCATCCTTCAGCAACAATCTTCACCTTCCACGAGATATCATGGTTGCTAAAGCGCTCGATGCGAGCGCGACGTAGTCGAGATCTTTGCTCTGCCGGCCATGCGATTTGATCCTATCAGCAGTGGCGCAGTGAGAACGGCTAGATGGGACGTAGATCGATTCCGAAAGTTTCGCGGAAGGCAACCTTTCTGACGAAGATCTTCGTTTACCCACACGAGGTATTCTGCGTCGGATGCGCGAACCTCGCTCTGACGATGCTTCGGAACATCAAAGGCTGCGATGATCTCGTCGGCGCTCGACATAGCGGAGGAAGGTGCGATTGATGATGTCGGTGCAGGACGTTGTGTCTTCATTTGCGAATTCTCTCATGCCGCTTCGGAGATCGCAAGACCCCTAGAGACGATTCTTGTCTTACTCTAGTAAGCGTAAGAAATAGTGTTGAATGAGCTTGAGTGCACCAGACTTTGAGCCTCAAACTCAACATTGAGGCCAGTGGCTCAACGCTTGATAATTCGCGCAAATCCGCCGTTTTTCTTGGAAATCGACCCCTGTAAAGATTGAGCCTTGAGCCTCAACGTATCGTAGTCTCAGACTTCTTATCTCATCCGAAACCGCAGATTCCCGCGCGTTTGGGAGACCTTGAGCATTGAGCCTTGCACAGTGTGTATACACACACTGACGGAGCGTCTCTTCGCTCCCCTCCGCCAATGTGAACACTCCATCTGCATTTCAGACCTGTTCGATGACCGCGTTCGTTGGAGGGACGACCGTGGGTGGTGATCTAGGAAATGCATCACTACCAACGTCTAATTGTTCTTGGTGCAACTTTTGCGGCTCTTGGAGCATTCAAACGTAGGTGGAACAAAATAATCCATCCACCCGGTCCCTAAAAAGCGTAAAAATTAGCGCAACCGAGATTTTTTTATTGAGAACCCCTTGTGCGTTTCAAAGACGTCCTTCTACAATTCACTCATGAGCAAATCTTCCCTCATCAGCATCGATGCCCGCGCAGCCATTCGAGGCTTGTCGAAAATTGGAGAGGCTGCGGCCTTCGGAACCGCACGAGGATTGAACGACGTCGCGTTTCAAGCGCTGCGCTTCGAGCGAACCAACATGTCGCGACGCCTCGACCGGCCGTCACGGTTCACGATCTCCGGCACTCAAGTCGAACGCGTCGAAGAACTAAGGTGCGCCCGAGGCAGCGGTATCCAACGAAGACAGGCGAGCGAAGTATCTCACGGCGAAAGAGCAGGGCGGCACCGGGTCACGATCGCGCGTGTTGCGGCTCCGGCAGCAAAGCAATCGTCATCCCTGTTGCACGAGAGATGGAAAACGCTCGTGGCTCGCTAGGCTGTAACGCCTAACAGCGTATGAACCTGCCATTGTTATCTCGAGCACCCGGGAATCTTCGAATGCATTGGAGCTTCGACATTCGAGGCTGTGATTGTTGGTCTTCGGCACCAGCTTCTGGAATAGGACTCAGTATCCGCGTCTCGCGACGATGGTGGCCGCGTGGATTTGGATTCCCGGTCGGTTCGAGTGGGCTGCGTAAGCCAGCAAGCGAATTATACTCCGAACTTCTGCTCATCCAAAGCTTTGATAAATCGTAGTAGGCTCAATACGGTTTCGAAGACATATCGGCCCTCGGCAACACCAAGAATTGTATTGTCGTGGGCGAGGCTTTGCTTGTTCCTGATAAAGTTGAACTGCTCCATAACTTGCACGGCCGACTTCGCGATTTTTTGCGAGTATTCACCAAGCTGTCCGCTTCGCCTGAGGGTGTTGATGTAGCGACCAGCCCGAGAATGCAGAGGGTCGTTGTGATCGATGGTCTCACCATCACGCTCAAGTAGGTCGGCAAATTTCTTCATACTATAAGTGTGAAGCCGATCCAAAGCGGCGTTGGGCTTGTTAGCTTGTATCTCGCGTTGAATTGCCTCGATAAGTTCAGCTAGGGTCGTGTCGTCGCTAAACGCCTCTACGATTTCCAAATCGATCGGTTGATCAGTTCCTTCTAGGCGTGAAACCATTTCGAGGAAGGCGGCCTCGACCTCAGGTTCAAGATTGCTATGCATTCCATCGTTGGTATATTTTTGACGATGAGCCCAAAGCGCGCGCAGGACTTCCGCTTGCGCTCCTGGAACTAGTGCCCGCAATAGCGCTCTTAATCGCTTTGCTTTTGAGGTTCCATCGATTGTATACATCGGTGCTCTAGGATCGATCCCGAACTTCCGTTTGATGAAGTCATCAAACGTCCTATCACTGAAGTTCAGGACATACCCCTCAGTCATGCCAAGGGACTGATCGACCAGCCACATATCCAATTCAGGCTTATCGGGGTCAAAGCGGCGATCATCGCTGAAATAGCTCATCGCAATGAATTATCTCGTGCTAATGCAAATGCGCAAGGTCGAGGCGGACCAATTACGATCCGCCTCGTATTATTTCATGGCCAATCGCGCCACGCCCGCGCGATCTCCGGACCTCCAGCGTCACTCGCGAAAGGCCGGAGAAAGCTGCCGAACCCATCACGACCGAGTTCCCGAGCAGGGGCCACGAGATGGACATGACTCCCCCGGCGGATTCCACTTTTGGAGGGCGTGTGCAGCACTGCGATGCAGCCCATGTTGCGCTTCTCGGCGAACTCCGCGGCGGCGAAACGAACGATGCGCGGCCACTCAACCAGAACGCGATCATGTCTATGAATGTCGATCTTCGCAACGCAAGCCAGATCTTTGATGCCCGGGAATGCTTCCTGCTCGTAGCGTTCAGCTAGGCGACGAGGATCGAGAAGATCTGTCGGTGCATCTGCGGGTAGCAAAACCGTCGATACCGCACCGTGCTGCCAGTCTGGTGCAGTGACACCCGGACCGCGACCGAACGTCAACTTCTTCCACGTGAAGTCAACCAGATTGTTATCGACCGCACCAAGCCGGCGCCTCAACACGCCCCAGCCAACGCCTTCACCTGCATCCGTTACAACCATTGGTTGTCCGACCGCGTGGCCAAGTGGCGCTGTCCAATGGGCTTTGAAAGGTCTCGTCATTCTGTATTCTCCGAGGCCGGGCCGACCGCGCGCATGGCCCGCCTCCATTTTCGTCTCTTCGCGCACGGCAATGCCGAGCGTCCTTCTCCTCCTCGCGTGACCGCGATATGCATGCCGTATGGGGTCCATCCAAGAACTGCGTAGACGCGCACCGTTTTACTTCTGGAACCGTGCGGCTCGTGGCGGAGAACTATTCGATGCACCAAAGTCAGGTGCGCTCAAGCACGCGATGCTGGCTTGGGGTGTGATCGAAACCTCGCGTGAAGTTCTGCTACAGCGCCGGGAAGCTGAAGAGCTGACCAGTTATGAAGACGATGGTAAGACCGGCGCTCCAGCATGGTCAGCGTCGGCGCAAACCATGATCGAAGTTCGTCCGCGCACAGTGGAAGCCATTTCATCGGCAATGGCAGAACTGACGAAGGCTGCGCACGACCCGAATTACATGCCTGCAATGACCATCAAACGATATCGACCGAAGGGTTGATGGAGCGATCCGCCGGTCCTTTCTTATGCGCGTTCGGAAGGTCGACGACGTCCATAATTTGAACTGAGGTCTACCTCGATTGCCTTGTCCTCGATCATCCTCGCTCGCAGCCACGTCCTCGGGTCTATGGCCGCCAAGTGATCGCTGACAGTCGCGTCAGTGCAGCTTGGAAGGCTGAGATCGTTGCGGCCATTGTTGAAGCTGGCTTCACTCGACCGGCCGCTGATGCGCCACTGGAACTCGAGCTAGAGATCGCACTCCCGACTGCGCAGAAGGCGAGGGAGGGCAAGCCGGCTATCGGCAGACCGGATCTCGACAATCTCGCAAAGGCTGAAGGTGATGCACTGATGAAGCCGGGTGGCTAGGACTTTTCAAAGGCCGTGGCAAAGCTCGGATCGCCCGCTAATGCATATGCATACGTGATCAAAGATGATGCGCAAATCGTCCGTTTGGTGACGGAAAAGCGTTGGTCGCCGCGACCAGGCGGCATCCGTATAATGCTGCGGGACGCAAATTCCGAGTAAAACCCCTCGTAAGTGAGGGATTATATTTTCCTCCGCACTATAATTCCGATTCCTATCATGAGATAATTCCTCGTGGAGGATATTCGATGATCATCGCAGCGTTGCCAGAACAGTTCGCCGTCATGCGTCCAGAGCGCATCAAAACTTGGAGTCAAGCGCTCTGGGTAGACATGCATAACGCGCGAAAGATGAAGTGCGGCAACGTGGAAGAGGGGCCAGCACCTGTCGTCCTGATCGGCTCTGACGACGCCTTGGCAGACCTTCGCGCGGCTCATGATCATTTCAATCCGAAGCGCAAGAAGGGCGGGTCAGTCGGTCTCGAATTTATCTTCAGCGGGTCTCGAGAAACCTTCGCCGATCCGGCGACGAGGTTTGATCGCGCAATGCAGTTGACCGACCTTGCGATTGGTTATCTGCAGGACCGGTTCGGCCGCGATGGTCAGGTCGTGCATGTTGTGCTGCATCTCGATGAGATCACGCCGCACATCCATGCCATCGTAATCCCGGTCACTCTGGAGGCTGACAAGCGCACTGCCAAGCGCGAGTATTATCGTGATGCTGATGGGAAGCAACGTTGGCGCAAAGCAGAAGGTGCGCAGGCTGGTAAGGCGAGCTGGCGCTTGTCATCTGATAAGGCGATGGGAAACCGTGCTCAGCTGGCGATAGAGCAGACCGAATGGGCGAAGCGGTGCGCTCCGCTAGGATTGGTGCGCGGTCGTGAGAGCAGCAAGGATCGTCACATCCCTGCCCGGGAGCGCGAGACAATGCTGCATCACGCCACCAAGCAGGCGCAGCGCGAGGCGGCAATGTATGCTCAAGAAAATGCCGCGGTGAAGGTCGAACGCGAAGGGCTGGAGCGATCGCGAAAGATGCTCGCTACGGATCGTGCAGAAGTCGATAATTTGCGCATGGAGCTGGAGAAGAAGCGCTTAGAGCTCGAGACATCGATCCGTCGCGCGAGAGCGGAAGAATCTCGGCTTGCCGGCCTACGGAATGGACTGGACGCTGAGCGTGCTGCTTTCGAGGAAAAGATTGCAAAGGCGCGTAAATGGAAAGCCGGACTGGACGCGCAGCGAGATCGAGTAGTTGAAGAACGTGACCGTTTAGCCAAAGATGCGCCCGCGGTGGCTCACCTAGCCGAGACGGCAATCAAAGCACTACGGTCCATCGATTTGAAGTGCATACCGGACCATGAGCGCAGCGTCGTTATGCAGGCTGCATACGTTATTGGTCATAGGCTGGAGACAGCAGGAGACGCGCACTGGTCAATCGCAGCGGCACGAAACGAGCTGCGATCGACCAGTCATTCACGTGGGAGATGATTGTTTCTTCTGCTCACGGTATCGAGCGAGTTCTGCACCAGTGTATTTGTGCGGATTATCGTCGACGTATTTTCGAGCATTCTCTCTCTGCCTGGCCATGAAAGAAACCGAGGTCTTCGGATAATCCTCAAGGTCTTCGAAGCGCTCACCGAGATCGTGCAGATCCCATTTCGCGAGATATTCGTCCCACGTCATCCGGTGACCTTTGGTAACGTGCAGTGCCAAGCTTTCCGTCTTTCGACCACATTCGAGGCATTCGAGACCGTCCATCCGGACCGTCTGCGCAACGCGCCGACGAGTTTGATAATCGCGCAACTCGTCTTCTGTCAGATGCGCAGTAGCCATCGCCTCGGCTTGCTGCATGACAGCCTGAGACGGCATTCCGATTTCGAAATCCCGTTCGCGGATGCGATGCCTCAGATCGCGGATGTGAGGGAGTAGTGCTACAAGATCCGGCGTGTTGAGGCGCGCAAGATCCGCCACCAAAAGCGCAGCTTCTTCCAGTGTCTTGTTCATGGGTTACCTCGCGTTGGTCTTTCCCTAGCGCGGATGCGGTTCATGGTCGAGTTCACCAATCCAAGTCCTTGAAGCGATCTTTGAACCTGTCCGGATGATTTTGCATGAGATAACGCAGCGTAGCGGTCGGCGAGCAGTCGTGACCGGATTGTGGGTCCGACTTTCTTAGCATGAGCAAGATGGACTTGCCTTCGTTTGTCAGTTCGAAATCCGCGATGGCGGACCGGTCGGTGGCGATGATTTCCTCGAGCTCGAGATATGTCATGTATTCTTCGAAAAAGCCGCGTGACCCTTCGAAGGTGCTCCGGATCATCTCTTCTGGCTTGGTCCTGTGCAAACCATCGGCGATCTCTGCCAGCGCCTTATGCATCCGTTCGATGTGAATCGTATTGCCTTCGCGCGGGCTGCGCTTCAGTCGGAATTCGCTGAAGCAATCACGGATGGTCTTGTGGTAGTAGCCACGCGGATCGCGAAAATATGCAGTGTCCGCAATCCGCACTGGAACGGCGGCAGGCAGTTCGAGGTATTCTTCGAGGCCCCAAGCCTGATCGGCAGTTCCGCAATACATCCACTCACCGAAATTTTGCTCGTGAATGATGCTCTCTTCCCTGCGGCGCCATCTGATCACTTTGCCGCGCATCGTCGTATACATTTTCATTCTCCAAAGGATTGCTCCGACGGAGTTCTATTTTTAAAGCAGCGGCAGCTGCCTCTTTTGCCTTTCGCGCACTCTGGACGCGGCCGCCAGCGCTTGCTGAGCGGCACCAACAGCCCGGCGATATTCTCTGGTCCTTCGACGTTCCGCACGTTCGAAAGACATCGTTACATCATCGAAATATACCGATGCATATATGGCCGCTGCCATGGCGCGCAGCGTGTCGTCATCTTTGAGGGAGATGGGCTGATTCATAATATCGTCTGCTAGAACAAAAAGCGAACTTATGGCAAGGTGCGGCATTATTGTTCTACATTCGTTCGCGAAAAGGATTGACGCAGGGAATCCTAAAGGTCAAAACGTCCTCAACCATTCCCCATCGCGAGTTCGGCATGCAAACTACTATCGACGGATCAGAAGTGTTGGCTAGAGCGCGGGAAATATTCACGCAGAAGGAACTATCCGCGCTTATACATCGCTCAGCCAAGCAGATCGGTAGGTGGGAAAAGGTGGGCGGAGCGCCACCTGAGTTCGTCCCGCTTTTGAAGTCCGTTATCGATGGACGGACACCGGTGTCGCGTCGAGAGCAGAGCGAGTTCACCTTTATCGATCTCTTTGCTGGTATTGGTGGGATCCGGATTGGCTTTGAAGAGGCTGGCGGACGCTGTGTGTTCACGAGTGAGTGGGACAGTTACGCGCAGAAAACATACGCCGAAAACTTTGCGGATGATCATTCTATCGCCGGCGACATCACGGAAGTAGATGCCGATGATATTCCGGACCATGATGTGCTCCTGGCCGGCTTTCCATGCCAGCCGTTCAGTCTGGCCGGCGTTTCAAAGAAAAACGCACTCGGCAAACCACACGGTTTCGAATGCACCACGCAGGGCACACTGTTCTTCGATGTCCAGCGGATCATTGCATGCAAACGTCCCAAGGCGTTTTTGCTGGAAAACGTTAAGAACCTGATCAGTCACGATAAGGGCAACACTTTCCGGGTCATCATGGACGTGCTCGAGAATAAGCTTGGCTACGTCGTGCGCCCGATGGTGGTGGACGGGAAGAGGTTCGTTCCACAACACCGCCAAAGGATCCTTCTTGTCGGTTTTCAAGAGGATGTTGGTTTTGACTGGGACGACGTGATCGCTCGTATGCCAAAGGTCGCCGACGGTCCAAAACTGAAGTCGATCCTCCATCGCGAGGATGGTAGTGAAGAAGACGTCGATGGCGGTCGATACCTTGAGGCGAACGGACGCGTTTTAAAGAAATATACTCTGACAGATCGCCTTTGGCAGTATCTACAAGGGTATGCAGAGAAACACCGCTTAGCAGGCAACGGCTTCGGCTGCAGCGTGGTTGGTCCTGAGGATACCAGTCGCACCCTGTCTGCTCGCTATTACAAAGACGGGTCCGAAATCCTCATCAATCGCGGTAAGGGAAGAAATCCTCGTCGCCTTACTCCGAGAGAGTGTGCACGTCTTATGGGATATCCGGAATCATTTCGAATTCCGGTGTCTGACACACGAGCCTACAGGCAATTTGGTAATTCCGTGGTGGTGCCCTTGATGGCCGATGTTGCAAAGGCAATGAAGCCCGGGATCCTGCACCTCACCAAGGATGAGCCAATACAGTTCGAACTCGCGCAGTCCTGATCGATGGCCGATGTCGTTGACAAGGCGACGCGCAGCCGAATGATGGCCGGTATCCGCGGTAAGGATACCAAGATTGAGGTCTTGGTCAGAAAAGCCCTGCACGCGCGAGGATTTCGCTATCGCACTGACGTTCGGTCATTACCCGGCCGTCCGGATATCGTGCTTGGTCGTTGGAGAGCGGCCCTGTTCGTTCACGGTTGTTTTTGGCATGCGCATGACTGCGGTCTGTGCCGGATCCCTTCTACACGCACGGAGTTTTGGCGCGACAAACTGGAAGCGAACGCGGCACGAGATGACCGTAATGTCCAGTCGCTTTTAGACGCGGAGTGGCGCGTTGGCATCGTATGGGAGTGCTCGTTGCGCGGTCGAGGTGAAGCAGGTCTAATCGATGTGACTAACCAGCTTGATGGTTGGATAAGGGGTAAGGGCAGCGAGATCGAGATACGGGGATGAAGAGCGGATCATTATCGGAATACTTCCAGCATGTCGCGTGGAAGCCGTTGTCTGCCGTGGATGCCGAAGCACACCGCTCGCATCAGCACGAATTCGGAGGAGTAGGGCGACTACGAACAATCCTTGGCGATGATGACCGCCTCGAAATACCCACTACCTTCATCTATCTGAACGACGATGATCCAGAGCCACTGCAGGAAGAGCGCTGGCTTAGCTGGTATGACACACGTCGCAAGCAAGCTCATCGCGGACCTGAATACCGCCTCTATTTCCCGGATAATATCGTTACGGACAATGCCGGAGAGGGCGACCTGCTGATCATCGGCGTCCGACCTGATGATACACTTATTGCCATCATCGCTGAGGGTGGCTCAACTATCGAGCAGCAGCTTCTCTGGCTGTTTGGCGGGATCGACCTTTTACATCCTGGTTTCTCTGTAAAGGGCGAGCTCGAAGCTGATCAAACGAGGCTGGAATTCGCATCCCGCTACATCCTTGAGCAGCTGGGTGTAGAAATTGAAGAGGAAGCTCCGAATTTCCTCGACGAAATGCTTGGAAAATTCGCTGGCAAATTCCCGTCAACGCGGGATTTCTCCACGTATGCTCGAGAGACTCTTCGCGATATCGATTTAGCTTCTGATCCTGACGAAGCCGTCATGATAATGATGGAACGGGAAGAGATACTTTTCCGGACCTTGGAGAGACACTTAATCGGAGATCGGCTTCAGTCTGGCTTCGATGAAGTAGACGATTTCATCAAATTCAGTCTTTCGGTCCAGAACAGGCGAAAGTCGCGGGCAGGGGCGGCATTGGAAAACCATCTCGACTGGCTCTTCGCAAAACTCGAACTACGCGCAGATCGCACGCCGATAACTGAAGGGAAGGCCAAGCCGGATTTTCTCTTTCCTGGTTCCAATGCCTACGCCGATTTCGATTTTCCATCAGAGCTAATCACGATGCTTGGCGTAAAATCGAGCTGCAAGGATCGATGGCGCCAAGTGTTGGCAGAAGCAGACCGCATTGACGACAAGCATCTCCTCACGCTCGAGCCCTCGATAAGCACAGCGCAAACCGATGAAATGGGCCAGCGCCGATTGCAGCTCGTCCTTCCGAAGCGCTTACACCAGACATATTCATCGGTTCAGCGGGAGTGGCTCATGTCGGTGGAAGAACTTGTGAGCCTTGTCCGTGAGCGTCAAGAAGCCGCTGCCAGTCGTTACCCGGAGGTTATCATGGCCTCTCCCAAGGCCGCGTCCGCCTGAGCGATGGTTTGATTGGCGAGCGAGCCATCACGCATTGCCAACCACATCTTTGCGTTGGTATCGAACGCAGGGATAGTATTTAGCGGCTGCCACCAAAGCCAGCCACCACCTCGGCGCACGGGACCCAGCCTGTTTTGAGATATTTCTGCGATACGATCGGCATGAATTGCTAGCGCCTCGTTACCTTCAACGGGCATCCCCCAGAACCCACCTTGTAATAAGCTGCCGAACGCGATGCGAAACACTGGTCCTCCTATGGCAGTCGTCGACAGGGTGATGGCGGGCCATTTGGCCGTCACTCCTGAACTACCGAAACCTGTAACAACACGAAGTTGCCTTGTATCGGCTGCTTTACGCACCTGGTTTTCGAACCGCTTCGCCAGCGCGTCGAAAATGTCTGCGCGCGTGTCGATGAGTTCGAAGGCTGATCTCGAGAGGGCGTCTTCGGTTAAGATGTGATCAGTGATCTGATGGGAAAGGGCGGTCATGCTACTGCCTTGAAAAAGTTGGTCGAGATGCACGCAAAATTGCTCGAGAAAGCGTCGAACGGGCTCCGCTTCGCATTTTGGGATTGTTGCCCGCAACATTTCAGCGAAGGCCGGCCAGTCCGTATCAATCAACTCGCTCCGCCTGTCGATCGCAAGTTGCTCTGCGGGCGTCACACCTATCCATCCCTTCAAAGAGACGATACGGCGTTGTCTTGCGCTTGGGTAACGTTGCGAAATGTCGCTGAGATAACTCGATATCTGAGATTCTTGCCACTCAGCCCATGGTTTGTTTTCGATTGCTATGCAGTGATCGCGCGTTCGAACGACAATATCGATCCGGCGGTTTTCCTGTCCGCGTAAAGTGGTCCCAACTTCGCATCGAGCCTCCGCATCGTCACAAGCCATGTTGGCAAAGTCGGGGCTACCGACGATTTCTTCCAAAAAGGCTCGAAGGAATAGGCCCCGTTGGCCATGAGAACCCTTTGCATCGAAAAGCCAGCGCACGATCTGGGACAGGCCCAATTCGTCGGAGCGAAGGAATTCGAAGGGTGTAAATTCAGGCGCTGTCATACGGGCGATTGCTGGCGCGACATGGTTCCACGCCTCGTGCAGTGCCCGCACTTCTTGAAGCATATCAACAATGGAACTGCTTTGGTCCATTTCGGTCCATTTTCCTCGACCAGTTAGCTGATCTTCTTCACTTCGCGCTTGCTCCCTTCGATTACAACGTCAATATCGATCGCAGGGGTGGGGAAGTCGGTGACACTAAACGACAAATCGGAATGTCTTCTGACGTTCGACAGTGCTTTTGCCGAGATCGCGCACCGCCCAACTCTCCGGGAAATTGCAAAGGTGTCTGGGACTGGCCTCAGCGCAACCGAGCTACTCCGCGATCTCATCGCGGTTTACTTCGACCGTGGGCGCTGCCGAAACAATCGCCGCAGGGGATGCGGCGTTTTCGAGACGCTTTGCCAATCCCTCGGCCAGCACCGCCGAGGCAGCGCCAATCTTCCAGCAGCGAGTTCACGCTCTTTAACCTGCGCTTACGTGGACCTCCCACGTATCGTGTGGACGTTACACCACGTCCTAAGGACCTCTGCCTAGGCTTCAGTCACCCAATGGAAAGATTCCGATCGAATTATGCAGTTATGTTCTGTCCAATACGGGCCGTATCTACTCGGAAAACGCTATAAATGAGATCGCTCTCGGAAGTCGAAAACAAAACCATGGCAGATGTTACGCCGCACGCCGCGTCTCTCATTCAAAGTCTGCGAGACATTGGATATTCCTGTGAGACAGCTCTCGCCGATATAATAGACAATTCTATCACGGCGAATGCGCGCAACGTTGAGGTGCTTTGCGATACCAACGGTTCGGTCCCGACCATAGGAATCCTTGATGATGGCGATGGCATGGACCTCGATGAACTCATCGAAGCCATGCGCCCGGGCAGCCGTAATCCGCTTGATGAGCGCGAGGCCGGTGACCTTGGCAGGTTCGGACTAGGCCTGAAAAGTGCGAGCTTTTCGCAATGCAAGAAGCTAACCGTCGTAAGCCGAAAGGGTGGTCATACGATTGGCGCAACTTGGGACCTCGACGAGGTGGCGCGGAGCAATCGTTGGGAGATCGAGACCCACCATGATGTGACTGAGCTGCCGTGGTCAAGTAGGCTGAAAGAGACTGGAACTCTTGTAATCTGGAGGTCTCTTGATCGACTTTCCGGCGGTATAGAGAATGACGATCGAAAACGTTCCGAGCATATCAATCGGACAATTGCAGAGGCCGAGCGCCATATCCGGCTCGTCTTTCACCGGTTCATGGAGGACGATCGGCCGCCGCTCCGACTGGCGCTCAACGGACGCGAACTTGCGCCTCTTGATCCATTTGCGCGAACATATCCGTCGCATCAATGCGAGCCGCAGGACGAACTTAAGCTCACGCGTGGAAACGTCGTCTTTCAAAGCTTCACGCTTCCGCACCACAAATCCATATCGAAGGCAGACTGGGAAGATCTGGGCGGCCCAGATGGTCACCTGAAGAGCCAAGGATTCTACGTCTACCGGGGACGCCGCCTGATTATTGCGGGAAGCTGGCTGGGACTAGCTAGACAGACCGAATTGACCAAGCTCTGTCGCATCCGTGTCGACATCCCGAACACAATGGATGCCGACTGGAAGATCGATGTTAAAAAGGCGTCGGCACAGCTTCCGCCAGCCGTCCGGGAGCGAATGCGCCTACTTGTAGAGCGGCTCTCGCTTACTTCTCGTAGAACTTATCAGAGACGCGGCCAGAAGCTTGTCGACGAAACCAGCATGCCACTCTGGCAACGTGTTCAGAAGGACGGGGCCATCATCTACCGCCCCGATCCGGCGCACCCTGTTTTGTCAGACTTTTCCGCCAGTCTCGGTCCGCACCAGAAGGCCGAATTCGCCAATCTTGTAGGCCTTTTAGGCTCCACGATGCCCATCGCCGCGCTGCACGCCGATTTCTCGGGCAGTGCGGAAAAGGTGACGACAGAATACGTCGACGTTGAGGCGTCTCGCCAGATGGCTGCCGCAATAATTCCCCGCCTGTTTGAACAGGGACATGATGCCGAGAGGGTGGAAGCGCTGGTGAGACAGATCGACCCTTTCAGAGACAATTGGAGCGAAACTTCATCGCTCGTAGCAAACATCATCAAGGAACACGCTGGTTATGAATGACCCTGTCCGTCAGCTCGATCAGATGGTTTCGGTCTTGGTCGCAAACGATCAAAACCGGACTGGCGAGAGCATTCGTCAAAGGATCGAGCAGACCCGTGCGATCCCCATCTTCCAAAACGTCAGTGACGAGCAATGCGAGCAATTGGCGCGCGAACTCGAGGAGCGGATCGGCATAAGCATGGGCTTTGGAGCGGTCGTCACCTCGAAAGACTTCAAGCCGTGGCTGGAAGATGCGAAAGCAAACGAACTGTTCGAGCCATACTACTGGGACCGATACAAGAAGCTTCTTCAAGACAAGCGGCTTCCTGGTGATGTCATCACCTCTACCGATGAAGTTACCGATCGGATCTTGGGTCGCATGGGCAATCCGCGCGACGAGAAGGCATGGGATCGGAAGGGCATGGTTGTTGGTCACGTCCAGAGTGGGAAGACGGCGAACTACACCGGCCTAGTCTGCAAGGCTGCGGATGCTGGCTATCGGTTGATCGTCGTAATCGCAGGCATTCACAACAATCTGCGCAACCAGACCCAAGCCCGCATCGATGAGGGGTTCATCGGTCGCGACACGGGTCGGCTCGAACAGCGTGATACGCGCGAGCGGCCGAGGGTCATCGGGGTTGGTCGCTACGATGCCAGGAAGGCGCCTGTGAGCCTGACAACCACGCTCAGGGACTTCAACAAGGCCACTGCCACCACGAACACGAGCCAGATAAGCTCGTATGCCGTGCCTGTCGTTCTCGTCATCAAAAAGAACTACCGGACGCTCTCCAATCTCATCGACTGGCTGAAAGAACACAGCGCTCGTGAAGGGACGGAGATGGTCGACCAGCCGATGCTGCTGATTGATGACGAAGCCGACAATGCGTCCATTAACATTCAATACGGACGGGACGAGATATCCCGCATCAACGGTCAGATCAGGGATCTGCTCGGCATGTTCCAGCGAAGCTGCTATGTTGGCTATACCGCAACCCCGTTCGCGAACATCTTCATCGATCCGGAGACTGACGAAGACGTCGAGAACGAAGACCTGTTCCCCCGGCATTTCATCATCGGCCTCGATGCTCCCTCCAACTACTTCGGCGCACGAAAGGTCTTCATTGACGGATTGCCGGACGAGGAGGACGAGCGACCGGAGTATCTGCGCTTTATAGAAGACAATGGCGACGTGCTGCCGGTCAAGCACAAGATAGATCACCCGATAACCGAGCTTCCGGACAGCATGAAGGAGGCGCTGAGAGCCTTCCTCATTGCCCGAGCCGTGAGGAATGCCCGTGGTCAAAAAGCGCAACACGCCTCCATGCTGGTCAATGCCAGTCGCTTTACCGGCATCCAGAATACACTGAGGCTCAGACTTCATGAAATACTAAAGGTCTACGAGAACGCTTTGCGCGTAAATGGGAGTAGATCCGACGCGATCGCTGCGAGCCCTGAAATCGCCGAACTACATGACACGTGGCAGGCCGAATACTCCGCGGTTTCGACGTGGGATGAAGTTCTCTCCAACCTACTAGGCGTGGCTGCTTCCGCTCAGGTGATAGCAGTCAACAGTTCGTCTCCTGGGAGCCTGGATTACGAAAACGCTGGCGACACCGGCCTTACCGTCATTGCAGTGGGCGGTTTTTCACTGTCCCGGGGACTGACCCTTGAAGGCCTGACGGTTTCCTACTTCCTGCGAAACTCCATGATGTATGACACGCTCATGCAGATGGGCCGGTGGTTTGGATACAGGACGAACTACGAAGATCTTTGCCGGATATGGATGCCCGAGGAGGCGGCATCTTGGTATGCTCACATTGCGGAGGCGACCGACGAACTGCTCCGCGAGCTCAAGCGCATGGAGCAGAGCAACGCAACGCCTGAGGAGTTTGGTCTGGCGGTGCGCAGTCACCCAAGCGCACTCATGGTAACCGCACGGAACAAGATGGGCTCTGGTGAAAAGCACCTGCTTGTCGGACTGTCGAACAGCTTTATCGAGACAACCAAACTCGGCAATGGTCATGATACCAGGCGCAGAAATCGCGAAGCTCAGACGCGTCTTCTGCAGTCATTGCGAAGCATTGGTAAGGATCAGGGTTCAGCAGAGCCTGTTGCTGGTGGATATTTGCTGAGAGATGTCCCGGTCGAACTGGTTGATAATTTCCTCCGTGAGTTCGACAACGTCCGGGAATCCATTCTTACCGATACTCGGCCTGTCCGGGAATACATCCGGCAGCGATCCGCAGTCGAGCTTGCTGAATGGGATGTGCTGATCGTCTCTACGAGCCAGAGCCCCGAACCGCTGAAGGAAATTGATGGCTGGCAAATCAAGCCTGTGCGGCGAAAGATCGGTGGTGCGTCCCTTGAGCAAAACGGGATCTTGGCGATCAGCGACAAGAAGGCTCGCCTTGCATCACGAGGCGTGGAACGGACCGGAATCTCTGACGCGCAGAGAGATAAGGCGGAACGGAGCTTTCGGGCAACGCCTGAGGGTAAGACGACGAACAACTTCCCCGATAAGATTTACCGGGAGGTGAGGGACCGTCCACTTTTCATCCTTTTCAACATTCGCATCACGAACGATGGTCTCAACGATAAGCAATCGGACCTGCTACCAGCCGAGCCAGTCGTTGGCTGGGGGATCAGCTTCCCTCCATCAGCAAACGCAGACAAAAAGGTCGAATATATCCTTAATACGACACGGCTTCAGGAGATGTTCGGTGACCCGGATGAAGACGAGGACATGGAGCTCGAAGATGAGTGAACATCCATGGGGGAGCCTTCATACCGGCGGCGCCGAGGCCAAGCGGGTCGATAGCAAGGGCAGACACGATTTCTTCTGGGTCGTCTCGGAAAGGGGCGAGCCAGGATTGGTCCTTCGCCTTGACGCTGAGACAGAACCGGTTCTTCCTTTGCCAAAAATGAAGAACCTCGAGCTTTCGTATCGACATCTCGACGGCAGACAGGGATTGGTCTTGCTGTTGAAAGATCTCGAGCAGAAGGAACTGTTCGCCAGCCTTTGTGGCGACATCGTCTTGGCTGGAGAACTCGCTACGGAAAATGCCGACGCGCTTCAAAGGACATTGCGCCGGACCTTGCGCTGGCACCATCTACTGCGTGGAGGTCGTTCGGACCTCCTTTCACTTGAGGAACAACGAGGTCTGGTAGGAGAACTGCATTTCCTCTCGAAACTCATCGATCTGACCGGACCGAGCTCCGCGATTGAAGCATGGCGTGGTCCAAACGGCTCTGCCAAGGATTTCGAACTTGGCGATTGCCTCGTCGAAGTTAAGGCTCGTCGCGGCGCCGCTAGGCCGTATGTGCAGATCTCATCCGAAGATCAGCTTTCCGAAGTCGAAAACGCGTCTCTCGTGTTGACCGTCGTGCCGGTAGACGCGGTCATTAAGCCGCACGGCATGACTCTTACCGATCATGTGCAGGCTTTTGAAGACGTTTTCGCGCAAGCCGATCTCGAGACTTATTCGCAATGGGAGGAAACACTCGCTGCGACCGGCTTCGATTTCGAGGACGACTATTCCGAGCGCAGATGGATAGCTGGTGAACCTGACTTTTACTCGGTCCGCGATGATTTCCCCCGCATCACGACACCTTTAAAGCCTGGGATTTCTGGTGTCCGATACTCGATTGCTCTCGACGCCTGCGCGCCGTTCGAGATCGCTTTCGAAGATGTTTCGTCGATGATCACAGAAAGCTTTGGCGCATGAACGAAATGACGAGCTTCCATCGAGAACTGATTGCTGATGTCCAAGGTGACGCTGATGCGATGGGCCTCATAACCTCGGAGGCCTTCCTGGAGAAAGTCGGCGAGATCCTTGACGAGGCTGGAGAGATCAGCGCTTTCGAACAATGTTTCTACGAAGGGACTTACGACAAGAAATCGATCGGAATCAGCGCATATTGCTGGGATCCAGGAGATGAAGAGGGTGTGCTCAGTATCATCATTTCCGACTTCGTTCGTTCGGACGAGCCCCAAGGGCTGCTGAAGGCCGACATAAATACTCTGTTGAATAAGCTCGTTCACTTCACCAAGGCAGCGCGCGATACGCGTTTCAGTGAGAAGCTCGAGGAAACAAGTTCCGCGTTCGTCTTCGCCGACTTTTTCGTCCGCAGCATCAAGAAGTTCAGTAAGATCAAGCTCATCCTCGTTACCAACAGGTTGAACAAGGCCCGATCCTGGGACGCTCATAGCCTAGGAACCATCGCCGGAATTCCGACAACCGTGTCGATCTGGGATCTTGCCCGCCTGGAACGCTTCATCAGTTCGGGACAGACCCGCGACGATCTCATCGTGAATTTCGCTGATGATTTCGGCGAACCGATTTCCGTATTGAAGGCGTCTTTTGATGGAGCCCCACTCGAAAGCTACATCGCCGTAGTGCCTGGATCCCAGCTGGCCGATATCTATGACAAGTGGGGAGCGAGGCTTCTCGAAGCGAACGTGCGCAGTTTCCTTCAGGCCAGGAACAAGGTCAACCGCGGGATCCGGGACACGATCAAGGACGATCCTTCCATGTTCTTCTCCTACAACAACGGTCTCACGGCGACCGCCGAGAGCGTCGACGTAGTCCAGATGGAAGATGGGCTGTTCCTGATGTCAGCCGAAAACTTTCAGATCGTGAACGGCGGCCAGACGACCGCTTCCATACACGCGGCGAAGAAGCTATCTCCGGCCCAGCTGAAGAATGTCTTCGTGCAGATGAAGCTGACAGTGGTCCCAAAAGCGAGTGTCGAGGAAATCGTCCCGAACATCTCGCTCTATGCGAACAGCCAGAACAAGGTGAATGCGGCCGACTTCTCTTCCAACCAGCCGTTCCATGTCCAGATGGAAGAGTTTTCCCGTCGGGTGCTAGCTCCGTCCGCGGAAGACGAATATCGTGAGACGAAGTGGTTCTACGAGCGGGCGCGCGGGCAGTATGCTGACGAATATGGCAAACGCAGCGCGGCAGAAAAGCGCAAGTTTAAGGCGGAGTTCCCGCGGAGCCAATTCATCACCAAGACCGATCTAGCAAAATTCGAGAATTCCTATCGATGCAAGCCCCATATCGTCAGCCTCGGTGCACAGAAGAACTTCGGCAACTTTGCCAGCGTGATCGGCAAGGAATGGAAGAAGAACGAAAGTGAGTTCGACGAAACCTGGTTCAAGCGTCTCGTCGCCAAGGCGATCATCTTCAGGACCCTCGAAAAGCTGGTGCCGGGTCAGGACTGGTATGAGGGGGGCTATCGCGCAAACATCGTGACCTACGCATTTGCCAAGCTTGTCCATGATGCGGAGCAACAAGGAAAAGTGCCTGATCTCGACCGGGTCTGGAAACTTCAACGGGTCCCGGCCGCTCTAGAAGAGGCATTGAAAGTCACCGCCAAGGCAGCGAACGAGCAGATCACGAACCCGCCGGACGGCGTCCGGAACTTCAGCGAGTGGGCGAAGAAACAGGCGTGCTGGGAGCAACTCGCGAGACACGGTTTGAATTACCCGGAAAACTTCGGAGACGGTCTCTTAAGCCCGCAGGAAGCAAAGGCTGCTAAAGAAAACGACCGCAAGGATCGTGCAGCGATTAGCGGGGCCGAAGCGATGACGGAAGTGATGCAGCAGGGCGGGGAGTATTGGAGCCAGATGCTCAACTTTGGCCTGCACCTCGGAAAAATTTCTCCTATGGAGAAAGGCATTCTCACCGTCTGCTCGCAAATTCCCAGAAAACTGCCTTCAGAGAAACAGGCAGTGATCGCCATCGATGTGGCCAATCGCTTGGAGCAATTCTACTAGTCAGGATGGCGTAAGAAATAAGCGCTGTGAGTTTCGATGCTAAAGCGTGCCAAATTTCTCCCTCGTGGTAACAGCGTTTCCAATTGAAGGGAGGGGAGGGGCCATCGGAAGAATGCAGCTCTGGAATCATCCATCCGAAGTATGTCTCCGCCGTTCCCTGATCAGCTTCAAATAGGCGAGGATGTAGAATGATACACAGCTCAGGTAGCCAACAACTACGCCTTCGACACAATCTGAAGGAGCTCGGCGCGGTTCATTAGGTAGGCTTCCATTTTCAGAAGTCCTTTTGCGGTAAGCTGCAAAAACCAGCGCCTAGAGTCCTCCGCGTCGCGCTGGCGACTGATCAAACCCGCATCTTGAAGCTGCCCGATCCATCGTAATGCGGTGGTTGAGGGCACTCGTGCCGCAATGCAGGCCGAAGTGACAGACGTTTTCCTTGGTTGGGTTTGATGGAAGTAAAGATCGAGAAGGATGTCCCACGCAGGCTCGCCGAAAAACGCCTCGTTAAAGAACGATGCGCGTCGTCCCCTCGCTTCATATTCCACCTTGGCGGCTAACTGAAGATTGCGATCGTGCTCTTCGAAAGTCACGCTTTCGCCCCGGGTATGATCAGCGATATTTTCCGCGCTACGGACGTTGCTGGATAGATGAGATGCTAATTGAGCAATAAGCTGAATGCTGGCTTCATCGTCCGGACTGAGAGCTCTCACAACGTTCTCCCAGTCCGCATGCTGAATATGGAGTTCTCCCCGACGATAAGGTGGTCAATAAGCTCAAGATCGATTGCACTGGAAACGCTGAGCAGTTTGCGTGTCGCTTCGATGTCCTGTGAGCTTGGGTAAGCTATGCCCGATGGATGCCCGTGAGCGATTAGAAAGCGCTCTGCATTCTGGTGAATACCGATTTCGACAAGCGAGCGTATGCGGGTGGCTACGCCGGCACTCTGACCTTGAGAATAGGCTGTTACGTGGCACCATTGTCCGTTGGTTCGTGCATACAGCACGCACAGACGTTCGATGGGGCCGCCAAGCTCATTATAGAGATACGCAGCTAGGTATGGATCTCGAAGATCAACTGGCCGCCCTATGATTCGACGTGTGATTTCTGTCGAGTTGTCAGAGGGTATATTGCCCATGCAGTGTAGGACCCGAACTTCAGTTTGCGTCGCCGATGCGCAAAAACGCCGCCTGCCAGTATGGCCATGAGCCCGTAAAAGGGTGCAATCGACATGAGTGAATAGGCTAACGGCGCTGATGCGGTGAGCCCGAATGCAAAGTGCGTCATCACGACGCAACCTTGCAGTCCGGCTAGCCAGAGTGGGTATTGGCGATTGGCCAGAACTGCGATCACCAGAAGTCCCGCGAATGCTGTCAGATCGAGGACGAGGTGTCCCGTCTCGACCGCATTGAAGCTCGGATTGGTATCGAAGAGCCAATGGTTGCCAAGATCGCCCAGCCAAAGAATTCCGACCAGGATTGCGGCGCAAAGCCGTTCGGGAGCTGCACCAAACCGCCATGCGGCGACGGCAACGAGCACAAGTAGGATTTGCTGGACGTCGGCCTTCATGGCCAGGATCGTTTCGAACATCATCCCTCTGTTCGTTGCCGCTGAGCACCGGTCAAGCCTCGACGGAAATCTTGAGTTCTCTTTCGATGTGATCAAGCGCGCTAGGGCGCGTTGGAGTTGTCCCGTCCTCGTCCGCCACCCCAGTTTCGACGGCGAGCTGGCTGAGTTCGTCGTGAACTCGAAAGATGTCGTTGGCGCTGGCGATCATCTTGCGCTGCGCACTCGCCAGTCGCATCAGAGCAACCTGGCCAGCATGTGGTTCCACCGAAGGGTTACGCCGCGCCGCGATCATCCGCTTCATCAGTTCCGCAGTCCCGATAAGAAGCTCGTCAGACTGGGCTTCACTTTCGCGGAGCTGTTCGCGGATCAGCACCGCGTCCTGCACAATTGCACTTTTCATGACGGTATTCCTCCCATCTGCCGAGGCTCAGTCGGCAGAGGATTCCCTGAGAACGAGGTCGGGCTCAGTTCCCGTGACCACCTCACTCACGCTCTTCACGGCCGTGATGGCCAAGACGATGATCGCGAAGAATCCGATCATGATCCCGAAGACCGCAGCGAGACGGCGTAACACGGGATTGCGTCCCTCAAGCCACCTCGGAAAGATCTGCGGCTGTCTCAATCCAGGCCAGTCGAGCGGCGCACCGCTATCGGCCAGGCGAAAGTCACCCGCTTCCTTCTGGCACCCAGATGCCGCGCCATCGCTGTGTTTTGCGAGGTGAGGAATCGGACATGTCGATTCACTCAACCTGTCATCAGCAAATTCTTCGCCGTTTGCTCGCCATGCGGCCACGACTTCGCTCAACGCGTTGACCTCGAAACGTCGTTTGAGTGCGGCGATATGCTTGTTTACGCCCGATTCCGAGATCCGCAGTTCAGCTGCGATTTCCTTGATCGTCATGCGCTTCGCCAGCATGGCCGCCACTACCTCTTGGCGTTCGGTGAGGGGTGACCGATCTAGTGGCAAACAAGCGCTCCCATTGTGTGGAATACTTAGTCTCTTCAGCCATCGCCTTGTCGAAATGTCGAGTCCGCAAGGCCGGAAATCTCAAACGTCTTGAACCCGTTGCTGTTCAGCGCTTGCGTGTCACGCCCCAAGTCACAGCATTCTATTACGGATGATTATCCCATGTTCCAGCGTAGAAGAATGATCTGGATCCAGTTATGGCGTTCAGATGATTATCTTTGCTGCAATTGCGCTTACCATCTGTGCGCCTGGGCCACGCTACAATTGCGTTCATGACGGTGATACGGTTTGGCTCAACGGTGAGAAGATGCGCATCGCGGACATCGATACGCCGGAGTTGAACGGCCAGTGCGATTATGAGCGCAGCACAGCTGTTCGTGCCCGCAACAGGTTGGTGCAGCTATTGAATGGCGGAAAGTTTCAGATCGAGCGAACAGGTCATGATCGATATGGACGGACACTGGCGATCTTTCGCCGATCGGGCCAGTCCATCGGTGAACAATTGGTGTCCGAGGGACTAGCGCGAAAATGGTCCGGCCACCGCGAACTATGGTGTAACGATGACTGAAGGGCGCGCAAAGAAGAGCACGCTCATTGAATTCTCCGTGCTGCTGGTTTTGCACATCGTGGCATTAATTGCCGTCATACTCGGGCTTTTGTCATGACAGTCACCCGCGAGCAGGAAGTATGGGCTTTGGCGTTGTGGGTCGATCGTGAGCATGGTTCCGAGGCCGAGGAATTCATTGCGGGCAAGGTGCTGCACTTTGTGGAGCAGGATGACGAGGGCGGCAAGAAGCTGTGGGAGCAAGTAGCACGGCGGTATGTTCAGCTTAGCCAAACCCGGCACTCGCAGCTCAATTAGCTCTCGACGCGTTTTGCGACAGCGGGCAAAGATCGCATGGCAGGTTTTCGTCTCATTTCCGTATGCACGTAAGGTAATGCCTATGATGCAAGCGATCTTTGCAACGCGGAGAGCAAAAGACAGAAACCGACCACTGTTCAATCTCCCGATCGATAGCAAGCTGCCGGCTGGGTTTAGGTCCTGAATTTTTCCACCCGCCACCAGTATGTTTCTTTCAACAAAGCAATTCTCTGCTGTGTGACGGAATAGATACATCTTGGATGCGCTGGAAGGCGAGCGGAACCGGTCCCATAAAGCTTACTTGAAGCTTCGCAGGTTTTGTCTCGATACGAAAGCCATGCACGCTGTGCGGCCAGTAATCGCACTAGGTCGTCTTCTCCGAGAACTGCCCGCACTTCTTGGTAAACCTCATTCAATTCTTCATCAGAACGAGCCGCAATCGCATTCAAACAGATCGTAAGGTCCGATGTCACTGTGGTGTTCGCACAGGGTTCTTCGCTCTCGTGGTCGGACGCTGCGCTGGCAGGGCCGATGGGCCACAAGGAAGCGAGCAAACTGACCGCGATCAATCTAGTAAGCATTGGCCGTGCCTCCTAAGCGAGAGGCTGCTTCCACGAGGTTGTGTGAGTAAAATTTTCGGAACGTATAAGCAGCTGAAGCTATGGCTATCGCTGCCACCCAAATCCGGTCTCCATCGAAGATATTGTAAGCCATGAGGCCATAGAAACCACCTATGATCAAGCCAAGACCTATGGCGCTACCCATTGGAAAACGTGCTGCGGCCCAGCTTACTGCCTTTAAGATGACGAAAAGTAACCCTAGGCCCAACGTTATGGTGAAGGCGGGATGCAGATTAAACGAATTTAGTATCGTAACTGGCGCTATCAAGAAGTAAATTCCTGCGAAGAAGACTGGAATAGCGATAAAAAGTCCTGGCAAGAGACCCGGAAAAGCCGCGCCTAAAGCCATCCCCCCAAGAAAGTGACGTAGCATTCTCTACCCCATTTAATAGCTGCACCTCGAATTCTTTGTGGGCATATATCTTAAGACCTTCTTAATTTTATGCTCGATTAATTACAGCGATCGCTAGACGTTCCAGATACTGCCACAAATCTAGCCTCCGCTAAGTTGGTTTTGGCGCTGCGGGTCAAGGCCTTGATTGAGGGCTTTTTCTTTCCCGCGATCATGGGGAGCAGTTCTCCCACGACCACGCCTTTGGCAGCGGGCACTCCAACAGCTGCGACCGCGTCGCATATGCTGTCCATCTCTCTTTCGGCGACGAGCTCTTCCTCTGCCTTTTTAACCGCATCACCATAGAACAACCCATCGAACACTGGGAGCATGGTGCGCGCTATGCCAAATCCCGGGATTGGTAGTGAACCGATGTCATCACGTAGCCGCACCAAGTTTTCCGCATTCCGCTTCTGAACTTGCTCTGGCGAGTTCCGGTATTCCTCCAAGCGGCGTTGCTCTTCCCTTGCGGATATGGTTACTTCCGTTTCCGCAGAGAATGCCTCGCGTGGTCCGAACCGCCGCTCCATCTCCTTGAATTCGGAGTCCCAATGCGGAATATGACCGGCAGCATAGTGCTCCTTGCGCAAACGTTCGTCGACTTTGTCCAATATCTTAGGAAGCGCTGCTGCAGCCTCTGCCCGCTTCAAACTTCGACAAAAGTCCGGAAGCTTTGCCGCCGGAATGCCGCTACCGTGAAGAGCTATTCCTTCATGAACTGATCTTTCTACCGTATCGGCACCAAGAGATTCTCGATGTGAAGAGATGAATTGGCGCCAGCGTTTGTATACAGGATAAGATTGCAAGTCCAAAGAGCACTTCTCAACTACAGATAGGCGGCTGCCAACACTAATCGCGAAAGTCATCTCGTCGAGAGTGATCACAGGAGTATGGTCTTTTGTTTGCCCACAAACCGGAGCAGAGATTAGTGCCACCAGAAACACACCGTAACTAATCCGCATAGTTCACTCTCGCACGAAACACTTGGCGCCATGATCTATAAGGGCCGAATTATCAAAACCTTAATTTGATTACAGTTTAAGTGTCGCATCTGGTGTGCGGGAATTGCCTCAGGCTCCGAAGCGCGACGTTGGGAACCTAATCGGACGGTTTGCGGGTGGTTAGTAGTCTATCGAGAGTAATTCTTGGACCGCTCGTGGCCGCCGTCAAGGTTAACACAATGCGCGAGTTCGATCATCATCCTAGTGAATTTCCGCTCTATCGGTATCGCCGCCCAAGAGTTGATTGACGAGTTACGGCCCATAAACGGCCCCAGAAGCTTGGTCGGAACATTTGTTTCCGCTGCAGTTGCCAGTAATCAAACAGAAGGCTTGCTCGGATGACCACAATCGTCGCGCAAGGTCCCGACTGGTTAACCTCAGCTTAGACCTCTAAGGCGGGAGAATACCAACTGACATGGCAAAGGCTGCTTCTTCGTCTTCGCCTCTTAGTAGCGCCGCGAGTGGTTGTAAGACTTCGCGCGTTAGCGTTTCACGACTGTCAATTGCATCCAGCGCTACGCAAAAAAACCATGCTGTTGGCGTATCGATCCGAGACCACCGATACCGATCGCGCACTTCGGCAAGGTCAGACCGCCCAGAACCGTCAACCAGCAAGCTTGTTGCATCCCACGCCTTTATCGTCGGCGCGACACCTACGTAGAGTTTGGCCCGTCTTCCACCGATCCAACCGTCACCGGCGCGATCTTCTGGACGAAAAAAGCTAATTGCGACCGAAAGCATGCCGCGTGCGCTACCACGCGCCGCTGCATCTCGGATTCTAATGGATTGGATCCAGTAGCTTCTTACCCACTCGTAATCATCCCACCAATAATCGTAAGCCCACTTTTCATCGCTGGCTCGAACATTACCAAGCGCCCCTTCGAAAACGGCCGTTTCTATAGCCGCCTGCACAGCCTCGGCTTCCCCTGCAGAGGTCGAAGCGTTTGCAAAACTCTGCCACAGTGTGTCCATTACCTTCTATACCTCAAATACTTCGGATGAGATGAGCGCTGCGTTTTGAGTTAGTCGTCCAAATATCGCCAAGTTGGCTCGGGAAGGGCGTCATGAAAGTTGATGAGGCGCCTTTGATATCGCCAAGGGTTCTCAGGAACCGACGTAATATCCAGCCCCTGCCAACCGCTCAGCGCCAAGCGATCTTCGCGGCGTAGTAATCCATGAACTCCAAGTGCCCACCGCCGGGTGCCCGAATCGAGCCGCATGTCGGCGCCCAACACGCGAAATGCGTCGGACATGCGACGCCATGTCACCATTTTTATGGTCCAAGGCAGATCGCAATGCCGGGCGATGGTTGCGCGGTCGCGTGCAATCGCTTCGTGATAATGTAACTGTGGTTCGAGAACGATCAGTAAATGCCTCGAGGTTTTGCGATCAGATTGCTTAAGCGCTAGCCACTGAGATGCTAACTCATGGGGGCTGAGCGGGGCGCCCCACTTTATTTCGATCACGAGCGTGCTACCTGATGCATCCACAATCTCAGCATCAGGTTCAACATGGCGAGACCGCAGCTCGTATACTGTCTTGTGCTTTGGCCAGAGCGTGAGATGGGTGGGTCCTTGCCATTCCGGGCGAGAGTAGCCCACGCCTGAGAGGACGAGCGACAAGGCGGTCGCTGCTTCTATAGGATCCATGAAAAGCAACGGACCGAAGATCGTAGAAGTGATGATGTCCTCAAGCGGTAACCTGTGGCCTGGTCCGCGAAAGGCGTCCAAGCGCGCCTTCTTACTGTTCACCGCGTGAAGCACGCCAGTAGGGATCCTCCTCTAACCTATTTTCTTGTTTAAAAAGAGCAATTTCAGATTGGCGTCAACATCGAACAAGGAGAATTCGGCAAGCCGGTTAAACGGTAATTCTTCAAAAAGGCAGTCCCTGCTGAGTTAAAGGAGGGGTGACCGAATGGACCTCGTGCACGACATATGCGGGCTTGCTCATCGCCATACCCTGTGCGTTCAATCTCACAGTTTCCGTCATGGTAACTTCGAGGACCGTGTTAGGCGGTGCTTCTATGCGATTGCATTGAAAGTCGGCGACCCACTTCGCAGCCTCGTCTACCATCTCTGCATCGATCGCCCGACCTTGGTAGAGCAGCGACCATCTGGCGCCGCCCTCATACTGCGGCGACTTAATGCGAACAGAGCCTCGGATACGCGATGCGCTTTCTGTTTCGGCATCGTCCGGTGCGATCGGAGGAGCGGACCGGATGTTGAGCGCTTCGTCCTTCTCAATGCGCGTCACCGGCTTTTCGTTATAGAGGAAGGTCAGATCTTCGTAGCCGTCGAGCTCAAGCGGCTTGAGCACGTTGCGCACGTTCTTCTGCACGTCCTGATCGACGAGCAGCTTGGCGGTCGGCGTGGGCACCACCAAGCCATGAGCGTCACCAGCAATATTGATGATCGTGGTCCCGGTCTGCTCGCCGACCTTGAACGTGACCGCCGGCTTATCGCCTTTTCCGTGTATCCACTTCAGAACCGAAAATAGACCGAAGCCACTACCGCTAATTATGCCGATCCATTCGGCGATTTCTTTGGCGGTGGCGACTTCCTTTTGGCCAAGCAAGGTCGCCGCTTGGCTCATGACTGTCTGGACCAGACTGAGATCGAGCTGGAAGCATTGTTGCTCAACGTCCGCGTCGACCATTACGCGAATGGCGACAGCATCGCCGTTGAACTTGCGATTGGCGATCTGGACAATCTCGGCCATCGCGAGAAGCGCCGGTGCGAGATCCTGCACGTCCATTTCGTGCCCAGCAAGCGCGGGCCCGTCATAGCGAATACGGGTCCGCACGTGCTTCGTTAATTCGACCATCTTGCCAGGCGGATAGCAGCAGGCGAGGCCGGACGCTACTGGATCGTTTCTCCGCTGGGCCGGCCAAGCAGATATGATGACGTCTTCGTCCGAATGAGATCGCCAAATCTCAGAGGAAGCTCTGGCTTCGATCTGACGATCCCGGTTCGGATCCGCGTTCCGTCGTGCCAGCGGTTGAGCTTATCGGACCATACCTCGCCGACAATGACTGGCCAGTTGTCGCCCTTCTTGTCGCGCATGTCGCACAGTGACCAATCCATGATGCAGGCATCGTAGTGCCCTTTCTTCTCTTCATCTTCCATAGCGCCAAACGGGCGCCGAATTACCCCTCTGCGGTTAGCACTGGAGAAGCCCACTCCTCGGAACGCATTGGACGAATTAGGTGGGCAGAGTGCTAACCGCGTCTTTCGCCCGGCGGCGCAAAACTATCTATTTTTCAAGGAGAAAGGTGGTGGACGCACTAGGGCTCGAACCTAGGACCCGCTGATTAAGAGTCAGCTGCTCTACCAACTGAGCTATGCGTCCACACTGCGGCGTACCGCTGCCTCGTGGAGTGAGGCGTTCCCGACTCGGGAGGCGCCCGTATAGCGGGGTTTTGCGGGAAGAAAAGCCCCTAAAGGCAATCTCTGCTGGCGCATGCGAAAAACCTGCCATTCGGTCAGGTGAACCCGTAATTTGGCAAGCCTGTCGACACCGAAATCTGACGATGCCGCCCAGGCAAGCGTGCGGCTATCGCATGATTCCGGCGCGGGGTGCTTTCCGGTTCCACCGGTCGACCATCATGATCGATCCAAGACAGATCATGTTGGTGAGCATCGAACTACCGCCATGGCTCATGAAGGGCAGGGGGATACCCACAACGGGAGCAAGACCCATCACCATCATGAGATTGATCGCAACATAGAAGAATACGGTAGCCGTCATTCCCAAGGCGATCAGCTTGCCGAAGCGGTCGTTACTCGCGCGTGCAACGGACAGGCCCCAGCTGAAAATCAACGCGAAGGCTCCGATGACCACAAGTCCGCCAAGGGAACCCCATTCTTCGGC
>Ga0310345_10000889_pt1 | contig 36983 bp, 40 predicted proteins | sample HC15DNA20500_MG_FD_204667 | JGI IMG/M metagenome (GOLD analysis project Ga0310345, IMG submission 204667) | Marine microbial communities from station ALOHA, North Pacific Subtropical Gyre - HC15-DNA-20-500_MG | ecosystem: Environmental > Aquatic > Marine > Oceanic | place: Pacific Ocean: North... | reverse complement strand
AACACCAACCACTTATCAGAATAGACAACCATCTACCTATAGTAATAGACAACCTAACATATATCAAAATCCTTATCCATATATTGGACAGGCAAGACAACCTAGCACTTATCAACATAGGACACCAACTACCTATAGAAATCCACTTATTGGACGAGCACCTTATCCTTACATTGCTAATGCACAGTCACCAATAATTGCAAATAGACAGAATGCATATCCTTACATTGCAAATGCACGGACACCTTTAATTGGAAATGAAAGAAATCCTGCGATATATCAATCACCATATTCAAATCAAAACACTACTTCTAACAGTGTGCTTGACACTGACAATACAACAACAGCAGTGGATATGGCCACATTGGATTGGAAATCATCAGGTAATGGTTACATGGTAAATGCTTATGCAGAATTAGTTTATCGACTCGCCGTGACGATAAGTGGTAGTGGTGCAACAGCACAGCAAACAATCTTATGGCAAATAAAACGAGGAAACGATAGTTTTGATCAAATGCTTGTGCATACTTTTCACGATGAAACTGGAAATGTGGATTTAGACACTTCGTTCAAAACAATTGCCACACAGGTGATTGTTGGTTCGAGTAAATTTGCTGATTCAGCTGCGTGGATAAGTGATGCAACTTATCCTAAGATAACTAATGAAACACATTCAGGTGATGGTGGATACTTACATACTGAAACTGACAGTGGTGCAGCCATGGATACTTTTCATGCTGTGACAACACATCTTAGTGTATATGATTGCACACATAGATTAAGTATGAACAAAGAAGAGAATGGACAAACAACTTGTGATTTAAATTGGATTTGGACTCCTACACTTAGAAAAGCAGGATTTCCTGATTTGGCTATGGATTCAAAACATAATGCATTTGTGCAAGGCTGGCTTGTAAGCACTTTTTGTTTCCCAGCTGGCACACAAGTTCTTTTAGAAAACAATACCACTAAAAATATTGAAAGTATGGTTGTTGGTGACAGAGTTATTGGACAAGATGGTGTAATCAATGAAGTTATAGAATTAGTTGCAACAAACCAAAGAGACAGAACTTTATATACTATAAACGGTGACATACAAACAATCCCAGCACATCCATTCTTAACAACTGCTGGATGGAAAGCTATCGATGTAACTGCAGCTGCAGAAGCACATCCTAGTTTAGGAATAACACAATTAGCAATTGGTGATTTTGTTGTTAAAACTGCTAATGATGGAACTGTTAGTAATGAAGAAGTTACTACATTAACTTCTGCCACTGAAAATATAATAGTATATAATTTGGATGTAACTGATTCTCCAGCAGGGAATGATACATATGTTGTTAACAATTATGTGGTTCATAATAAGTAAGGGATGATATAATGCCAAATCAACAACAACCATGGCCATTTCCTTACATTGCACAAGCTGCGGCATCTACACAGCAGCCGTCAACTTATGCTTTCCAGCAACCGTCTACTTATGCACGTCAAGGTCAAACACCTACCACTTATCAACATCAAGTCCCTTCAACTTATGCAACTCAAGGTCAAACACCCTATGCATATAGGAGTCCAGTGAATGCACAGACACCTTCCATCGCGAATGCACAGTCTCCATTTACATATCAACATACTGGAAGAGTTCCAGCAAGTTCTCAGACACCTTATATTGCTAATGCACAGAACCCATATATTGCAGCTAGGCAAAATGCATATCCATATATAGCAAGCGCACAAAACACAGCCAATACACAACAACCTTATCCCTATATTGCACAGGCAAGACAACCGTCTAATGCACAGAACCCTTATCCATATATTGCACAGGCAAGACAACCGTCTAGTTATCAACATAGACAACCTCAGACTTATGCAACTCAAGGACGGAATCCATTTACATATCAACATAGACAGCCTGGCACATACAGGAATCCAGTGAATGCACAACAACCTTATATTGCTAATGCAAGACAACCCTTCATTTATCAAAATATATACCAAACAGGTTATGCTTACAGGAATCCATTCACCTATCAGGTTCCTTATATTGCAACTAGAGCAATCGGGCCTCTTGCAAAAGTTAAAGGTGTATTTCTCCATCAACAAAGTGGTGCAGTAGTTAAGGCACAAGAGATTTTTGTTAATAAAGATAATACTACACCTAAGAAAATACATCAAGCAGTCCCAACAGCCCAGTATCAGAATTAAAGTTGCATAAATAGTTGTATGGCAATTATAGCAAACTTATTCATAGACCAAGGAACAGATTACACTATTACGGTAGATGTAACTGATGCCAGTGGTAATGTGCAAGATTTAACAGGTTATACGGCTGCGGCACAAATAAGAAAAACTTATGCATCAACAGCTGTATCTTCAACTTTCACCACTGCATTAAGTGGAGTAGGTGGTCAGGTGACTTTATCCTTGACCGATACGCAAACTTCGGCCTTGGCAGATGGCAGATACGTTTACGATCTAAATATAACAGACACGAATACATCTGTCACTACGAGAGTAGTAGAAGGACAAGCAATTATAACGCCGGGCGTAACGAGGTAATCATGGCAATTAAAGGAACATTATCAAGAGTTGCAACGATTGGTGGAACTGTTTCAGGAGCAGGAAACATTCGTGCAAAACAACTCGCAGTAGGAAATACTGCAAACATCAATATTTCAAGTAAATCTCTAAATGAATTAGGAGACGTTAACATAACGGAAACTGATGATGGCATGCTTGTCTATGACGCTGCGACAGATAAATGGATTACGTCTACAAATATAGACGGTGGAACATTTTAGTTTTATAAATACTTACATCAAAACATCAAGGGGCTCAATCTTGTGAAGAGTCCGACCCTCATAGTGAGAGGATAGTTCGATATATAATGTAGTCTTTTCGTGGATAGTGAAACGAAAAATAATATTAAATTAATCAATTAATTTTCTTAGGAGAAAATCATGGCAACAGTTATTCAGATTAAGCGATCAACTGGTCTAGCCGCCCCTACTACTTCAGATTTAGTAGAAGGTGAGTTAGCCTATGTAGAAGATCGTGCAAACGCGGGTGCTAGTGCAAAGCTATTTATTGAGTCTGTAGCAGCAGATAATTCCACTCCATTAATCCAAGCGATTGGTGGTAAGTTTTATACTGATATTATAGACGGTTCAACAGCAACGCCTGCCAACTTAAAAGTTGGTAATGCGGCTTCCACAGGTGGTTCAATATCACTTATGGAAGATTCAGACAACGGAACAAACTACGTTGCACTGAAAGCTGCAAATACCTTAGCAGCCAGTACCACATGGACTCTCCCTTCCGCAGACGGCTCAGCGGATCAAGTGTTATCAACCGCAGGAAATGGAACCCTTTCATGGGCAAGCACAACTTCCACAGTAGCAGGTGCAACTGATACAAGTATATCAGGTGCAGCTAGTGGACATGTGTTAATCTATGATGGAACCAATTCTTGGGACAATAAAGCTTTATCAGGCGATGCAACAATCGCAGCTGGTGGTGCTTTAACAATCGCGAATAATGCAGTTAACGCTGCAAAACTAGCGAATGATGCAGTTGACACAGCAGCCATAGTGGATGGGAACGTAACTTTAGCAAAACTAGCAACTGGAATGGTACAACTTTCCAGTGAAGCCTTCGCAGATAACGATACGTCTATAATGACATCTGCAGCTATCTTGGACAAAATCCAAGCAACTGCAACATTAGAAGACTTAGATATCGCGGGTGATAGTGGAACTGGTGCAATCGACTTAGATAGTGAAACATTGACAATTGCTGGAACAGCTAATGAAATCGTAACAACAATGTCAGGAAATACCCTGACAGTGGCATTACCCGACGCCGTAACAATCGGTGGCGCATTAACAGTAACAGGCAACCTTACAGTAAACGGAACACAGACAACTGTTAATTCCACAACTGTAACAGTCGATGATCCAATTTTCGTAGTTGGTGGCGATACCGCTCCGGCATCTGATGATAACCTCGATAGAGGTATGCAATTCAGATGGCATAACGGTTCAGCTGCAAAACTAGGATTCTTTGGGTATGACGATTCAACAGGTAAATTTACCTTTATTCCTGATGCAACAGACACTTCAAGTGTCATGTCAGGAACAGCGGGTGATGTAACCTTTGGAGCGGTGGGAGCAACAACAGGAACTTTCTCAGGTGCCATAACGGCAACTACATTAGGACTTTCGGGTTCTTTAGGAAGTTACGATGGTTCTAACCCTACTGCTGGTCAACTATTAATTGGACATGGTGGAAACAACGACTTCCAAGCTGGAACTTTAACAGCTGGTGAAGGAATTGATGTCACTAATGCCAATGGAAGTATCACGATTGCTGGTGAAGATGCAACAATTACCAATAAAGGTATTGCATCATTCGCTACAGCTAACTTCACTGTTACATCAGGTGCTGTTACGGTAACTGGCATTGATGGCGGAACATTTTAATTAACCATCTAAGTTAACAGGGGATTAAGCAAATGGCAACTTTAGTTCAATTTAAAAGGAGTGCGACACAAAACGCAGTGCCTGGCACAGGTGATTTATCACTTGGCGAAATTGCTATAAACACCTACCACGGTAGGATGTATACCGAGAAGAATGACGGCTCGGCAGCAGTTTCAGAGATAGGTTCAAATCCTGCTTCATTGACAATAAACGACGCTATAACTTTTCCTACTGCGGATGGTTCTTCCAACCAAATTCTAAAGACCAATGGGTCAGGAACTTTGGCTTGGACAGATCAACCAAATTCGGGAGTTGAAACATACACATATACCATAGGATCAACCTTAACGGTTGTTACTGGTAATGATGACGATTCAAATTCCTTATCTTACACTGCTGGATCAGAACAGGTCTATATCAACGGTGTAAAGTTGGTCGGAGGCGGCAGTGATTATACTGCTACCAATAGTTCAACCATCACGCTGGCGGAAAATGCCCTTAGTGGTGATGTCATAGAAATTGTTGCGATAACAGCTGCAGCTAACCTTGTTCAAGGTTACTTCACTAATACATCGCTAACAGCTACTACGGCTAACCAAGTATTGTCAGCCAATGCAGTTGCGAATAAGGCAATCAAGTATGTGATCATGGCTGATCACGCTTCTGCCGGAACACACTCTGCTGAAGTATTGCTCGTAAACAACGCTACCAACGCATATTATACCCAATATGGGGATGCATATACGACTGCTAGTTTATTTACATTAAGCTCTGATGTTAATAGTGGGAATATGAGATTACTCGTAACACCTACTAATACTAACACAGATTTTCAAACTTTTCAAATTAGATTAACATAGGGGGATAGGAAGAAACAATGGCTATAACAAATGCTTTTAGAATTGCAGAACTTATCCGACACTTTCAGTATGATTCTACCAATGATGTTGTTACAACATCTAAAAGAATGGAAGACAAGAACAATAAACGAGATGACACTCAAAGAACAGCTACAACTGTGTTTAGTTTAGACACATTTGCACATGCTAGTTTTAGAGCTGCTCGTTATATTGTTGCAATGTCCAAAGGAACGGATTATCATAGCACTGAAATTATGTTGGTTCATGACGGAACGAATGTAACGCTTACGCAATACGGAACACTGAAAAACTCAAGTTTGGCTACTTTTGATGCTGATATATCAGGAAGTAATGTACGTCTTAGATGTACTCCATCTTCCGCAACAGCAACAAATATCCAATTTGACCGAACAGTGGTGGATGCATAAAGTTTTGTAAAAACTACTTTTAGAGGGGCTTCGGCCCCTCTTTTTTTTCTCGCCCACTCGAACCCACTTTTATAATAAATAGATATATGGCAACCAAAGCAAAGTTTTATACAGATTTAGGAGAACAGACAGCTGGAGACCTTCAAGTTGACGGTAATACGACTATTACTGGAAATCTAACTGTAAATGGGTCTTCTGTAACAGTAGAATCCACAACTACATCCGTTGCAGACTCTATGATTGAGCTTGCAAAAGGAAATACAGGTTCAGATACAATAGACATTGGTATATACGGAAATTATGATGATGGATTATCAGATGGTGGTGCATCAGAGTTCACAGGTCTGTTTAGAGATGCATCAGATTCTACATGGAAGTTATTTGAAGGATTAGAAGCTGAACCAACTACTACAGTTAATCTAGGTGGAACAGGATATACACTCGCAGATTTACAAGTGGGTGATTTAACTGCAACTACACTTACTGCAACAAACAGTTTAACAGGTGCAAGTATATCTTATCCTACATCAGATGGAACAGATGGTCAAGTTTTAACCACGAATGGAAGTGGAACATTAACTTTTGAAGACACAGGAGGCGTTACAACTGAAACAGTGACTACAACCTCAACAAGTGCAACCAATTTATCTACATTCGCGATAGCATCGTATAGAAGTGGACACTACCAAGTGCAAATAAGTGATGCAACTGGAACTGCATATCAAAGCACTGAGTTGATGGTTTTACATAATGGAACTACTCCAAGTATTTCACAGTATGGAACAGTTCTGACTGGTTCAGAACTTGCTACTTTCGCAGTAGATGTGGACAGTGGAAATTTAAGAGTTAGGATAACTCCTGCTTCTAATAACTCTACTGTTTTTAAATTTAAAAAAACTTTAATAGTTGTTTAAAAAAAAGTTGTTTGTAGAGTTAACATTCTATAAATACCAGTATAAAACTACTAACCGACCCAAGGAACAACAAATAGGACACCAAAATGGCAACAAATAATTTCGTAATAGAATATGGTTTAACGGTTGGTTCAACAGAAATTATCTCAAGTGCTGGAAAACTTTCTGCATCTGCATTGAGTGTTTTAACATCAGATAATATCACTGAAGGATCAACAAATCTATTCTTTACCAACGCAAGAGGTAGGGCAGCATTATCCGTAGCAGCGGGTGGTGACCTTGCATATAATTCAACATCAGGTGTATTTACACTTGCAACAGTTAACGGAGGCACATTCTAATGGCAGGCGAAAAGAATTTTATAGTAAAGAATGGTCTTTCAGTAGGAACTGCTGATGTATTAGATTCATCAGGAGATTTAACCGCAGCAGCATTTGGAACAGCAGCGAAAGAGGCAATTGATGATCAAGTCAATACTCTATTAACCGCAGGATCAGGTGTATCATTATCTTATAATGACGGTGCTGGAACACTAACAATTACAAGAGATGCCGAAACAGGTGACATATCAAGTGTTGTCGCTGGAGATGGTATATCAGGTGGTGGAACAGCAGGTGATGTTACAGTTGCACTAGACTTAAACGAATTAACAGCAGCTGCAGTCAGTGTTTCCACTGACAGTATTGCAATTATTGATGCAAACGACAGTAATGCATCAAGAAAAGAATCCATTGTAGACTTAGTAGCTGGAATGGCAGGAACAAATTTAACTGCATCAGGTGGTGTTTTATCTTCAACTGCTGACTTAACAGGTATCACAGCAGGTGATGGTTTAACAGGTGGTGGAACTTCAGGTGCAATAACACTTGCAGTTGGTGTTGATGGTAGTTCAATAGAAATAAATTCAGATGCACTAAGAGTTAAAGCTGCTGGTGTTACAGATGCCATGTTAGCAGGTTCAATTTCAAATGCAAAACTAGCAAACAGTCAGATGACAATTGGTGGAGTTGCAACATCATTAGGTGGAACAGTTCTAGCAAATACAACTGCTTTGACAGAAGGGACTAATCTTTATCATACAACAGAAAGAGTTCAAGACATAGCAGGTGCTATGTTTACTGGTAATACTGAAACAGGAATTACAGCGACATATCAGGACGGCGATGGCACAATAGACCTTGCAGTCACAGCAGAATTCATAGCAGATACAGTCGGTGCGATGGTAGGATCAAACACCGAGACGAATATAGCAGTTACATACGAAGACTCAGATAATACCCTCGATTTCGTTATCGGAACACTTAACCAAAGTACAACAGGAAATGCAGCTACAGCAACGGCTTTAGCAACAGCAAGAACAATTGGTGGGGTATCATTTGATGGTACTGCCAACATTAACTTGCCAGGCGTTAACGCAGCAGGTAATCAGGCAACTAGTGGACTAGCAGCGACTGCTACACTAGCGGCAACTGCAACTGCTTTAGCAAATGCAAGAACAATCCATGGTGTATCATTTGATGGAACAGGAAACATTTCCTTAACAGAAGAGATTCAAGATACAGTTGGTGCAATGTTTACAAGTAATACCGAATCAGGTATTACCGTTGCATATCAGGACGGAGATGGCACAGTCGATTTCACAGTTGGAACTCTTAACCAATCTACTACAGGAAACGCAGCCACTGCCACAGCATTGGCAACTGCAAGAACAATATCAGGTGTGTCTTTCGATGGAACAGCAAATATAACATTAGACACAGGAGATATTGGAGAAAGTGGTAACTTATATCACACGACTGCGAGAGCAAGAGCTGCAGTAAGTGTCACAGACGCAGGTGGAGATGGTTCACTTGCATACAACTCAACATCAGGTGTAATTACTTACACAGGTGGAAGTGCAGCAGAAACAAGAGCACACTTAAGTGCTGGAACTGGTGTAACTTACTCAGGTGGTGCATTTAGTATCGGACAGGCCGTAGCAACATCCTCAGACGTTACATTTGCTGACTTAATACTTTCAGGTGACTTAACTGTTAACGGAACAACAACTACCGTAGGAACCACAAACACAGTGGTTTCAGATAATTTGATAGAACTTAATAACGGAGCTGGATCAAACGCAAATGACTCAGGTATCGTTATTGAAAGAGGATCAACAGGTAACAATGCCATAATGGCATGGGATGAATCAGCAGATGGTTTCGTATTCGGAACAACTACAGCTACTGGTGCATCAACAGGAAATCTAACCATTGCTCCTGTTGCAGTCTCAACAGGTGCATTAACTATTACGAATGCGTCTAACTCAGGTGGAACAGCGAGAAATGTTTATCAATCAACCTCTGCGCCAGGCGGTGGAGATGGAGCAGTTGGTGACTTGTGGATATTATACTCTTAATCTCTAAGGGTATAGTGTTTTTTAAAATATTGGAGATGGAACCGTAAATGGTATCAGGTAATCAAAAGGTTAAAACACCTAGTGGATGGAATTCTACCCAAGGAGCTTGGGTAAAGACAGCTGCATCTACATGGAAAGCAGTAGACCAAATATACATTAAAACACCTGCTGGGTGGAACAATGCATCGGGTCAAGCATTAACTCAAAATCCATATCCATATATTGCGGCATCTCAAACACCTTATATTGCGAATAGACAGAATGCATATCCATATATTGCGAATAGTCAAACACCATATATTGCAGATGCACAACAACCATATCCGTATATTGCAAATAATCAAACACCATATATTGCAGCTAGACAAAATGCATATCCATATATAGCAAATGCACAGTCACCTGTTATCGCAAACAGGCAGAATGCATATCCTTATATTGCGTCTGCACAGAGTCCTTACATAGCGAACAGGCAAAATGCATATCCTTATATTGCTAATGCCCAATCACCTGTTATTGCGAATGCACAAACACCGTCCACCTATAGTAACAGACAGCCTGGCACTTATAGGAATCCAGTAAATAATCAGACTCCATATATCGCAAATGCACAATCACCATTTACATATCAACATAGGAATCCGTCTACATATCAATTACCTTATATTGCGTCTGCACAGAGTCCTTACATAGCACAACGTAGAACACCGTCTACTTATCAGAATAGACAACCGTTTACCTATAGAAGTCCTGTAAATGGTCAACAACCTTACATAGCAAATGCAAGATCACCAAGTACATATAGTAACAGACAGCCAGGCACATACAGGAATCCAGTAAATAATCAGACTCCATACATTGCAAGCAGACAAAATCCATACATTGCAGCCAGGCAGAATCCAACAATTGGTAATGCAAGGTCACCAAACATTGGTAATGCAAGGTCACCAAACATTGGTAATGCAAGACAACCGTTAATTGGTAATGCGAGAGCTCCAAACATTGGTAATGCAAGACAACCATATATTGCTAATGCAAGATCACCAGTAATTGGAAACACACAAGCAACTTATCCATATATTGCTAGTGCAAGAGCTCCAAACATTGGTAATGTAAGAAGTCCATTTACTTATCAACACAGGGTTCCTCAGGTTTATCAATACGGTGGTGGTGGTTGCTTTAGTGCTGAGACTCAGATTCAATTAGCAAACAATCAATTAATGGCAATATCAGAAGTTAAAGCTGGAATGACAGTAATGACATTTGATGTAACTACAAATACACTTGTTCCTTCAACTGTAATGGAAATGATGACACCAAGAGAAAATGTTCAACTTTTTGATGTTGGATTATCAAATGGTAAGACACTTGAAATTAGTGGTGGACATCCATTACACACTGCTGAAGGTTGGAAATATTTAAAAGAAGATGAATGGCAAAAAGAAGTTGATGAAGGAATTACACCTGAACACCTAGAAATGCATGGTGAAGTAAAAGTCGGAGATGAAATATTCTCTCTATACGAACAGAATGTTACTGTTGATTCAGTAACACCACAAGAAGAACTGTCAACCACATATAATATAGCTTCGGTTAACGATACTGAAACATATTTTGCAAATGGCGTGTTAGTTCATAACATGTTTAAGAAATAGGATAGACTGAGATGGCCATTGGACAAACACAAGCACCTCACATAAGAGATGGTCAATCGCCGTCTACCTATTCTTATAGAACGCCGTTTACCTATGCAAGACAAGCAAGAACTCCACAGACGTATGCTTATAGAACACCGTTTACCTATAATGCAAGAACACCGTTTACCTATTCTTTTAGATCACCGTTCACTTATTCTTTTAGAACACCGTATACCTATTCTTTTAGAACACCATTCACTTATTCTTTTAGAACACCATTCACTTACGCATTTAGATCACCGTCTACTTATCAGGCAAGACAACCAACTACTTACAGTAATAGACAGCCTGGCACTTATAGGAATCCAGTAAATAATCAGACTCCATATATCGCAAATGCACAAGCACCGTTCACTTATCAGAATAGGAGTCCATTTACCTATAGGAATCCTGTAAGTGGTCAGAACCCATATATTGCAGCTAGACAAACACCGTCCACTTATAGTAACAGACAGCCATCAAGTTATCAGGCAAGATCACCAAGAAATGCACAGTCACCAGTAATTGGACAAGCAAGATCACCAAGTACATATAGTAACAGACAGCCAGGCACATATCGAACACCAGTAAATAACCAAACACCTTATATTGCTAATGCTAGATCACCGTCTACCTATCAACATAGGAATCCGTCTACTTATGCACGTCAGGGTCAAACACCTACCACATATAATAATAGACAACCTTCAACTTATGCACGTCAAGGTCAAACACCTACGACTTATCAACATAGGAATCCGTCTACTTATGCACGTCAGGGTCAAACACCTACGACTTATCAAAACAGACAGCCAGGCACTTATGCACGTCAAGGTCAAACTCCATTCACTTATCAGAACAGACAGCCAGGCACATATGCAAGACAAGGACAAACACCTGACACATATAGTAATAGACAGCCAGGCACATATGCAAGACAAGGTAGAACTCCTGTTTCAAGATGGGATGGTGTCTTAGCACAACAGTGGCCTGCAACACCTGTAACATCATAGATGTGTCAATCAGGTCTAAATATCTAAACACAAAACATCTTAAAGAAATCGATGAGAGTTATTTCACTCATTTATATCACGCATCATATTATTCTTTAAGACTTCTTATACTTTCTTTAGGAGTTCTTATACATGCTTTAATTCCTTGTATTTTTTGGAACAATCTCTGTGAGGGATTGGATTCACTCCAAAAACATATCAAAGAAAGAACAACTAAATAAATGATATAACCTTTATATAATATATTATGATTAAAATCAAGACTATTGAACACTGTCAATTAATTCCAAAAATCGTTTGGGATCAAAACTACAAATACTTTGAAGAACGAACTAACGATGAACATATGTTTCATCTTGGTGGACTTCAACTTGATAAAGATTATACTGAACAACCTAGTTATAAAATTTTAAAATACGTTTGGGACAATTGTTTACCACCTTGTAAAATTGTTAATTGGGGTGAATTCTTAGACGATAGAAAATCAAAAAAGTTTTCATCCTTCTATGGTTTAAAATGGAATTCTAGTGTTTATCATTCTTTTTTAAGACACTGTTACACTTCAGAAGAAAAGGAAGAAGATGTAGTAGTGGGTCATAGTGGATTTGGAACAAAAGATGTAAATGATGAACACATTGATATAAGAACCATCCCACCTAATATGAAAGAAGGTCTTTTTCTCGAACCTAAAATGAAAAATGATTTGGAGTCTTCTTATTATCATTCAGCTAAAGCACATTGGATTATAAACAGTGTAACAAAGGAAGGATTGTGGGCTCCAATACAAGGAGTAGTTTTAAAACAGGGTGAAGGTTATCAAATGATGATCCATCCCGGCAGTATCAGATCATTAGTTTTTGAAGAAATGGATGACCCTTCATTTGAACTTGTAGTCTTTGATGCTTTCGAGATAATAGATTCAGAACCAGTTGAACTGGATGATTTGTTAAATTTTTGGAAAGACAAATTAGAAAAAAGAGATCAGGGTTTAAATTTATCATTTTCTTGGATTGGTGGTGTATTGGAAATGCACAGTGATTTTGCAAATACCACTGAATTTCGACCTTTAGTTTGGGAATTCAATCGAAAACTAACACAATTATCTAAAAAGAAACCATTAAACATTTATATTGGAGTAGATAAAACTCACAACGATATAGAAAAGGTCACCAAATATTCCATAGAAAAAGCAGTAGAAAAATCTTGGAGCTCAGGATATGGGGCTAAGTATACAAAGTTTAATCCTGAGATCAAGTATCTTGACGTGGATAAAATTTCCGAGTATAATAGACCATACGCAAATCAATCTACTTGGTTTACTTATAGTAGATTCCTCATCCCATACCTAGAAAATTATGAAGGGTTCAGTATGTTTGTTGATGATGATATCCTTTTTCAACAAACACCATTAACAATGTTCTATTTTCTTGATCCTGATGATGCAATTGCATGTATACAATACCCACACTATGAACACGAAGAAACAAAGTTTGATGGAGAAGTCAACATTGATTATCCGTGTAAATTGTGGTCTAGTCTGATGTTCTTTAATAACGGACATGAAGATTGTAAGAAATTAACACCTGAGGCAGTAAATGCATGGACAGGTAAACAGTTGCATCAGTTTGAATGGACGGATAAGATTAGTAAAATACCTGAAAAATATGTTTTCACCGAAGGATATGATGATCCTGATGTAAAGTGGGACTTCTCAGGTATCCATTACACTAGAGGTGGCCCATGGATCGATAATATGGATTACACAAATATAGCAAACTTAGAGACTTACAATAAGATCAAAGAGCTCTACCAAAATGATAGTAGCACTTAAAGATGTCAACAAATCTTATCAAAGAGGTGATGAGACAATTGTTGCATTAAATAATTTAAACCTAGAAGTTTCGAAGGGAGATTTTCTTTCTATTATGGGGCCGAAACAATCAGGTAAGTCTTCACTCCTTAATTTGATAGGAGGCTTAGATACACCAACCTCAGGAAGTATTAAAGTAGATGGCGATGTTGGTTTTCTTTTTCAGTTTTATAATTTATTACCAACTTTATCAGTATTTCGTAATGTTCAGATACCATTATTGTTATCAAAACTTTCTAACTCACAACGAAAGGAACATGTGGAAAGAGTCTTAAACATAGTCAATCTATTAGACGAATCAGAACAACAAGTATCACAACTTTCACTCGAACAACAACAAAGGACATCCATTGCACGAGCATTGGTTACTGACCCACAGATTTTGGTTTGTGATGAACCAACTACTAACCTCGATAAAGACATGGCAATTAAAATTCTACAATTATTGCACACATTAAATCAAGATCACGGAAAAACTATACTTATGGCAACACATGATCCTGTAGACGCCTCATTTACAAAAAACACTTTTATGTTACCTCTAAATATTAAAAACAATGGAGATTTATTATGAATCAAAATATGAATGCATTAGTATTCGATGAAGATTGCAATCTATGGGTTAAAAAACCTGATGGATTGGAATATACATTTGAAAATGTAGACCCACCAGCATTGGGGTTTGAATATGAAATGGTAGTTTATGACAACGAAGAATCTAAAGTCGTAAAATGGAATAAAGAGTTACCTTTTGATCAACAAGAGAGAGTCCCTTTAACTGATGCTGAAAAAGAAATGGTTGAACAATACATTGCAAATTCAGAACCACCTGAAGGTGTTACTTTACAAAGACAACATGTAAATCGTCTTGAAGAAGTGGTTGATACCATGATAACTGATATGTCAAATAATTACGGTTTTAGTAATTTTATGGGAGCAGTTTATGCTGGTAGAGAAGGTTCTAATCATCCTCACCGTTCAACTGCAAGGAGAGTGTTAGAATTTGCAGATGCACAACACGTTATTCTTGCAGATGTTTCAAATGAAATATATGCAACAAGAGAAGATTTTTTAGCATCCTTCGAAGAATACGCAGTTAAATTACCAACACCACCAAATTTACCTGATCATCCATAGGGGAGACAATGTTAGAAGTTGTTCACATTGATGAACCATTTAAGTTGTCTTCAGAAGATTTTCCTTTAAAAAAGATTTATGTCTTAGACGATTGGTTATGCACAGAATTACATCATGCATTTGATGGGTTTATAACCAACTCACAGATTTGGTCTAAAACGAATCAGGTTGATAGCACCAGTTCGACAGGTTTACCACAACATAGTTTTTGGGGTGCAACTTTTTTTAGAGATAATTATGTTATGGACGATATTGATGAATCAATTACTTATTTTCCCAAATATTTAGATAGAAGATTACAAACTGAATTTGGTTTTAAGTGGGTTCGATTTCAATATTCAGGTTTGAATTCACAGACACAAGGATTAGAGGGAACAACTCATCAAGATTGTCAACCTGAGGATGAGTGGAATTTATCCTTTCTCTATTATACTAATAGATTTTGGAATCCACATTGGGGTGGAACACTTAGGTTTTATGATGAACAACAAAAAGGAATTTTAGGGAGAAAAGAACATATTAAGAATCACCAAATTGCAGAGGTAGATTTTAAACCGAATCGATTAATTATGTTAGATGGGAGAACACCTCATGGTGCAGATGCACCTGATCCAAAAGCAAAATATATAGACAGGAGATCATTAGTTATTAGGGGTGATGAAGTTCGTATCCCTGATCCAAAGGAATATTTTTATGCCAACGATAGAATTCACAGCGTATAGTGAAGACACAGTAAAGAACTTTAAACCAGTTCTTGCAGCTTCCGTTAAACCCGATTGGTGGAAACGAATGAGGGTTCAAGAACTTGTGCAAGGAACAACTGTTCAAACTATTCGTGCTTGTCCAGCAATGGATGATTGGACAAAGATGGGATGGTATCTTCTTGCAAATAGAGATATAGGAGTGGTTAATGGTGCAAATCCAAATGATGATGATGACACTAGATACACTGCTATGGACTTTGAAGGTGAATCATATAACTCTGCAACTCATCCAGCATTACAAATGGGTGGTGTTTTCAATTACTTAGAGTCAGAAGATGCACCGATTAAAGATGCATTTAAGATGAAAAACCCATGGAACATTAAAACTCCCAAAGGATATTCTTGTTTTTACCTCGACCCATTTTTACATCAAAACAAATATTTCAAAACATGGCAGGGTATTATTGATACCGATACTTTTAATAAAAACATAGACAATGCACAGATAATATTCTATCCTGTTGTAAATCATTCTTTTGTAATAAAGGAAGGTACACCTTTATGTCAGATCATTCCTTTTAAACGAGATGAATGGGTAGGATCATATCAATTAAGAGATCATGAACAATTTATGTTAACAGAATCGAGTATTACTTCACCTTATGATTCAGATGATCTTACTAACAGACCAATGCCTGAATGGAATAGATTACATCCTGAAAGAGAAGGAATAAAGTTTCATTTAGGTGCATATAGAAGATATGGTTACTGGGCAGAAAAAAGTAAATTATTTAAAGAAGAAAGTCCACCACCTGAGTGTCCTATGCACAAAGATGAAAATCAAATAGAAATGGATTTAGGAGATGACGATGGCAGTTAGATTATTATTTCCCTATTTTGTATTTCATAGAAACTTGTTACAAGAAGAATTACCTGAAGGTAGAGGAATCAATCAGGATTATTTGGATATGCTTGTTCGAACTATTGACGAGATGAGAAGGAAAGACCCTGAGGGTAGACAAATATCTAATGCATACACTGGGTGGCAATCCAATGACGGATGTGATAGCAACCCAGCATTTATGAAACTTTGTAAAGCAATTGAAAATCTTTTTAATGATGAAGTCAAACCATTCCATGGAATTCATCCACCTGAACATAATATGAGAGTAAAGGTTGGAAACATGTGGGCAAATGTTAATGATAATACTGCATGGAATAAACCACATATGCATAATGGATGTTGGTATAGTGGTGCTTTTTACATTAAAGCTGACGGTGATGAAGGAGATTTAGTTGCAATTGAAACTGATCAAAAAGTTGTTGCTGAGTTTCCATCATGTGAAAGAACTTCACAAGCTTTTGGTGTTTCACCAGTAAGTGGTGAACTTATAGTGTTTCCAAGTGCATTAATGCATATGGTAGAACCAAATTTAACCCAAAAAGATAGATATAGTGTTGCATTTAATATGGAGATTCATAATTTTGGAAAAGAATACTTTGGAAAGGTAAAGAATTATGATGGAAATGAATTTGTTTTTGACATTGATGGATTAGGTAATCCAGTGTTCAGATAATCTAAATAAGTGTATGGAATTTACAGTAGATGCCACACTAGTTTGGAACATTTTATTAACTCTCGCCATAGCACCATTAGGGTTTTTTATTCGTCAATACGTCTCAGAAGTTAAACGATTAGATATTCTATTGAATAAAACGAGAGAAGAAGTTGCTCGCGACTATGTTACAAGAGAACAAATAGAAAAAGAATTTCAACGAATTCTTGATAGTATAGATAGAATTGATCAAAAGATAGACAGGCTCCAAAGTAAAACCTACTTCCAAGAGTAATTTCATTATAAATAGTAATAGACCATAACAGAAGTTAGGAAACTATTACTATGTCAGAACCGAATTCAAAAGCAACATTTAAAGAATATGTAAAAAGGAAACTGGGAGCTCCAGTTCTTGAGATTAATGTCGATGACGATCAACTCGATGACAGAATAGACGAAGCTCTACAGTATTTTAGGGAATATCATTATGATGGTTCCATGAAATGCTATCTAAAACATCAGATTACCGAAGCTGAGAAAACCACTTTCTTAACTAATGAGACGCATACTGAAACAGTTGCGGGAACTCATGTCTTCAATGGCCAAGAAGTTTTAGAACAACAAAACTACATTGTAATGCCTGAATTTGTTCTTTCCGTAGTAAACGTATTTCCTTTTAACGATAAACACAATTTAAACATGTTTGATCTAAGATATCAACTTAGATTGAATGACATCTATGATCTTACTGCAACAAACATTCTTTATTACGAGATGGTTCAACAACAAATTTCAATGATGGATCAAATTCTTGTAGGTAGACCACCTCTTAGATATAGTATGCATACAAACAGACTTTATATCGATATGGATTTTGGTAGTATTAATAACAATGAATATATTTTGTTAGAGTGTTATAGAATGATTGATCCCTCAGATATGACAGATATTTACAATGACATGTGGTTGAAAAGATATGCAACAGCATTAGTTAAATTTCAATGGGGAGAAAATCTTTCGAAATTCACAGGTGTCCAATTGCCTGGCGGAGTTGAATTGAATGCAGAAAATATGAAGACTGAAGCACGAGAAGAAATACAGAGGTTAGAAGAAGAGTCTAGATTAAATTATGAATTGCCTGTTCTTGATATGATAGGATAATTAAATGCCAACTAATACGTTTTTTAACCATGCAGTAAATACTGAACAACATCTTTATGAGGATATAGTTGTTGAGTCTTTACGAATGTATGGTCATGAGTGTTATTATCTTCCAAGAGAAGTAGTTGAAGAAGATACCATTCTTGGAGAAGATGTTCAATCAACCTTTGGTGATGCATATGCTGTTGAAATGTATATACAAAATGTCGAAGGATTTGAGGGTGAAGGTGATCTATTCAGTAAGTTTGGTGTTCAAGTTAGAGACCAAGCAACCTTTATCATCTCATTAAGGTCATGGGAAAGATTCATATCTCTTGACGCGAATCTTGCAACTTCATTAAGACCAAACGAAGGGGATTTAATACATTTCCCAATGTCGGGTTCTTTATTTGAGATTAGATTTGTAGAACATGAGAATCCATTTTATCAAGTAGGTAAACTATTTGTATTCAAGATGCAATGTGAATTGTTTGAATACAGTGGTGAAGATTTTGATACAGATGTTCAAGCAATAGACATGGTAGAAGATCAACAAGCATATACAATTCAAATGACAATGTTAAGTGGTGGAAGTGGTAGTTACTCACTTAATGAAAATATTACACTTGATGGTGTAGTAATTGGAGAAACAGTGCAATGGTTGGGTGAAGATAGAACACTTACAATTAAAGATAACACTAAGACACTTCAAGTTGGTGATACTCTTGTTGGTGCATCAGGTGGAGCATCTTATGATATTCAAGTTATTACAGATGTATTAACATTCAGTCAAGATGGTCAGGCACAGAATAAAGAATTTGAGGATAGAGATTCCGATTATCTAGACTTCAGTGAAGTGAATCCATTTGGAGAACCGTAATGTTCGGCACATATTTCTATAACGAAACTTTTAAAAGAGCTGTTTCCATATTTGGAACTATGTTCAATAACATCTCTATTAAAAAAACACTGGACGATGGAACTGTTCTTGCAGAGAATAAAGTTCCTATTTCCTATGGGCCGAAGCAAAAGTTTCTCCAAAGACTTGCAGAAGAACCCGATTTAACAACTGGTAATAGAACTGCAATTAGTTTACCACGTCTTACCTTTGAACTAACAGGAATTGAATATGATGCAACTAGGCAACAAAACAAACTTATCAGAAGTGAAAAAGCAAATTTAGAAACTTCGGGTGCAAGAGGGTTTCAATATAACCCAGCACCATATACTCTTAATTTTCAATTAAGTGTTCTTGCAAAAAATGTGGTTGATGCACTTCAAATTGTAGAACAAATACTTCCATATTTCCAACCTGAATACACCGTGTCTATGAAAATGATTGATGAAATGAGTGACGTTAGAGACGTTCCTATAGTGTTGCAAAGTGTAACGATGACAGACACTTATGAGGGTTCATTTGAAGAAAGACGAGTGATTGAGTATACCCTTGATTTTCAAATGAAATTATACTTCTTCGGGCCTGTTTATACTGGTGAAATCATTAAGAATGTTATTGAAAGAACTTATCTTCAAGGTGGACAGAACACAGGATTTACCTCTTCAGAAATTAATGCATCAGGACTGGTTAAAGAAGTTAAACATTATGAACCAGCATTTGGAGAAGATACATCTACAGCAGTTTCGGCATCCACAACAGTGTCCTTTTCTACAGCAATAAATAGTAAGATAAGTGTAAACGATGAAGTCTTTGGAACTAATTTAACAACTAACCCAACGGTTAGTGCAATTGCTGGAGATAAATTATCCATAACACTAAGTGCGGCAGTCACTTTAGATGCAGAAACAACACTTAAGTTTGTTGGATCAGTTGATCCCGGCGATACATTTGTTGTTGCAGAAACAGTGACTTTTTATGATGATGGAGCTCTTGATACTTATGCAGATAACCTTGCAGAAGATCAAGCTTAATTATGACGAAAGATATAGATTCTAAATTAAATAAAATTCTAGACATCTCTACTGACATTAAAAAGGAAACGGAAGTGATCCAACTTCCTGCCAAGGTAGAGAACATGGAAACCGATTATAGATATACTCGTGAGAACCTCTATAGTCTCGTAGAACGCGGGCAAGATGCAATTGATGGTATCCTAGACCTATGTAAAGAAACAGAGCAACCACGCGCATATGAGGTCGCAGGACAGTTAATTAAAACAGTTGGTGAGACCGCAGAGAAACTTTTAGACGTTCAGAAAAAGATAAAAGATTTAGAAAAAGAAGACGAACATATAAAAACCCAACATAATCATTTATATGTTGGTTCAACATCAGAACTACAGAAGTTCTTAAAGAAAAATAAACAAAAAGAAGATGGTTCAACCTAAAAATACAGGATATTTGGGTAATACGCTCATTAAAAGAGCTGGTATTGAACTCCAATATACCGAAGAAGAGATGGCAGAATACTTAAAGTGTTCTGCTGATCCTGTATATTTCACCGAAGAATACACTCAAGTTATTTCACTTGATGAAGGATTAGTTCCTTTTAAACTCCGTGGATATCAAGAAGAACTGGTAAGACAATACGATGATAATCGTTTTAATGTTGTTCTTGCATCAAGACAGAGTGGTAAATCAATTACTTCTTGTGCATATATGTTATGGTATTTGTTATTCCATCCCGAAGTCACAGTAGCTATTCTTGCAAACAAGGGTGCAATTGCAAGGGAAATGATATCAAGGGTCGTAACGATGTTGGAGTCTGTTCCGTTTTTCCTACAGCCAGGCGTAAAGATTTTAAACAAAGGTAGTATAGAATTTGCGAATGATAGCAAGATCGTTGCAGCTGCCACATCTTCAAGTTCTATTCGTGGATTGTCAATCAATTTATTGTATCTAGATGAGTTTGCATTCGTTGAAGGTGCAGAAGAGTTCTATACTGCAACGTATCCTGTAATCACATCAGGTCTAAATTCAAAGGTTATTATCACTTCAACTGCAAATGGTGTAGGTAATATGTTCCATAAGATATATCAATCTGCTGTTGCAGAGAAATCAGAATATAAACCCTACTGCATAAATTGGTGGGATGTTCCTGATAGAGATGAAGCATGGAAGAAAATGACCATTGCCAATACTTCAGAAACACAATTCGAACAAGAGTATGGTAATAGTTTCTTAGGAACAGGTAGCACACTTATAAATGCAGATACCCTATTAGGTATGCGGGCAGAAGAACCTGATTGGAATAAAGATAACATAAATATATACGAGAGACCACAAACAGGACATCAATATGTTTGCACAGTTGATGTTGCTAAAGGAAGAGGGATAGATTTCTCAACCTTTACTATTTTTGATGTATCCCAAACACCTTTTAAACAGGTTGCAACTTATAGAGATTCTTTTATCTCACCAATGTTGTTTCCTGATGTTATCAATAAGTATGTCAGTCCATATAATAAACCGATAGTTATTATTGAAAACAATGCAGAAGGTGGAATTGTTGCAACACAATTGCATTATGACATAGAATATGACAATGTTTTTGTGCAAGGATTGACTAAAGCAGAAGATATTGGGGTCACAATGAACAAAAAGACTAAAAGAGTCGGTTGTTCAACTCTCAAAGAATTATTAGAAGAGAACAGATTAACACTAGTTGATCGAGTATCAATCACCGAATTGATGACTTTCGTCACTAAAGGGAGTTCCTATGAAGCAGATAGGGGTTATCATGACGATATGGTCACTACTTTAATCTTGTTCAGTTGGTTTGTAACGACAGAATACTTCTTACATCTTACGGACACAAAGATAAAAGATTTATTATATGCAGAACAACAAAAACTGATGGAAGAGGATTTACTCCCAGCAGGTGTTTTCGGTCAACAAGACGTAGAAAATCCTGACACCTTCGTAGACATCGAAGGAGACAGATGGTTTAAAGTTGATGAAGGCCCTAATTATGGAGAGGATCATCCGAATCCTAAAGGTTATGCCGATGGAAGGAATTAAATACCATCGTTGGTATTGTTGAAGTAAACAAACTTATAAATAAAACAGTAAACAAACTTTTTACATTAACAGGAGAAAAGTATGACATTTCAAGTATCGCCAGGCGTTCAAGTCTCTGAAATAGACTTAACAAATGTTGTGCCAGCAGTATCATCTACTACAGGTGCATTCGCTGGACAATTTCAATGGGGCCCTGTTGATGAAGTAGTAACAGTTTCAGACAGTAAGGGCTTGGTAGAGAATTTTCACTCTCCCGCAAACACAGATGCTGGAGCTGAAGACTTTTATTCAGCAGAAAGTTTCTTAAGGTATGGTTCAAGTCTAAGAATAGTTCGTGTAAATGCTAATGCGCTTTACAGTGCAAACTCTTCAGCACATGCAACAACCTTACTTAAAAATTTCAGTCAATATGAATCTAGTTACCAAGACGGTCAGGCGACCGGCACAGTAGGTCGTTGGATATCTAAAAGTGCTGGTGCATTGGGTAATACACTCAAGGTTTCAGTTTGTGCAAGTTCAAACGCATTCTTTAATGATGCAGTAACTACAGCAAGTGCGGCAGAAGCAGCAGGACAAACAACAATATCCGTAACTGCCAGTAACGTATTCACAATCAGAGATATAATCAGATTCGCAGGACACACAACAGAATATAGAGTCTTAACTGCTCCATCAGGAACCACAATCACAATAGAAGCACTTAATCAACCAGCTGGAACAGGTTTAACTGAAGCAGTTCCTAACGCAGCAAACATTGATAGATATTGGGAGTTTTACTCCTATTTCTCAGGTGCGCCAGGCACATCAGCAGGTGCAACAAACGCAGGTGCTGGTGCAGATGAAGTTCATGTCGTAGTCGTAGACGAAGACGGTCTCTTCTCAGGAACAGCACACACAGTTCTCGAAACATTTGGTTTCGTATCTTGTGCATCAGACGCAAAAGACGGACAAGGTGCAACAAGTTACTACAGAAATGTTGTTAATCAACAATCAGATTATGTGTATTGGACTGGTCATTCTACTTCAATATTCACAGCAGCAAACGAAGACATAACACTTGCAGAATCAGTATCAGATACTTTTGCAAGACCATCAGCAGTTATCAATGATACATTGGCAGGTGGTGCAAACGGAAGATCAGGAACAGCATTAGAAAAATACACTGCATGGACTGATCATTTTCAAGATTCAGAAACACTTGACATTTCTTTCCTAGTCGTTGGTTCAACTAGAACTGATAACGGATCAGGAGTAGATCAAGATATTCTTACAGATTGGACAACACTTGCAAATCAAGCAATTAATCTTTGTGAAGCAAGAAAAGATTGTATGGTGATATTATCACCAAGACGAACTGATGTTGTTGGTGTGACTTCAGAGTCAACACAATCTTCAAATGTAGTGACAACAGGAAACACAGCATCGTCTAGTTCATTCTCAGTAATGGATAGCACATGGGTTTATCAATACGATAGATTCAACGACAGGTATTGCTGGGTTCCAGCAAGTGGTCACACAGGCGGAATTATGGCAAGAGCAGACCTTTTAAGAGACCCATGGTTTTCACCAGCAGGATTCTCAAGAGGACAATACTTAGGTATTACTAAACTTGCATTTAACCCTAAACAGGCATCTAGAGATGATCTCTATAATGCAAGAATCAACCCAGTCGTGACTTTTCCCGGCCAAGGCACAGTTCTTTACGGTGATAAGACAATGTTAACATCACCATCTGCATTTGATAGAATCAATGTTAGAAGGTTGTTCATCGTTCTTGAAAAGGCAATTGCAACAGCAGCCAAAGCACAACTCTTTGAATTTAATGATTCATTTACAAGGGCACAGTTCAGAGCAGCTGTAGAACCTTTCTTAAGAGATGTAAAAAACAGAAGAGGGGTAGTAGACTTCTCAGTATTGTGTGACGAAACAAATAACACGGATACTGTAATTGATAGAAACGAATTTGTATGTTCAATCTTTGTCAAACCTGCTAAGTCAATTAATTATATTACTTTAAACTTTGTAGCAGCAAGAAGTGGTGTCGAGTTTGAAGAAATTTACGCAGCAGTCGGATACGAAGCTGGGACAACGGAATAATTAGGGGAAACAGATGACAACTATAGATGAATTTAAAGCACAACTGATCGGTGGAGGCCCAAGAGCCAATAGGTTCAACATCTTCATACCTAGAGCTGGTGACAAGATTCAGTTTCTTGCAAAAGCAGGTAATATACCCGCGGCAACAGTTGGTATTGTTGAAGTTCAATGGAGAGGAAGTGTTCTTAAACTGGCAGGTGATAGAACATTTGAAAATTGGACTGTCTCGATCCTAAATGACGTAGAATTCTCTGCAAGAACTGCTATTGAAGCATGGCAACAAGAGATTCAAGAAATGGGTGGTGGCAATGGTTCAACCACAACGGACTACTTGATTTCAAGGGCGTTCGTAGAACAACTTAACAAAGATGATTCTGTCCTTGCAAGATATGAGTTCTTCAACATGTTCCCACTAAACATAGGGGCAATCGAATTAAGTCATGAAACGGTGGATGCATTAGAACAATTCGATGTTGAATTCGCATTCTCGCACTGGGAAAGAGTCATTTAATTTTAAAAGTGAGATATACTCCCCTTAGGGGTATATAAATAATAGTATGGATATATTTGGGTTTGAAATAACTCGTAAAAAAGCCGAGTTAAGGTCTGAAATTAAGAGCAAAGCTACTAGTTTCGTTCCACCAATTGATGATGACGGAACTCCGATCATTCAAACTCAGCCCGGCGGTTTCATAACAGGTGGGGCATATGGTGCCTACATTGATATGGAAGGTGGTATTAAGAATGAGGCAGAACTCATTCGAAGATACCGAGAGACATCCTTAATACCTGAGTGTGACTCAGCAATTGAGGACATTATAAATGAGTGTATCACTTCGGATAGTGCAGATAGAATAGTGACACTCGATCTCAGAGATGTTAAACTCTCTGATAGTATCAAGAACAAGATACAAGACGAGTTTAGTCACATCTTATCTCTAATGAAGTTCAATCAGAACTCTCATGAAATATTTAGAAAGTGGTATATAGATGGAAGAGTATACTTCCATAAGGTCGTTGATAGCAAACGCCCTAAATTAGGTTTAGTAGACTTAAGAAATGTTGACCCACTTAAAATTAAGAAGGTCAGAAATGTTGAAAAAGACAAAGATGCCAAAGGCATGGAGATTGTCAAAAAAGTAGAAGAGTTCTACGTTTTCAACGATAAAGGTTTTGATAAGACTGGAACAGTTTCAGCAGAAGGTTCCACTCTTAAAATTGCACCTGAGGCAGTGACATACACTACATCAGGTTTACTTGATTACACGAAGAATGTAGTAGTTGGGTATTTGCACAAGGCATTGAAAACTGCAAATCAGTTATCAATGATGGAAGATGCACTTGTTATCTATAGGATATCAAGAGCTCCCGAAAGGAGAATCTTCTACATTGATGTAGGTAATTTACCTAAAGCTAAGGCAGAACAATACCTTGCAGACGTTATGAACAGGTATAAAAATAAACTTGTTTATAATGCACAGACAGGTGAGATCAAGGATGATCGTAAACACATGTCTATGTTAGAAGATTTTTGGTTACCACGAAGAGAGGGTGGCCGAGGAACAGAAATCTCTACTTTGCCAGGCGGACAAAACCTGTCAGAGATAGAGGATATAGAATACTTTAAGAAGAAACTATATCGTGCATTGAATGTTCCTATTAGTAGAATGGAAGCCGACAATGGGTTTAACATGGGTCGAGCATCCGAGATTAGTCGAGATGAGTTAAAGTTTAACAAATTCACTAATCGTCTACAGAAGAAGTTTGCGAGAGTGTTCACTGATATCATAAGAACTCAGTTAATACTTAAAGAGATCGTAAATGCAGAAGAATTTGACAAGTTTAAAGACTTCTTACTTTACGATTTTGCAACTGATAACCACTTCACAGAGTTGAAAGAGGTGGAAATCATGAGAGAAAGGCTTGATACCCTTTCACAGGCTTCTGAATATGTTGGTAAATATTACTCAGACGAATGGGTCAGAAAATATATACTAAGACAGACAGAAGTGGAAATTAAAGAGATTGATACCCAAATTGCCGCAGAAAAAGAGGCAGGTGGGGATGATGAAGATGACGAATTTGGAGATTTTTAAGAAATGAGTGAAAATATTAGTAAAGATATAGTAGATTCAATCGAAAGTGGTAAACTTAGTGATGCTCAAGACCTCATTAAACAGGGTTTAATGAATAAAGCTGCTGAAGCAGTTGATATGAAAAGGGTTGAGACTTCAGTTGCGTGGACTGAAAAAGAAGAAGTTGGAACTGAAGAAGAGTAATGAAAACTTTTTCGGAAATTTCTCGTGAGTTAAACGAGGCAAAGTTTAAAGTTCCTAGTGGAAACAAGGAATTAAAACGAGAAATTGTAAAGGCTGGTTCTAAGAAATTTGAACTTGTTTTTGTCCAAAATAAAAAAAGGAAGGTAGAAGTATATCTTGATGGAACAGCAATGGGACAAGAGTTTAAAGATATCAAAGCTGCCGAGAAAGAATTAAAGGACATTAAAGGTGTTCTCTTACAGATGGGAGAAGACTTTAATATAGAGGAATTTAAGGAGTTTTTCAATGAAATTAATTAGTGAATTTGTTGATTATGGTGTTTCACCTGTAATAGTTGAAAAGAACGAAAAAGGTGAAAAAGAATACTTTATAGAAGGAGTATTCATGCAGGCCGAAGTTAAAAATAGGAATGGAAGAATCTATCCTAAGGAAATTATGGCCAAGGAAGTTAAAAGATATACCACAAACTTCATTGAAAAAAACAGGGCATTCGGTGAATTAGGACATCCCGAAGGGCCAACTATTAATTTAGATAAAGTCTCACACATGATTACGTCCTTAGAAGAAGACAAGAATAATTATGTGGGTAGAGCAAAGATTTTAAGCACACCAAACGGTCAAATCGTAAGAAATTTAATCGATGACGGTGCTAAATTGGGAGTATCATCTAGAGGATTAGGTTCCTTGGAACAAAAAGGTGATGCACAAGTTGTAAAAGGGGACTTTCAGTTAGCAACTGCAGCAGATATCGTTGCTGATCCATCAGCACCTGAGGCCTTCGTAGAAGGAATAATGGAAGGTGTAGAGTGGATATATGACAATGGTATCCTTAAAGCAAGGGATGTAGAGCAGATGAAAAAAGAATTATCTTCTGCAACCCTAAATAAACTGGAAGAAACTAAGTTAAATCTATGGAAAAGGTTTGTTGAGAACCTATAACATATAAATAAAAAAGACAAATACATTTTTATATTGACAGGAGAGAAAAATGGCAGAGTTAGAAAATAACCAAGATCAAGCCGAAGAGGAGCTTACAGAAGTAAAACAACCCTCTGACGGTGCGGTGAGTGGTGACAAAAAACCTGTAAAACAAGGTTCATCCGATGCTGAGAAAATAGAATCCGGCAAGGGTGAGGTCGTTAAACCTGAAGAAAATCCTGTTGACAAAGCGGTCAAAAGCGTCAGTGACGCCGAAGACGATGTTAAACCTGTGAAGGGAGATAAGCAACAAAAAGGTGCTGACACTGCTGAAAAAGGTTCCAAACTGAAAGAAGAAGAAGACTCTGATGAGGAAGTTATTGAGGAATCAAAACCTTCCAAAATGGAGACTATCAAGGCTGTCGTCAACACCATGAAAGGAATGACTAAGGAAGAACTTCAAAAATCATTCGGAGATATTTCCGAAGATGAAGTAGACGAAACCTTGACTAAAGCAGAAGTCGCCCGTAAAATCGTTGAAACCTTAAAAGGTATGGACGAACAGGATGTCTCAAAATTCGCAGAAAAATTCGATACTGACGAAGATGAAGACGTAAAAGAATCAGTTGAAGGCGATGAAGACACACCTGCTGACGTAGAAGCAGATTTAATAGAGATTGAAGTAGATGACGACCTCAATGCAATCTCTGAAGCTTTAGACCTTTCAGACGAAAATGCTGAGAAAGCAAAAACATTATTCAAGGCTGCTGTAACAAGTAAGGTTGCAGTGATCGTTGAAGAACTTAAGTCTCAGCACGAAAAAGAATTAGAAACCTCGGTAGAAACTGTTAAAGGTGACCTCGCGGAAGCAGTTGACAAGTATCTAACTTATTGCGCAGAAGAGTGGACGAAAGAAAACGAACTCGCAATTGAAAGGGGTTTGAGATCGGAAATGACTGAAAACTTTATTGACGGATTGAAAACATTGTTCGTAGAACATTATGTTGAAATTCCCGAAGATAAGTATGATGTCATGGATGAACTCGCAAATCGTCTCGATGAGATGGAATCAAAACTTGATGTTGAAGTTCAGAAGAACATTGATGTCACTGAAGAGTTAGATTCTATTAAGAGAGGCAATGTAATTAGAGAGGCCTGCGAAGACCTTTCTGAATCACAGAAAGAAAAAATGACATCACTTGCTGATGGAGTAGACTACAAAGACGGAGAAGATTTCGCAGAGAAAATTTCAGAAGTCAAAGAAGCATACTTCAATGCAACTAGTGATGGCATTGCTACAGAAACAAAAGCAGAAGAAGGAACAGGAACATATGGGGACGATTCAGAACCAGTTCTTGATCCACTAATTGCAAAATATTCTGAAGCTATTTCTAAACTAAAACCTTTATAATAATTTAAAGGTTTAATTTAAAGGAAACACAAGTTATGTTTTTATCAGAAAACTTACAAGAAAAGTGGCAACCGATTCTAGAACACTCCGATCTTCCTAAGATCGAAGATAGCTACAAGCGCGCTGTTACAGCAGTTATCCTTGAAAACCAAGAAAAGGCTCTTAACGAAGATCGCCAAACCTTGGAAGAAGCTGCACCTTTAAATGCTACTGGAAGTTCTGCAATATCTAACTGGGATCCAATTTTGATCTCATTAGTTCGTAGAGCTATGCCGAATCTCGTTGCATACGACATTTGCGGTGTTCAGCCGATGACAGGCCCAACTGGACTTATCTTTGCTATGAAAGCAAGATATAATGACTATCCATCAGTAGGAAGAGAAGACAAATCAGAAGCTCTCTTCAACGAAGCTCGTACTGGTTATTCCAGCACGAATCAAACTGTAGCGGATGGTCTTGGTTCACAAGATATAAGTGATCCTTTTGACACTTCCTCACCTTCCTATGCGGATACAACTGGTAGTGGTATGACCACTGCACAGGCAGAAGCATTAGGTGATGTAGAAGCATCAAATGGTTTCGCACAAATGGCTTTCACAATCGAGAAAGCTACTGTCACTGCTAAATCAAGAGCATTGAAAGCCGAGTATACACTCGAATTAGCACAAGACCTCAAAGCAATCCACGGTCTTGATGCGGAATCAGAATTAGCTAATATTCTGAGTTCTGAAATTCTTGCAGAAATCAACCGAGAGGTTGTAAGAAACGTCAATATCCAAGCAAAAGTTGGGGCAGCAGCCACAGCCGTAGCTGGGACATTCAACTTAGATGTTGATGCAAATGGACGTTGGTCTGTTGAGAAATTCAAAGGATTGTTGTTCCAAATCGAAAGAGAAAGCAATACGATTGCAAAAGAAACTCGTAGAGGCAAAGGAAACTTTGTTCTATGTAGTTCTGATGTAGCGTCCGCGCTTTCTATGAGTGGTGTGTTGGATTATGCACCTGCTCTATCTACTGGTCTTAATGTTGATGACACAGGCAACACGTTTGCTGGTGTTCTTAACGGAAGGACAAAAGTATACATCGACCCTTACGCGGGTGTCGATTACTTGACAGTTGGATATCGTGGCTCAAATCCTTATGATGCTGGTATTTTCTACTGCCCATACGTTCCATTACAAATGGTTCGTGCGGTTGGTGAAAACACTTTCCAACCAAAAATCGGGTTTAAAACTCGATATGGTATGGTTTCTAACCCATTCGTGGGTGCGACTCCAGCTAGTGGAATGGCAACAGCTGCCACTAACCAGTATTACAGGAAATTTGCAGTAAGCAACATCCTTTAATAAACGATAATTTTATTATCTTTTCAGAGGGGTCTTTTAGACCCCTCTTTTTTTTGTCTAAATATAAACAGGGAAGTCAGAAGACAACCCATTAACACACAGACACACAGGAGAAACCATGTCAGAATCCAAATCAGGATTCGAAATTCGTTCCGACTTGCTTAATCAAGCTCAAGGTCTTTTAGAAGGAAACCTTCAAAGAGATTGTGATGCTGTTTATATGCATAACGAGAATTATCCCGACAATAAAGAACCTCTTCCAGCTGGATCAATTAATGCTGAAGATGTTATTGTTGTCGCAAGACAATTCAACGAATTTGTGAATCAAAAATAACAAATTAGATCGAGGGGTGTAAAAACCCCTCATCTATAAATAGTAATATGGCAACAATTAATAAATCCATTCTAAATCGGAATAATTTTAGACTGTTGATAAAGAAAATTCCAACAGTAGAATACTATATCCAAACAGTAAATATTCCCGGCGTATCCTTCACAGAGGCAGTTGCACCTGCTGGAATTGGTTTGGATGCATATTTTCCCGGCGATAAGGCACAATTTGATACACTAGATATTGTTTTCTTGGTAGATGAAGATTTAGAGAACTACAAAGAAGTATTTGACTGGATGGATTCAATCATTCCAATAAGTGATCCCAAATTGTATAAAAATTTAACTGGGACAAAATCAACAGTAGATAATAGATACAGTGCAGTGGCTGATGATTTAGCACAATATTCAGACATTACACTTGTCACAAACACCAATAAAAACCTACCTAATAGGTATTTTAGATTTCATGATGCATTTCCTATATCATTAGGTGCATTAGAATTACAATCAGGGGCAGAAGCTGAACCTGTAACTTGTCAAGTATCCTTTAGATTCAGTTATTACGACATTAAAACCACTAGTTAATACCACACTTTCGTGGTATAATAGTATATTATGACACTTGATGAGATCAAACAAGAATGGTCGAAAGACGTTGAAATCGATGATATAGAACTCGATAAGGCATCTTTAGTTGTTCCTAGACTCCACGCAAAGTATTCAGGTCTACTCTCAGAGAAGACCTTACTCTTAAAACAGTATACCCAAAGATATAATTCCCTTTTAAAGGATAAATGGTTGTGGTATAACGGTAAGATGGATGAAGATCGAATTAAACAACTCGGTTGGATACCTGACCCATTTGATGGGTTAAAGGTTATGAAAGCAGATATGTCTATATGGTATAATGCAGATAAAGACTTACAGGAAATGAATGCAAAGATAGAATACCTCAAGGTAACAGTTGATTATGTTAAAGAATGTCTGAACAATGTTACATGGAGACATCAAACCATTAAGAATACGATTGAGTGGCGTAAATTCATGTCAGGACAATGATCTTAGAAAATTATATTTGGTTTGCACCATCTTATTTCTCTAAAAAAGAGATAGATGATGTCTTAAGGTTAAGTGCAACGCTACCCGAAGATGAAGGAATGATAGGAACTCCAAACAACGATGCAGATGCACCTGATGGTGATGGACATGGAAGCACTGATGATAACATAAGAAGTTCAACTGTAAAATGGTTCACCGAGAATGCCCTACCTAAAGAATTTGAAGAGAAATTAAATGATGGAATCAATAAAGCAAATCTAGAAGCGGGATGGAATCATTCTTGGGAATACAAAGAGAATACACAGTTTACTATTTACAATGCACAACCCGAAAAAATGAAGGGTGATTTTTACACTTGGCACACTGATGCTGGCCCGATTCCTTATGATAATGGGTTGCATCGTAAATTGTCTTGCACAATTCAAGTATCACATCCTGACGATTATGAAGGTGGACACTTCCAGTGGTTAGAACCACAGAGACAGTTTGATAAAATGCAATTAAAACCAACTATTGATATAGATCAGTGTGTATGCACTGCACCTTTTTCTTCGAAGGAACTTGGAAGTCTTATTGTGTTTCCTTCATTTTTATACCATCAAGTCACTCCTGTAACAAGGGGTATCCGTAAATCAATGGTTTCATGGTTTGTCGGAAAACCATATGTCTAATACTGTTACCGTTGCAAAAGTAAACGAAGTTTTTATGAAGGTCGATTGTGATGATGGACTTGCAAGAGACTTGTATGACTTTTTTTCTTACACTGTTCCTAATGCAAAATTCATGCCTTCGGTTCGTAATCGATTTTGGGATGGTAAGGTAAGACTCTTTTCAATAAAATCACATCAAATCTATGTTGGGTTATTACCTTATGTTGACGAATTTTGTCGTGAAAGAGGATATGATTTTGAAGGTGTGTATGATATATTAGGTGATAAGGAAAGAGGAACCGCAGTAGATCATTTTATTCAATCGTTAAATCTCCCTTTTAAACCTAGAGATTATCAAATAGAAGCTTTCGAGACTGCAATACAATATGGAAGACAATTATTGTTGTCACCAACTGCAAGTGGTAAGTCTCTTATAATTTACATGCTTGCAAAATACTACGATAAGAAGACAGTTATCATTGTTCCTACCACTGCATTAGTAGAACAGATGTATAAAGATTTTAAAGACTATGGACATGATGGTCAGATGTGTAGGATTTATAGTGGTCAAAAGGTATTTGATGCACCTATTACCATTACTACATGGCAATCATTAAGTAGAGCTCCAAAGAATGTCATACAATCATTTGACATGGTTGTGGGTGACGAAGCACATTTATTTAAAGCACAGATGTTAAAAGGTATCTTAGAGAAGATGAAAACCACTGCATTAAGATTCGGAACAACAGGAACACTTGATGGAAGTGAAGTGCATAGACTTCAATTAGAAGGTATGTTTGGGCCTGTTAAAAAGGTAGTTTCTTCGAAAGAACTAATGGATGAAGGAACCATTGCAAATATAAAAATAGAATGTTTTATTCTTAAACATCCTAAACAAAAGAAAATGACTTGGCAAAAAGAGATGGATTACCTCACTGGAAATGATAGTAGGAACGACTTTATTTGCAATTTAACATACCATTTGAAAGGTAATACTTTAGTCTTGTTTCAGTTCGTAGAAAAACACGGTGAAGTATTGTTCAATAAGATGTATAAAAAGATACCTAAAAAGTTACACTATGTGTATGGTGGAACTGACACTATAGATAGAGAAAAAGTAAGAACTATAGTAGAAAAGAAGAAAGATCACGTCATACTTGCATCTTATGGAACATTCTCTATGGGTGTAAACATTAAAAAGATCGATAATATAATATTTGCATCACCATCTAAATCAAAAATAAGGAACTTACAGTCTATCGGAAGAGGACTGAGAAAAGTGGAAGGAAAGGATTCTATGAGATTGTTTGATATTGCAGATGATTTGGGGTATAAAAATTATACCCTTGGTCACCTCAAAGATCGTATAAATATCTATAACGAGGAAAATTTTCCTTATGAGATCAAACAATTCGATTTAAAACCATGACACAAACATCAACTGCTAGAGAACTTGCACCACAACAATACGAAGTTCTTAAGCTCAAAACAGGACAAGAAATCGTAGGTATGACTAAACACCTTGAAGAAGGTATTGAAATTACTTTACCTATGATTTGTCAGTTAACCGTCATGGCACAGAAACCTAGTAAGGATACCCTTGCAACTTTCTTTCCTTATGCACCTTTAAGTCAAGATGCAACTATTCTCATTCCCAATGATATGATTGCACATCAGAATAATATGAACCCACAGTTCATTCCTTTTTATGATAAAGCATCTGCTGAATGGATGAATATGATTGAGTCAGACCAAATTCCTTTAGTTAATAACATTGAACCAAATCGAGAAGATTTTCGAAGATACATGGATGGTGTAGTTCAATCTATGATTAATTCAGTCAGAGATAATCCATTGACTGACGAAGAATTCCAAGAATTCGAACAAGAAATGTTAGACGAAGAGTTCAGACAGAAGTATGATGAGTTTGCACTTCTTCCAGCCCCCATCGACAAGAAAAAACTTCATTAGTGTATTAAACCACCATTACACATATATACTTGTGTATTATATTAGTTTTGGAGAACCATGACCACAGTAGAGATAGTAGATTCTACGAAGAGCATGGTGAGCAAGGTCAGAAACCTAAAAGGGACAATCTTTTATAGAATAACCTGTGAAGTTGCAGTATTTGTTTCACTCGTGACTCTTCCCACACTATTACCTTTCTTCTTAACATGTCTTGCATTTAATGCGTAAGACGTGAACGTGTCTATTGTTCTCTGTTTAATGGGGACACACAATGAACTTTTTTATCTTCCGTATATGGGAATTCTGTAAGCAATACCCTTGGTATGCAGTTGCATTCTTTGTATTGGGATTTTGGATAGGTGGAAATATTGTCAATACGACTATAATATAGTTATTCCCTTAACTACATATTTATTTTAACATACTATTGAGAATTTACAAGTGGGTTTCTTAAAAAAGATACTAATTTTATCAAGTTTTTTTCTGTTTTTTCCATCTACAGGAACAGCAGAATTTGCAAAATGGAATTCTCAAGATCAACGAATGTATGAGTCCTTTGTAACTCTACAGGCGATGGATTTATTGCAAACCTTTGCGATGATTGAATGTCAAGAAAGAAATCCCTATTGTCCCTACTATGAAACAAATCCGTTAGTTGGAAAATACCCTAGTAAAGGAGAAGTTGTTCTTATAAAATTGGGTATGAATTATCTTATATATAATATGTTAGATAAAAAAATGAGTAACAGAGAAAGACGTGGAACTCTTATAGCATTAAATACCATCTCGGTTTTTCCAGTTATACAAAACGAAAGTATCGGATTAGGGTTTTACATCCCAATTTTACCCTATAAATCGTTTCGTAAATAAATACTATAAAGTGCCTTGTAAAATAAGGGTTTTGTAGTATAATAGTAGATATGAATAAAAAAGTCTCAGAGCATTATGTAAACAATAAAGAGTTTACTGCCGCAGTAGCCAACTTTAACGAAGCAGTTAAACTTGCAGAATCCAAGGGTGAAAAACCACCAAGAATGCCCGAATACATAGGAGAGTGTATCTATAAGATATCAACTCGGCTATCTACTCGTCCAAATTTCATCAATTATACCTATAGAGATGAAATGATTTGTGATGCAATTGAAAACTGTATCCAATATATTCGTAATTTCAATATCGAAAAATCTAATAATGCATTTGCGTATATCACACAGATATGTTATTATGCCTTTCTTCGAAGAATACAAAAAGAAAAGAAACAGGTTTTTATTAAACAAAAACAAATCGAGGCGGCAAACATTTGGATGGATGCCTATACAACTATCGATGGGGAACATGATCCAAGTCTAACCAATTCAAATGTTGAGTGGATGCAAGAACACATGAATCCTGTTGATTATAATCCTCGAAAATCAAGAAAGAAAAAAGCAACAACAACACCCAAGAAAACCAAGAAAAACAGTTTAGAAAAATTCACTACTAAAACTTAATGAAAATTGCCATCTTAAATGACACCCATTGTGGTGTTCGTGGAGACATGGTAGAAATGGCAAAATATCAAGGTCGTTTCTATAACGAAGTCTTTTTCCCTTACCTAGATAAACATGATATAACACATATCATTCATTTAGGTGATTATTTTGATCGCCGTAAATTTGTTAATTTTGCATCATTAAAAGCAAATAGGGATCATTTTATTGAACCATTGATGGAGAGAAATCTATCTATGGATTTAGTTATTGGTAATCATGACACTTATTATAAGAACACCAATGAGGTTAATGCACCACAGTTATTGTTATTCAATGAAGCAAACATTAATGTAATTACTGAACCAGTTGTTAATGAATATGATGGTTATAAACTTGCACTTGTTCCGTGGATTAATCCCGATAATTATGCAGACAGTGTAGAGTTTTTATTAACTGCAAATGCAGCTACCTGTATGGGACACTTTGAAATTGAAGGTGCAATGATGAACCCACAAGTTCTTTGTCATCATGGTCTTGATCATTCGTATCTAAAACGATTTGATAAAGTATACAGTGGTCATTTTCATCATAAATCAGAAGTTAAAAATATTAAATACTTAGGTTCACAAATGCAATTCACATGGAATGATTATGGGGATGAAAAGTATTTTCATATTTTTGATACAGAGACTACTGAAATGTTACCTGTTCACAACCCATTAAAAATGTTTGAAAAAGCATTTTATGATGATACTGAAGCGTCATTTGAAACTATTAGTAATAAAGATTACAGTGTCTTTGAAGGGAAGTTTGTAAAAGTAATTGTAGTCAATAAAGAAAATCCATATTGGTTTGATACCTTTTTAGATAAAGTTCATTCAAATAATCCTATACATCTACAAGTAGTAGATGATAATAAACATATGGATTTAATGAGTGATGATGAGATAGAGAATATTGAAGACACGTTGACCATTTTATCAAAGTATATTGATGGTCTAGAAATACAGGGGAAGAAGAAACCACTTAATGCGTTGATGACTTCCTTATATAATGAAGCACTTGAAGAACACACTTATCTATGATCCATTTTAAAACGGTTAGATATAAAAACCTATTATCATCAGGTAACACTTTTACAGAGTTAGACCTTGATGGCCATCAAACTACACTTATCTTAGGTGAGAATGGTAGTGGTAAATCCACACTACTTGATGCACTTTGTTTTGGACTCTATGGAAAGGGGTTCAGAAACCTCAAGAAAGACCTTCTAATCAACTCAATTA
>Ga0310345_10000887_pt1 | contig 37033 bp, 32 predicted proteins | sample HC15DNA20500_MG_FD_204667 | JGI IMG/M metagenome (GOLD analysis project Ga0310345, IMG submission 204667) | Marine microbial communities from station ALOHA, North Pacific Subtropical Gyre - HC15-DNA-20-500_MG | ecosystem: Environmental > Aquatic > Marine > Oceanic | place: Pacific Ocean: North... | reverse complement strand
GCGGCCAGTTCGCAGGCGATGTGGGGCTGGCCCACTACTTCACGCCGCTGACCTCGGCGGGTGTCAGCATCGGTGCAGGGCAGGCGGATACCGACCTTCTCTGGGACGGCAACTACCGGAGCGACGAACTCCATGTCGGAGGCTACCTCGCCCATATGCCCGATACCGGGGTGCGTCTGTTCGGCGCCGGCCTGTGGGGCGATCTTTCCGAGGTGGAGATCGCGCGCGGCTATCTGAACGGTGTCAATCTCACCCACTCCTTCGGCGATACGGAAGGTGAGGGCTGGGGCGTGCTGGGCCGCGTGGGCTACGGGATACGCGCAAGCGAGCAGACCCTCGTCACGCCCTTCGTGCAGCTTTCCTATACCGATGCGCATATCGACGGCTATCGCGAGACCGGCGGTCCCTTCCCGGTGACTTTCCAGGACATCGACACCAACACCACCGTGGGTCAGATCGGCGTGATGGAGGAGACGGACGTCAGCGAGACCATCACCGTCTTCGGCTCCATCGCCTGGGCACAGGTGCTCGATACGGACAATCCGGAAGTGCGGGGCGCCGTGCTCGATATCTTCGAAGTGTCTTCCGATGGGGCCGGCAACATCGACGGCTGGGCGGAATTCATGGGTGGTGCCCGCTACCAGGTGAGCCAGGCAGGCGTCGTCTCGGTGTCGGGCCGCGTGTCGACGGAGTTCGACGATTTCGCCACCCTCAACGGGCGGATCGGCTACAGCCAGACCTTCTGATCGACGAAATAAGCCCTGCTGGCGCAACGGATCACGCCGTCCGCGATTCGCTTTTTCGTCGGGTCCGGGCGGCGTTCCTTTGTGGCCACAGCAAGGTCATTTCATGTCGGCGCATGATGAGGCTTGCCGATTTCGCCCCGCTGCGCTTCCATTGGAATTGAGGAAAATGATAGCCTCGAAAAATCAATAAGGACGCCGACGCCGCGTCCGGAAGAATTTCGTGCAGGGGTAGAGCTGGGGGATTTCGGAGGGGGCGCAATGCGTCTGGCCCTAGAGCTCGAGTCCTATCGGGGTATCGATCCCCCGTGGCTGCCGCGCGCCTTGCCGCCGACCGCCGCCGGCTGCCGCTCCATCGGCCTCCTGAATTGCATCGGCCAACCACGCTGCCCTGGTCGCGAGTCGATGACGCCGATCCCTCCGACGCTTGATCCACGTCCTGCCCCACGCCGCCGAACATCAAGCCTCAGCCGCGCGACCGCGGCGGATCGTATGAGGGAGCAACCTCAATGAGTGACATGCGTGACGACAGGATGAGGCCGCCCCCCGGTGTCGGGCCCGGGCTCCATCCGCAGACTGGCAGGCCCCCCGGCGCAGGTTTCAACCCGGCTGAAGAACTGACCCCCGATGCGCTCGCCAGGCACATCGCGCCGGAGCCCCCGCCCAGACCGGGCGACCGGCCCCGTGCGGCAGCGCCCGGAGCGCGCCAGGTCGGCCGGGCGCCGAAGTCGAAGAAGGCGGCGCTTGTCGATCTCTGGCACCGGAAGCCGATCGTCGTGGCCGGCATCGGCGCCGGTGCCATGGTGCTGCTGAGCCTGCTTGTGTTCGGCCTCGTGGCACTGCTGGGTCCCGCCAGCGCCCCGCCGGCGATGACCCCGATGGACGCAGGCTTGCCCAATGAGGGGCCGGACGCTTCAGGACAGGATATGGCTGCCGCCCCGCAAGGCGCCAGCGCGGAACCGGCCGAGGCGCCTGCGCCGCCGAAGCCCGTGATGACCGTCTCCTCCCTGATCGAAACCCAGCCAGCGGCGGCGATCCCGTTTCCCGTTTCCATCGAAGGCTCCGCCGAGCTTCCGCCCGGCAGCCTAATCTCCATCTCCGGCCTCCCGGCCGGCGCGGAGTTTTCCGCAGGGCAGAGCACGGGCCAGGACTCCTGGCGCCTGCAGGCGGGCGAAGCGGGTGATCTTCTGATCACCGTGCCGGCCGACACGGCGGGTAGCCACGCGCTGCAGCTGACCCTGACGACCCCTCAAGGCGCTCTGCTGGCCGAAGCGGCGAGCCGCCTCGTCGTCCGTTTGCCGCCGGAGATCCAGGCCGTCGTCGACGCCGAAGCGTCTCAGGCCGATCCCGCCGCGGCGGAGGGCGGCAGCGCCGCCTCGCCGGAACCGGTGGAGACGGCATTCACCCAGCCGGACGCCGCACCGGCGGCGGACGCTCCCGTGAGCCCGTCTGCCCAAGAAGCAGCGGGCCAAGGAGCAGGATCCCAAGAGCCGTCCTCCCTCGGTTCGCCGCCCGATGACGCCGCCGCGGCCGCAGGAGGCAAATGGATGGTCGTGACCACCGCGGTGAATATGCGCGCCGAGCCCTCCTCCACCGGACAGACCGTCACCGTCATGCAGCAGGGCAAGCGCCTGAAAGTGACCGACGACCAGTATGGCTGGCTAAAGGTGACCGACCCCGATGGCGGCCAGGACGGCTGGATCTATAAGAAGTTCCTGAAGGACGCGGAGTAGGTCACGAAGGCAGACAGGGCAGCGGACGAGGCTTAGTCTGGTCATTTAGCCAAGCCCCGCCCGACCGACTCGAAAGCAGCCCATGTCCCAAGCCATCGCCGAGCTCTTCCAGCGGCTGACCCAAGGCGTCTACCTGATCGGTGTGGCGCATGGGGAAACGCGAAATGCCTTCACCGCCGCCTGGGTGATGCAGATCTCCTTCGATCCCATGCTGCTGGCGCTCAGCATCAATCCGGATCACGCATCATTCGCGCTTCTGGAGGAGGGCGGCGCCTTCAGCGTCAATGTGCTGAAGAAGGAGCAGCTCGACCTGGCGGAGCATTACGGGAAGCCCGGCGATACCGGGCCCCTCGACGAGCCGGACTGGAGCACGGGAAAGTTCGGCCTGCCGCTCCGGAACGACGCGCTGGCCTGGTTCGAATGCAAGGCGAAATACATCGCGCCGGCCGGCGACCATAACCTTGTCACCGGCGAGGTCGTGGGCGGTAAGCTGCTCGATGCGAATGCCACCCCGCTCACCTACGCCGATACCGGCACCATGGACGGCGCCGCAGCGCTATTTCCGGAAAGCTTCGACAGCTAGGCCTTAGGCCCGCGCCTCGGCAGGGATTGCAGCAAGGTTGGCGGCAAGCCGCGCCGCGGGCGACGAACGCGGCAAGTGCGACGGGAGCACGAGCTTCAGCTCTTTGACCAGCTCGACCCCGTCGAGCGGAAGCGCGATCAGGCTACCGCGGGCGACGTCCTCCTCGACTGCACTCGCCGAGACGAGGGAAATCCCGAGCCCCGCCTTCACCGCTTGTTTCACCGCTTCTGTGCTGCCGAGATTGTCGCCGATAACGATGTCGTCTGCGAGCCGGCCGAGACGGTTGCGAATGAGGGTCCCCGTGCCGGTTCCCCGCTCGCCACCGAGCAGCGGAACGCCCTTGAGCCGTTCAACCTCGAGCTCCCCCAGCGCAGCCCACGGGTGCTCCGGCGGCACGATCACTACGAGCCTCTCCTGCCGCCATTGTGTGGCGGTGAAGCCCGGCCGGTCGTCCCACCATTCCATGGCGGCAAGGTCCAGCGCGCCTGCGGTCAGCTGTTCGGCGATGTCCGGATTGGTCGCGATGGTCAGGGAGACATTGGCGACTCCGGCATCGGACCGGCGAACGCTCTGCAGCGCGCGCGGCAGGATATAGACTCCGATATTCCCGCTAGCGCCAAGCGCAAGCCGTGTCCCCTGCACATGGGCTTTCGCGGATTCGGCGGTGGCGATGAGCCGGCGCGCGTAGTGAGCGAAGATCTCGCCGTGGCGCGTGGCGATGCATCCCTTCCGCCGGCGTTCGACCAGGGGAAACCCCAGCGAGACTTCAAGCTGCTTCACATACTGGCTCACGGCCGGCTGACCCACCTCGAGCCGCCTGGCGGCGGCGTGGAAGCTGCCCGTCTGAAGCACGGCGAGGAAAGCGTTGACGTGGGTCAGGTTCAGCATGGCTGGCCGGCTCCCGCCAGTTGGGGCAGGGAGTTGACCGCGCCCCGCGGGCTGCGCCCTTCAAGGAAATCGATGATGCTCTGGGCCGCCTCCATCTCGATGGCGTAGCGCACCGAAGAGACCGCCGAGCCCAGATGGGGCGTGAAGAGCGTGCGCTCGGGCATCGCCAGCAGACGAGGCTCGATCTGCCGCGGCCGGTCGGCGCGCGCCCAGTCCTCCATCTCGAAGACGTCGGCGGCGTAGCCCGCCAGCCGGCCGCTTTCCAGCGCGTCCGCAACGGCGCTCTCGTCGACAATGCTCCCACGCGCCGGATTGATGAGGAAGGCGCCCGGCTTGAGCTGGGCGATGGCGGTTTTATCCATGATGTGAAGCGTGTGCGGCGTCAGGGGCAGGGCGCAGATCACGAAGTCGCTCTCCCGCAGTAGCGGCTCCAGCCCGCTGAACCGTGCACCGAACTTGTGCTCTTCTTTAGGCTCGAGAGGCACCTTGTCCCAATAAGTCGCGTCCACGTCGAAGCCCGTGAGGCGCTGTAGGACGGCCTTGCCGATGGCGCCGATCCCGAGGACGCCGACCCGCGCTCCCGCGAGCCCCGTCCCATAGAGCGTCGGCCGCCAGCCTCCGAAACCGGCCCGCACGCGCGAGTCGCCGGCCATTACGTGGCGGGCGATGCCGATGGTGAGCCCAATGGTCAGCTCGGCCGTCGGGACTGTCAGCAGATCCGGCACGATCGTCACCCAGACGCCGCGCCGGGTACACGCCTCGATATCGAAATTGTCGAAGCCCTTGAGCGCGCAGGCCAGGATCTTGAGATCGGGCATGCGCTGAAGCTCGGCCGCTCCGATGGAATCCGGCATGAAGGTCATCATGGCGTCGGCGTCACCGGCCAGCCGTTCCAGCTCGGCCTTGGGCCAGGGCTCCGGCTCCGCATTCACGACGAGATCGCCATACGGCGCGAGCCTCTCCCGCACCTCGTCGTGGATGCGGTTGGTCACGACGATCTTCGCCATCATGCAAGCCTCTGCCGGAGCACGGCGCCAAGGCCGTCGACCAGGCTCACCATGACCAGCACGACGATCAGCAGTGCGGCGACCTCCTGGTAATTCATGATCCGCAAAGAGGCCATCAGCTCGAAGCCGATTCCGCCCGCACCGACCATGCCGAGCACGGTGGAGGCGCGGAAATTGTATTCCCACCGGTAGATCGAGACGTCGGACATCTGGGGCATCACCTGAGGAAGGATCGCGTGCATCACCACTTGGAACGGCGATGCGCCGGCCGCTCGCGCCGCCTCGACGGGAGCAGGGTCCACATGCTCGATGCTCTCGGCGAAGAACTTGCCCACCATGCCGATGGAATGAACCCCCAGCGCCAGCACGCCCGGCAGGGCGCCGAAGCCCACCGCCGCCACAAAGACGATGCCCATGATGAGCTCGGGAATGGACCTCAGGCCGTTGAGGAGCGTACGGACCAGGCGATAGACGATCGGGTGGGGCGACGTGTTCCGCGCCGCCAGAAAGCCCAGCGGCAGCGAGAAGAGAACGGCGAGAGCCGTGCCGGCGATGCTCATGGCGAACGTGTCCGCGAGCGGTTTCCACCAATCCCGCCAGGCTGAGAAATCTGGCGGCAGCATTTCCGTGAACAGCGTCCAGAGCGCAGGCAGGCCTTCCGAGAGACGCTTCGCGTCCAGAAGGCCCGTGTAGTAGGCGCTGGCGATCACCACGATCGCGAAGACGGCGCCGCGGGCCGCCGCGCCAATCCAGTCCCGCCGCTGGCGCGCCAGAATGTCGTTTTCGTCAAAGCCGGAAATAGACATGGCAGTGCGGCCGGGGGTAAGGGCCCCCGGCGCCTTGTTCCTTTAGTTGGTCGGGACGTTGCCGAGGATCTGGGACAGCTCGCGCACCACGTCGTAGTCGGAGTCTTGCACGGGGCTGAAGCCTTCGGCTTTGAAGGGCGTGAGAACCGCCTCGTCGTCGAGCTCGTAGAAGGCGGTCTTGATCTTCTCCTTCAGCGCCGGATCCAGGTTCGACCGCATGGTCCAGGGATACTGCGGGAAGGGTTTGGAGACCTCGAGCACCACCACCTTGTCCTCGGAGACGAGGCCGCGATCGACCAGGCTCTTGTAGATCGGCTGGCTAAGGCCGCCTGCCTGGGCATGGCCGTTCTGGACCGACATGGCCACGGCGTCGTGGGATCCCGTGAAGTGCTCCGTGTAGTTCTCGTCCGCCTTGAGCCCGGCCTTCATGAGGATCGATTTGGGGATGAGGTGGCTGGAGGTCGAAGCCGTGTCGCCATAGGCCACATCCTTGCCTTCGATGGCCTCGATGGAGGTCACGCCGGCTTCCTTGTTGCCGATCAGCACGGAGTGGTAGGTCGTCTCGCCGTCCTTCTCCAGCGCGGCGAAAGCCTCGATGTCGGACTTGGACTTAGCAAGCGTGTAGGAGAGCGGACCGAAATAGGCGAGGTCGAGCCGGCCGAACCGCATCGCCTCGATCATCGAGGAATAGTCGGTGGTGACCACGAGCTCGATATTCTTGTCGAGCCGGTTTTCCAGATAGGTCTTGAGCGGCTCGTTGTTCTTGATGATGGTCGCCGCGTTCTCGTCGGGCAGCAGCGCGACCTTCAGGGTGTCGGGATCGGCCTCTTGCGCGGCTGCGGGGAGCATCGAAGCCCCAAGCAGGGCGAGGGCGCTGAATGCGAGCGTCGCAAGTCTCATAGCATTGCCTCCATGGCTGGCTGTTGTTCGGATGATTCAGTCGCTTCGGAATCGGCGTGCCGTTCCTTTGCTTTCGCCGGGGCGGCCTTCGGACCGGTCCCATAGATCTGGTCGATCATGCTTTCGTTGAGCTGAGCGGCGGTCGTGTCGGCGACGATGGTGCCTTCCGCCATGCCGACGATCCTGTCGGCGAAGCGGCGCGCCAGCTCGACCTGATGCAGGCTGACCACGGCGGTGATGCCGTCCTTGGCGCAGATATCCCGCAAGCTCTCGAGCACCTTGGCCGCCGTTGCCGGATCAAGGCTCGCGACGGGTTCGTCCGCCAGGATGAGATGAGGCTCCTGGCAGAGCGCCCGGGCCACGCCGACCCGCTGCTGCTGGCCGCCGGAAAGCTCGTCCACCCGGGTGAGGGTCTTCTCGATGAGCCCTACCCGGTCGATGGCGCGGAGCGCGATCTGCTGATCAGCGCGGGGCAGGGGCAGTAGCGTCCGCCACGATGGGTGATGACCGAGCCGGCCCGTGAGCACGTTCTTCAGAACGCTTAGGCGGCCGATCAGATGGTGGTTCTGGAAGATCATGCCGGTGCGCCGGCGGTGAGCCTGCAGCGCTTGGGAATTTGCGATGTCACCGAAAGCCGAACTCAGGACACGGCCCTTCGTCGGACGCACCAGCCCATTGAGACACCGGAGCAATGTCGATTTCCCGGCGCCGGACTGGCCCAGCAATACGACGAACTCGCCCTTGCCGAACCCGGTCGTGCAGCTCCTCAAGGCTCTAACGCCATTGGGATATTGCACGCTGATCTCGTCCAGACGAACCATCATGATCTGTAATCGAGCCGCCTCGATGATTGCGAATTCAGATCATTCGTTCGTAGGCGCCGCCCATGACAGCCCCGTATCGCGTCGGTGACAGTTGGGTGAAATCTCGGGGGGTGACGTGCGCGGGAGGGCATCCCTTCAGCGCAGAGCCGGAGGGAGGTGCCGCATGCCAGGCAGGGGCCTGAAAACGCTCCCGGCCGCAATGGATCCTTCTAGGCGCGGGCTTCCAGGATCATGTTGAAGGGTGTCTCCGCCGCGCGGCGCACGCTTGCGAAGCCCGCCTCCGTCAGCACCTCGGTCAGTCTCTTCTCACCGGCCTGTGCCCCCAGCGCAGCGCCGACTTCCTGATTCAGCGATGCCGGTACACAGATATTCGTGGAGAAGGCGTAGTAAACCCGACCCACCGGGTTCAGGTTCTCCGCCAGCGTGTCACCGGCCAGAGGCTCAACGATCATCAGCGTCCCGCCGGGCTTCAGCGCCTTGCGGATATGCGCTGCCACCCCGACCGGGTCGCCCATGTCGTGCAGCGCGTCGAACACGGTCACCAGGTCGTAGTCGCTGCCTTCGAAATCCTCCGCGCGCCCCACTTCGAAGGTCAGGTTTTCCTTCCCGTTCACGTGGGATCTCGCGTGCTCGATCGAGGCGGTATGGAAATCGATCCCCGTGAACTGCGAGGTCGGGAACGCCTCCGCCATCACTGCCGTCGAAACACCGTGGCCGCACCCCACGTCGGCGACCTTGGCACCCGCTTCCAGCTTCGACACCATACCGTCCAGCGCGGGCAGCCATTCGCCCACCAGATGGGCTTTGTAGCCGGGACGGAAGAAACGCTCCGTGCCGCAGAATAGACACTCGCTGTGATCGCCCCAGCCGATCCCGCTTCCGTATCTGAAGGCGTCCACCAGCTTCGGTTCGTCGGCGAACACCGCTGCCAGCGAGTAGAAGCCGCCGGTCATATTCACCGGGCTGTCGGGATCGGCGAGGATGGCGGCCTGCTCCGGCGTCATGGAGAAATCGCCGGTCTCGGGATCGTATTGAACGAAGCCGGATGCCGCCTGGCTCGCCAGCCATTCGCGGATGTAGCGTTCATGGGTACCCGTCTCGTCCGCCAGCTCCTGGGGGCTATAGGGGCCGCCCTCCGCCAAGGCCGTATAGAGCCCGAGCTTGTCGCCGATCAGGACCAGCGCCGCGTTCGCCGCTGCACCCAGCTCCTGCACCATGATATGGAGCAGAGGCTCCAGCTTCTGCATGTCGAGGGACATCGTTCCGCTCCTCTGTTCAAACCGGAAACGCAACTTTCACCCGCGAATATTACCGCAGCGCGGGCACGCCGGCGCCAAAAACACGCGCATGAAAAAGGGGCCGGCCCGTTTCCGGACCGGCCCTTTTCGCGTGCTGTGATCTTGCGCCCTAGTTGCCTGTCGGGAGCGGGATGTTCACCCCGTCCTTCTCGAGCTGCTCGCGCACCCATTTGAAGCGCTGATACCCGGAAAGGGTGATCGGGCCCGTATAGGTCATGCTCTGCATCTTGCGAGGCGGGTACTTCACATAGCTCTTCATGAGCTTCTCCAGAGCCTCGTTGGACGGGATCGCCGCCCAGGTCCGCTCCGTGAAGTTGGTCATGAAGATGTCGTAGCGCTCCTGTGGATCCGCCAGCAGATCGAAGACCTGCGGAACCGTCGCCACGTATTTCTCCGCGCCTTTCCAGCCGAGATTGGTGTCGACGGCAAGCGCGCCGGTCTCTTGCCCGTCATCGCCGCGCAGATTGAAGACGAACTTGTAGTTGTCGTAGCGGATGGCGCCCGGCGAAAGCTCGTCCTCGGTGAAGTAGAACCACTCGTGACGCGGGCTTTCACCCGACCCGGTCCAGACCGGCGTCATGTCGTAGCTGTCGAAGATGATCGGCTTGCCGTCCCGGTCTTCCTTCGGAAGCTCGGTTCCCGCCACGGAGGCGAAGGTCGCCATCAGATCGAGACCACCCGAGGTGTCGTCGTTGATGACGCCCTCGGCCACCTTGCCGGGCCAGCGGACGATCGCGGGGACGCGGTTGCCCCCTTCGCGCACCGTACCCTTGGTGCCGCGGAACGGGGTATAGCCCGCATCCGGATAGACATCCTGCCAGGCGCCGTTATCGACCGTGTAGAAGACGATCGTATTCTCCGCCATGCCGAGCTCGTCGAGCTTCTTCAGCAGCCTGCCAACCCGCGTATCGAGTTCCACCACGGAATCGGAGTACTTATATTTCGAGATCGACTTATGCTCGAACTCCGGGGCCGGCATGTTCGGCTGGTGGTTCTTCATGAAGTTGACGTTGATGAAGAAGGGCTTGTCCGACTTCGCGGCATCCTCCAGGAACTCCGTGGCCGCCTCCTCGACATACTGGTCGAGATACGGAATGCCGACGACGCCTTTCTCCGGGGTGTCGACATACTCGCCGTTGACGCTCCAGACCTGCTTGGCCGGCTCGCCCGCATTGCCCGACATCGCGCCCTTGGTCACCTTCTGGAACATGGCCCGCAGCTCAGGCGACATGTTCGGGAACCACTTCGGATCGCCGTAGGTGTATGCGTTCAGGTGATAGAGGAACGCGTATTTCATCTTGTCGTAGCCCTGCGCGTTCGGCAGCGCGTAGTCGGACTCGCCAAGATGCCACTTGCCGGTGAAGTAGGTGTCGTAGCCGGCCTTCTGCAGCACCGAACCCAGGGTCCACTCCGCCGCCGGCAGGCCGCCGCCCTGGCCCTGGAAGGCCACGGTGGTCATGCCCGAACGATTGGGAATGCGCCCGGTCTGGATCGCCGCACGGCCCGGCGTGCAGCTCGGCTGGCCGTAGAAATTGGTGAAGGTCATGCCTTCGCTCGCCAGCTTGTCGAAGCTCGGCGTCTGCATGCCGCGCGCCTTGCCGCCGAGATAGGGGCCAAGGTCGCCCCAGCCCGTGTCGTCGGAGACGATCAGCAGGATGTTCGGCCGGTCGCTCTTCGTCTCGGCCGACGTGTCGGTTGCCGTCTCGGCCGTATCCTTCTTGGTGGGATCGGCCGGGGCTTCGGACTGGGCGTACGCCGCCCCGGAAAAGGCCATCACTGTCACCGACAGCGAGACCCATAACGATCGTCTCAGTAAGCCACTCATGGGTTCTCTCCTCCTTCAAAAATCTTCGAAAATTCAGATCCGGCCTCGCAGCCTTAGGGCTGCGGCTCCGGTGGGAAGATGACCTTCCAGTCGGTCTTCATATCGACCACCGTCCAGCCCTCTCCGGGGGCCAGGTCGAGCGCCTTGTCCAGGCGGCCGAACTCGGTGTTCCGGTCATAGGCGTATTCGCGTTTCGCATCGGTGTGATGAACGATCAGGCCGAAGCGGGGGCCGTCGCCGGCGGTCGTCCACTCCAGCATCTGAAGATCGCCATCGGAGTTGCCGAACGCCGCGATGGGCCGTTGCCCGATATGCTGATTGATGCCGACAGGCTTGCCCGGCCCATCGTCGATGAAGTTCATCTCCGCCAGCCGCATCAGCTCCGGCTTGCCGTCCTTGTCCTGGAATTCCGTCTTGATGCTGGAGCCGACCACCTGATCGGGCGGCACCCCATAGACCCGGGGCGTCCAGGGCCGCATGAACTCGATGCCGCCGCCGGAAACGATGAAGGTCTTGAAGCCGTGGTCGCGGAGATAAGAGAGCAACTCCAGCATCGGCTGGTAGACCAGCTCCGTGTAAGGCTTTTTGAAACGGGGATGTTCGGCCGTGGCGAGCCACTTCTCGACGATCGCCTCGAACTCCGCCGGCGTCATCCCGGCATGGGTCGCCATGACGATCTCGAGCAGGCCCTTCATGCCGAACGAGGCGAGGGTTTTCATGTCGCCCTCGAGCGCCGCCTTGAAGGGCTGCTGCTCCTTCCATTCGGGATGTTCGGGAGCGAGCTCCTTCACCCGGTCGATAGCGAAGACCAGCTGGGTATATGCCGGGTGCTCGACCCAGAGCGTGCCGTCATTGTCGAACACGGCGATTCGGTCGTCCGGCGCGACATAATCCGCGCCGTCTTCCTCGGTCACGTTTTCGACGAAGCTCTCGATGGCTTGTTTGGCCGGGCCGTCGTTCCAGGAGGGAAGCGGATCTGCATCTGCAAAAGCAGGAGAAAAGGCAGGAGACGCGACGGCGATCACGATCGCTGCGAGCGCTAAGACGCGTGCAGTGAACCTCATCGGCTCCTTTTCCTCCCGGGCACTTTTATTGCCGGAAGAGTACGCCTCGCGTAAGACACAGAACCGATCATCTGATCGTATTGGTTCACGAAATCGGAAAATGGTTCATCGGCTTTGAAATACGATGTCACGCGGCTCACAGCCGCGATTGCGATCCTTGAACAGCGGGGGTGGTTCGCCGAGCGGAGCGAAGCGACCAGGAAGCGCTTATCGGCCATCGCGAAGCTTCGCCATTTCGACACGGACGAGGCGGTTTACCTGATCGGAGACGCGCCGACGGGGATCTTCGGGCTGGTGCAAGGCTCGCTGAATTGTTCCTTTCCCCGCAGCGACGGCGAGGACTACGTGATGCACCGGGTCGGGGCGGGGTTCTGGTTCGGAGACCTCGCGCTGCTCTCCGATCGTCCGAGGCTTGTCACGATCTGCGCCGCGGAACCGACAACGCTGGTGCACCTTCCGGTTCAGGATCTCCAGCGGATCGTCAAGGAAGATCCCGCCCTCTTCGCCGATTTCTATCAGCTCACCTACGAGAACTTCGAAGCCACGTTCAGGATTGTCACGAACCTGGCCTTGCCCTCGGCCGCCCAGCGGGTCGCCGACAAGCTGATCTTCGAGCTGGATGCCTGGCCCGACCACGACGGGTGGATACCCATCTCCCAGGCGGACTTCGCCAGAATGACGGCCGTCTCGCTGCCGACCCTGCAGCGGGTGATTGGACGATTTGCAAGGGAAGGGCTGATCGAGAAGAGCTACGGGAAGATCAAGGTGGCCGATCGCGAAGGGCTGCGGCGCGTCTGCCAGCAGGACGATGGCTAGGCGCTGATCGTCGCCCCGGGGATCGCGGCGCTTACGGCTCCCCCACATAAGAGAGCCGCGCGTAGACCGGAAAATGGTCCGAGCCGATATGGGGGAGCACCTTGATCTCGTGGGTCGCGAACTGCCGCGTATGGAAGAGGTGATCCAGCGGCCAGCGGGCGAACCAGTAATCGGCATGGAAGGTGGCGTAGAGGCCGCGGCCACAGCGCGGGTCGAGGGCATTGGCGACGCGCTGGAAGCTTGCGGTGGTGCGCGACCAGGCGACATCGTTGAGATCGCCCGCCACGATGGAGGCCTCGCCGTCGTCGCGCATCTGGCGCGCGACGATCATCAATTCCGCGTCGCGATCTTCCGCATCCTGGACAGGCCCCGGCGGCTCCGGATGTATTCCATAGAAGTAGAAGCTTTTGCCGGGCTCCAATGACAGCTTCGCGCGCAAGGAAGGGATATCCGCCCGGACGAGGCGTCTGATCTCGCAATGCTCCACCGGCAGCCGCGTCATGAAGATCATGCCGTAGCCGTTGTCCTGGGGTAGGGCGGTCACATGGGGGTAGCGTTCGATGATCGGCTGCAGCTGCTCCCGCCACCAATCGTCTATCTCCACGATGAAGACGACATCCGGATCGTAGTCTCGCAGTAGGGAGATCAGCGTGCCGGACTGGCGGTTGACCCGCTGCACATTGGACATCAGCAGGGATAGCTTCGGGGTGCCGGGGTCTTCGGGTGCTCTCGTGGGCGCGGGCAGCAGGGGAATATAGGGAAAGATGCGAACCGCCTGGAACGCCAGCGCCGGCACGAGCAGGCCTGCCGCGACCCAGAAGGGCCAGCTCTGCCAGCTCGTCGTAAGCGCCAATCCGACCAGTGCGATGGCCCCGGCGATCAGAAGCTGTGGGCGAGGAAAGTCGCAGATCCGGACGATTCCGGCATGGGTGGGGATCAACGGCAGATAGGTGCCGACGATCACGATCGCCGCCAGAACGAAAAATACTATGGACAGTGCTGCCACTGTCTCAGCCCCCGTGACGCTCGGTTCGAAGAGTGGCGAGTAACAGGACGATGTCTCTGAACGGTGACGGGATGGTCTAAATCGTCAGGCCATCGTTGAGCGGCAAAACCTGCAAGGGACTTAGCGCCCCTGCAGGTCATGCCATAAAGCTTTCGGCTATACGCGAACCTAGCTGCGGTTCTTCGCAATCATGCCCCAGATGAATAGGACGATGATCGCGCCCACCGTGGCCCCGATAAACCCGGCCGAATCATCCGGGCCGTACCATCCGACGGCCTGGCCGAGCCAAGTGGCGACGAAAGCGCCGCCGATACCGAGCAGTGTCGTCAGGATGAAGCCTTGGGGTTCGTTGTCCCCCGGCATGATGAACTTGGCGATGACGCCGGCAATAAAGCCGATAAGAATGATCCAAAGAATCCAGAGCATAAATTTTCCCCTCTAATGTTGTCTGCACTAGCAACGTGCATCCCTCATCCCGGTTCCCAAGCTTATCCCCGCCGCGTTCCGGCAGCCTACCTTAGTTGCACGGAAAAGTTGCGCCCCCTTTCAAATGGTTGCATAGATAATCGATGCTACTTATAGGAGAGGCGTGCCGCCGGTATAGGGGATCGCGATGCGTCAGATCGATGAGATCATTCTTCATTGCACGGCCACGCCCGAGGGGCGGCCGGTTTCCGTTGCCGAGATAGATCGCTGGCATAAGGACCGCGGGTGGAGCGGCATCGGCTACCACTACGTCATCCATCTCGACGGCAAGGTTGAGCCAGGACGCCCGGTGGAGCGGGTGGGCGCCCACGTGAAGAACCACAACGAGCGCACCGTCGGCGTTGTCTATGTCGGCGGCGTCGACGCGACCGGAAAGGCCAAGGACACGCGCACCAAGGAGCAGAAGGAGGCCTTCACCAAGCTGATCGGCGAGCTGGATCGACGGTTCAGCTTCAAGAAGCTCTCCGGGCACTATGAGTATGCAAACAAGGATTGCCCCAGCTTCGATGTCGCGCCCTATCGAAAGCTTCTAGCCTCGGCGAAGAGCAATTTCGCGGTCGAGCCCGATCGAGTTCTCCAGAAGGGCGATACGGGCCCCGCGGTTGCGGCTTGGCGGGAGAAGCTGGCGCGCGCGGGCTACGAGATCCTCTCCGGCGACACCTTCGACAGCCTCACCGAGCAGGCCACACGGTGGTTCCAGGCGAAGCGGGACATCGTCATCGACGGCGTTGTCGGTCCCCAGACGGAAGAGGAAATGATGCGCTTCCTGGAGGGGCTGGAGCCCTACCAGGTGCTCGATAGCGAGCCTTCCGAGATGCCCCTGTTCGAAAGCAAGGCGGTCGTCGTCATGGGCGATCTGATGCGCGATTTCGATCTCGGGCTTGAGGACACCGCCGCCATCCTCGGCAATATCGGCCACGAATGCGCGGGCTTCGAGCAGCTCAGCCAGATCGGCGGCACGGCATATGGCTGGGTGCAGTGGGATGGCGTGCGCCGCAAGGCGTACTTCGCCTGGTGCGCGAAGAACGCGCTGGACAAGGCATCCGACGAGGCCAACTACGGCTACCTCGTGGAGGAGCTGCGGACGACCGAGAAGCATGCTCTTGACGCTCTCGCAGGCGCCGTAGGGCTGGATGCCAAGACGGTCGCGTTCGAACGGTCCTTCGAGCGTTCCGGAAAGAAGCACGACGAGAGCCGGCAGAAATACGCGCGCCGCGCGCTGGCCGCCTATAACGCATCCGTTGCCGGGCGGGCCTCCCCGCACGCCGGCCGCCGGGGGCGGGTGGAGACCATTGCCGAGCTCCAGCGAAGCCTGAATTTCCTCGGCGCCGATGTGGGCGAGATCGACAATGTTCTCGGCCCCCGGACCGAAGCCGCCATTAGACGGTTCCAGTCCCTAAGCCGCCTGCCGGTCACCGGCGAAGCGAGCGCCCCAGTCATGGCCGCCGTGCAAGCGGTCTATCTCGCCCTCGGCGGCCGGTAGAAGGAGGCGTCGTCATGGTGCCCATCGTCACATTGATCGCGCCGCTCGTTCAGGCGCTAGCGCCGAAGTTCCTTCCCGTCCTCACCGACAGCGACCGGGGCGAGGAATTCGCCGAGCGGATCAAGAACTTCGTCAACAGCGCCGTCACCCCCATCGACCAGAACGCTCCGCCCGAAACGGCCAAGGCGCAGGTCAAGACGGCGATCCAGAAGATCGAAAGCGACGCGCTACTCTCCACTGAAATGCTCTCGATGATGATCGACGCGGAGCGCGACCTCACCGAAAAACATCTGGAAGATCTGAAAAGCGCCCGGCAGTTCCGCCTCGCTCACGGCGAGGACTCTCAGTCCCGATGGCTCCTCACACTGTCCTTCGTCCTGCTTGGCACCATTATCGTGGTCGTGGTCGCAATGGCGTTTCTCGTCCCCCTGCTCGGGACCTGGGTCGACGATTTCAATGAAGATATCGCCATGCAGATCTCCGGCGCGGTGCTCGGCTTCCTGACAGGCATCGGCGGCATGTTCGCCCGCAATATCGGATCGGTGTTCGACTTCTGGTTCGGCTCCTCTGCCGGCTCCAAGGCCAAATCGGCCCAGATCGGCAAGGAGCTCGAAAGCAGGCGGTCCGCACCGGTCATCGTGGAGACAGAAAGCGCCGCCAGCAGAACAGAGAACCAGCCATCCGGACTGGAGCAAAGGCTGGCCGATTTTCGCAAGGCGATGTCCGCGCCCGTCTAAAGGCGCGAGGACACGCGCACCTTACGATCTAACCGCAGCTCGGGCGCGGCGCCGGCCCCCCCCTAGCGCCGGCTCTGGACGATCCGCAGAATGATCAGGAAGACCAGCGCGCCGAGAAACGCCGCGACGATGTCCCGAAGCGAAATCGAGATCGAATCCAGCCCGGGCCAGATATTGAAGAACCGGAAGACCGCGCCGCCAATCAGCGCGCCGACCAGCCCCAGCCCGAGATTCATCCAGCGGCCGAGACCGCTGAGCTTGCCCGTGATGGCGAAGCCGGCGAGCGAGCCGGCAAGCGCGCCGACGATGAGCCAAACGATGATTTGAGCGATGGTGACAGCCATGCTTCAGCCCCTCCCTTGAAGCTTTGCTCCCAAGGCAAGGCTCGCTCAAGCGAGGGGGGAGCACAAGCTTTTTGGCCTGCCTGGATCTTCTCCTAAGGCGCCCTTCGGTGGCTGCGTTCGTAGTCTTCCCGAAGCGACTTTCGCGCCAGCTTGCCGTTGGCGTTCTTCGGTAAGGCATCCATGCGGACATATATCCGCGGCACCTTGTAGGCGGCGAGGCTTTCGGCGGCAAAGGCCTGCAGCGCTTCCGGATCGATCTCCGCGCCGGCTGCGTAGAACGCCGCGATGACCGTGGTATCGGCTTTGACCGCGACCTCGGCAGCGGCGCTTTCAACGATATCCGGATGGCGGTTCAGGACCGACTCGATCTCGATGGGAGAGACCCGGATGCCGCCGGCATTGATCATGTCGTCTGTACGCCCGAGATAGGTGACGGCGCCGTCCTCCGCCATGCTCACATGATCGCCGGTGACGAACCACTCGCCGGAGAAGCGCTCCGCGGTCTCCTCCGCCGCGCCCCAATAGCCGAGCATCAGACCGGGATCACGGCGGGAGACGGCCAGCACGCCCGGTTCGCCAAACCCGGCCAGACCGTCCGCGCTTAGCACCGCGACCCGGCGCCCGTCTTGCGGATAGCCGAGCGTCCCCGACGGCGCGGGATGGGCAGGCGAGCTGGAGACGAATGTCGAGCATTCGGACATGCCGAAGGCCTCGTGGATGGGCGTTCCCGTCGCCTCTTCCCACGCAGCGCGGATTCCGTCGGGCATCTTCTCGCCGGCCGAGAGCCCATGCCGCAGGGCCGGCAGCTCGGGAAGGGGGGAGCGGAGCAGCTTACGATAGACGCCCGGCGCCGCGGCGAACAGCGTCGCTTCATGCACCTTCAAGAGCTGTCCGAGCTGGTCCGGCGTCACGCCGGCGGCGGGAATGAGCGCCGTCGCGCCACGGGTCCACGGGTCCAGCAGGCCTGTCCCGAGCGTATAGGTCCAGTTGAAGGCGCCGGCATGCAGCAGGCGGTCGTTCTCCGTCAGGCTGTACCAGCCGTCCCACATCATGCGCCGCGCCCAGATCGCACGATGGGCGTGGGTCACGGCCCGCGGCTGCCCGGAGGTGCCCGAGGTATAGATGATGTAGCCCGGCCGCTCCGGATCGCCCATGGCGTAGTCCGCGGACGGCAGTGTACCGAGCTCGCCCAGGAGCTCCGCGGCAAGGATCGGGCAGGGGGCATTCTCCGGCACGGCCACCCCGTCCTCTGCGACGATCAAACGTGGCGCCACCTCCTCGATGATCTTTGCGACTTCCGAAGCGGTGAGTTGCGCCGAGGTCGGCACCGGAATGACGTCAATGGCGAGCGCGGCCAGAAAGGTCAGCGGAAACTCGACGCTGTTCCCGATCCGCATGAGCAGCCGGTCGCCGGGCTGGAGCCCCTCATCGAGGAAGCCCCGGGCGGTGCCGAGCACCGCCGCTTCGAGGCGCTGATAGCTCCAGCGATCCGCGGCCTCCGGCGAGACCACGGCCAGAGCCGTCTTCTCGCCGAGGTCCTGGGCGCGGCTCAACACATAGGCGGCAAGGTTGAAAGGTGCGGGGCAAGGCGGCGGCGCGCCCCGATCGAAGATTGCATCCATGCCCCGCCTGCTAAGCCGAACCGACGCAGCTGGCAAGACTCGCTCTGCTCAGCAACACTCGCTCTACTCAGGGAGCAAGTCTCCCAGGCAAGGGATGCGACCACACACTTTTGGATGCCTTGGCTAGAGGATAATATCCTCCGCGCCGATAAGACTCAGCCATTTCAGCTGAACCGCAAACTCCTGAACTCCATCCCCGTCGACATCTCCTTGTATCACGACATCGGTCGCGCCAACGGTCGTGTAACGTAGTTCTCCTGCCGTGCCCGAGAACTTAGCTCCCGCGATCCACGTAAAGGCCTGTTCGCCAACGAGTTGAGTGTTGGCATCGATCTGGCTGAGATCGATCAAATCGATCCCGCGTTTGAAGTCGCTGATGAAATCGCGGGTTGTGCCGGCAATGCTGTCGCTTACAGAAGAGAACTCGAAGACATCTGCGCCGGCGCCACCCAGTAACGTGTCCGCTCCTCCGCCGCCTATCAGGCGGTCATCGCCCGGTCCCGCTACGAGAAGGTCTGCGCCTGCTCCGCCGTTAAGAACGTCGTCGCCCGCGGGGTCATAAAGCCGATCGTCGCCGATACCCCCTGAGAGATAGTCGTTGCCTTCACCGCCACCAAGGAGATCGTTGCCATTGTCCCCGAACAAGCGGTCGGCACCTTTATTTCCATAGAGCTTATCATGGGCATTGCCGCCCGAGATCTCGTCGTCCCCGCCATGTCCATGCAAGACGTCGGGGCCTCTAAATCCCCGGATTGAATTGTCGGCCTCATTGCCATAGATCAAATCTATCCCTGCGCCGCCGATGGCGTTCTCGATGGTGGCGCCAGGTGCGATGGAGACATTATTATCGAGGCCGCCCACACTGGAGAATCTTCCCTCCCGTAGGTCGATGATCTGGGTGTACAAGTACCCGGAGAAATCCAGCGTATCCTCTCCGCCGCCGTCCCAGATGGAGAAGATGAGCTTCTCGCCGGCGCTTCCGAGCGAGAATGAGGCTCCGGCGTTGGAGTTGAACCCATAGACGCTGTCGCCCGAACGCGTGTCGTAATTCGCACCGTAGAGCATCTGAAGCGCCACGATGTCGTGCATCAGCGGCGTGCTCGCGTAGTAGCCTTGGTGATTGGCGCCTGTCGCGCTCGCGTCGAAATAGCTCATGATCGTGTACTGGCGGCTGTCCTGCCAATACTCGGCGCTATTCGCATAGGTAATTGGAGTGCCGTCGAAGGCATCGTAATCGCCCGGATGGCCGAGCCCAAGCGCATGGCCGATCTCATGGATCAGTGCCATGAAGCTGTAGCCGCCCTCGATCGGATAGGTCTGGCCGTAATAGCGGTTCACCCAGATGTCGCCTTGCGCATCGTCGCCATCCGTCCGGCTCGGCGAGGGCAGATAGGCAAAAGCCGCCGCGCCGTCATTGGCCCAGTAGTTCGCGAACAGGATGCTCGCGGTATCGCCGTAGGGAGCGCTGCCCGCCCCTTCCGGAACGAAGGTGATGTCGGCCACATCCGACCATAGCTTTAGCGCCGTCGTCGCGGCCGCCACCTGCACCGAATTGAACTGGCTGAAGGTGTTGTAGACGTTGCTGCTGTTATTGTAGCTCGGCTCGTTCAGGCGAAAGCCATAGGTCACCGTGACAGGAGCTCCCTGCACGTATCCCCAGCTGTAGCCTTCCCGAATTAGGTTCGCGCCCGCTTGTTCGGCGGTATAGGACGATTTAGCCATTCTTGCTCCGTCGTTGCAGAGAGCCCGATATCGCGAACGCCGCCAAATCGGACACTCGGATTGCTACGCCTCCCGGAAGGTTCTCTCGATCTGATCGTTCAGCGGCTTGAGCACGTATGAGAGGACGGTCCGCGGGGCGGTTTCCATGAAGACCTCCACCGGCATGCCCGGCACGAGCTTCAGCCCGTCGAGCTTGGCGAGACTCTTCGCGTCGATCGTCACCCGCGCGACGAAATAAGGCCGGCCCGTCGTCTCGTCCGTGGAGATGTCGGCCCCGATCCGGCTGATCTGCCCGTCGACCTCCGGGGTGGTACCTTGGTTCAGCCCCGAGAAGTGCAGCACCGCCGGCTGACCCGCCTGCAGCTGATCGATGTCCGTTGGCGAGACTCGCGCTTCGACGATCAGATCGTCGTTCCGGGGCACGATCAGCATCAGCGGCTCGCCGGCGCCGACGACGCCGCCGACAGTGTGGATCTCGAGCTCGTGGACGGTTCCATCCTGGGGCGCGCGGATATCGATACGCTTGAGCTGGTCCTCCGCCGTCACCTTCCGCTCCGAAAACTCGGAGAGCTTTGCGCGGATCTCAGACAGCTCCTGGGCCACCTCGCTCCGCATCTCCTCGTCCACCTGGATGATCTGGAGCTTCACCTCCGCGACCTTGCCCTTGGCCTGTGCGATGGAGGCCATGAGCTGGCCCCGCTCCCCGGCAAGACGCGCCGCGTCGCGTTCCACCTCCGTCACGCGATTGAGCTGGACGAGCTTCTTGTCCCAGAGCTGGCGGACCGCGCCGAGCTCCTTCTCCAGGAGCGCGATCTCGCTCGTCTTGGCCTCCACCTGCTGGGTCAGGCCGGCGATCTCCTGATTGAGCTGTGCGATGCGTTCCCGCAGCTGAGACTTGCGGCCTTCGCGTGCGCTCTTCCGAAGCTCGAACAGCTTGCGCTCGCCCTCCACGAGCTTTTCGACGGTGGAATTGTCTCGCCGCGCCAAGAGTTCATCGGAGAAAGCGAGTGTCTCGGCCCCGGTCTTTTCCGCTTCCAGCCGCGCCTCACGGGCCAGCAGCTCGTCGATCGACTTCGTGACGATGGCGAGATTGGCCCGCGTCTGGGTCTCGTCGAGCCGCACGAGAACTTGGCCTGCCTCGACCGTGTCTCCTTCGCGCACCAACAGCTCTCCGACCACGCCGCCGGTGGGGTGCTGCACTTTCTTCACGCTGGAATCCACTTTCAGCACGCCGGATGCGATCACGGCGCCGGAGATCTCCGTGGCCGCCGCCCATGCGCCGAGACCGCCCACGAGCATGATGGCGCAGGCGAGGCCCAGCAGCATGTGCCGCCGGAGGGATGCCTTTGTGTTGTTCTGCGTCGTTTGCATCGCCGTATCGCTGTCCTCGTTACGCCGCTTTGATCGTGCTGCGGACTAGACCCCGGAGAACCTCTTCCTTTGGGCCGAACCGCTCGACGCGCCCCTCGACCAGCAGGAGAACAAGATTTGCGGCGGCGAGTGCGCTCGGTCGGTGGGCGATCACGACGGCGATGCCGCCCCGCTCGCGCACGCTCGATATCGCTGCCGTCAGAGCCTGGTCGCCGGCCTCGTCGAGATTGGCGTTCGGCTCGTCGAGCACCACCAGGAAGGGATCGCCGTAGAGCGCCCGGGCGAGCGCAACACGCTGCCGCTGACCGGCCGAGAGCGCTTCGCCGCCCTCGCCGATGATCGTGTCGTAGGCGGCCGGTAGCGATAGGATCAGCTCGTGCACGCCCGCAGCCTGCGCCGCGCTCAAGATCGCCTCTGGGCTGGCGTCCGGATCGAAGCGGGAGATGTTCTCCGCGACCGTGCCGTCGAACAGCTCGACGTTCTGCGGGAGATAGCCGACGTCCCGCCCCAAGGCGTCCGGAGACCAGTTCTCCAGCGCCGCGCCATCCAGGCTGATCCGGCCGCGCAGCGCCGGCCACACCCCGACCAGCATCCGCGCGAGGGAAGATTTGCCGGCGCCGCTCGGTCCGATAAGGCCCAGCGCATCGCCGGCTCGCAGACCGAAGCTGATGTCGCGCAGGACGATCCGCGGGGAAGCGGGCGGCGCTGCGGAGACACCATCGACCATGAGAGACTCGACCGGGCGCGGCAGCGGGAGCGGCTCCGGCTTGGCCGGGATCATGGCCAGCATCTGCTCCAGGCTCTTCCAGCTCTGGCGTGCGCCGACGAAGCCCTTCCAGTTGGTGATCGCAAGCTCCACCGGCGCAAGCGCGCGCGACACGAGAATGGAGCTGGCGATGATGACGCCGGCGGTCGCCTGCTGCTGGATGACCAGATAGGCGCCGATGCCGAGGATGATCGACTGGATCAGCAGCCGGAGGGCGCGCGACAGGGTGGTAAGCCCGCCGGCGACGTCATAGGCGCGCCGGTGGTGCTCCAGGAAGCCCGCATTGACCTGTTTCCAGCGCGCATTGAGCCGGTCCGCCATGCCCATGGCCTGAACGGCTTCCGCATTGCGGCGCGTCGCCTCCAGCAGCCCATTGCGCGAGGAAGCAAGCTCCGCGGCGGCGGCGGTCGGGCGGCGCGTCAGATATTCGGCCAGCACCGTGATGACGAACAGGATCGCACCGCCGGCGAGCGCGGCGATGCCGATAAGCGGATGAAACAGGAAGCAGAGGCCGAGATAGACCGGTATCCACGGCAGATCGAACAGCGCGGTGGGTCCGCCCCCGGACAGGAAGGTGCGGATCTGGTCCAGATCGCGGATCGGACGCAAGCCGTCGCCCTGGCCGCGGGCGAAGAAGGGCAGCTTCGAGATGATGGAGTAGACGCGGGACGAGAGGCTCTCGTCGAGGTGGGTTCCGACCCGGCTCATGACCCGCGAGCGGATACCTTCGAGGATCGCCTGGAACGCATAGAGGACGACGACGATCACCGCGAACCCCACGAGCGTCTCGACGCTCCGGCTCGGCAGGACCCGGTCGTAGACTTGCAGCATGAAGAGGGGACCGGTGAGCATCAGCACGTTAATCAGCGCGCTGAACAGCCCGACCGAAACGAATGCAGTGCGGCATTCCACAAGCGCCCTGGCAAGCTCCGAGCGCTCTACAGACTCAGCCGCCATTCCCCGAATAACAGTCTTGGTAATCACCTTTTTTCAGCCCAGCCAACCCGAGGGAACTCACCAGCCGCTCGCGTCCTCCCAAAGGCCCAAGCAACCGATCACTCTGAGCATCAGCTAAACAGGCAAGCTATTAAAAAGGCTCGAAAATATCTGGTTAAGGGGTCAATACGGCGACCGCTGTACGATTGATGAAAATTGTCGCGAAAGGACGCTGAATCGGGAGCGAAACAGGGTTTATGGGAAGCGCGGGTGCGTCTAGCGCAGCGGTTCGCGGCTCCGGTCCGTCATCACAAAAGCGCCGACGGCCGCGAGCGCCGCACCGATCATCAGGAACCACGCCGGGGCCAGGAGGTCTCCCGTGCTGCCCACGAGCCCTGTGGCGAGCATCGGCGCTGTCCCGCCGGCGATGCCGATTCCGATATTGAAGGAGACGGAGTAGCCGCTCATGCGGTAGGCGCCGGGGAAGAGCTCCACCAGCATGGCCGGCGCCGTCCCCATGACGAGCGCCAGCATAATACCGAAAGCAATTTGTGCGGCCGCGAAGCCCCACACTCCGCCCGTCGCTGCCAGACTGAAGCAGGCGAACGCCGCCACCGCTTCGGCGATGAAGACGCCCACCAGAAGGCTGCGCCGGCGGATCAGGTGATCGGTGGCCAGACCTGCGATAGGCACGACGATCAGCGCCGCGGCTTGAGCGAGCGTGTTGAATTGCAGCGTGGTCGCTTCCGGCAGACCGCCGAACTCACTGGCATAGACCGGGAAGAACACCATGGTGAGGTAGTTCACGATGCCGTAGCCGGAGGTGAAGACGATGGCCGAGATCATCGCACCGGGCGCCTTCGTGATCGCTTGCATGAGCGGCAGCGGATCGTCGAGACTCGGCTTCGGCGGTTTGTGTCCGTCCTCCTCCATATGCCGGCGGAGGAAATAGCCGCCCAGCGCGATGGCGCCGCCGAGAAAGAACGGCACGCGCCAGGCCCACCTCGCGAGCTGCTCCTCGGTGGCGAGCGTTACGGTCAGCGCGCTGACGCCTGCGGCGAGCAACATGCCCAGGGTGGACCCGAAATTGGCGAAGCTGCCGGCGAAGCCGCGGCGGTGCTGCGGCGCCGTCTCGACCAGATAGCTCACCGATCCCGTGAACTCGCCGCCAACCGAGAACCCCTGAACCAGCCGCAGGATCAGGAGCAGGATGGGCGCGGCGATGCCGATGGTCTGATAGCCCGGGAGCAGGGCGATGGCCGTGGTCGCCAGCCCCATCAGCACGACGGAAAAGATGAGCACGAAGCGGCGCCCGAGCCGGTCGCCGAGATGGCCGAGCACCAGTCCGCCGATCGGCCGCATGGCGAACCCGACGGCGAACAGTCCGTATGCGCCAATTAGGGCAGCGACCCGGTCTTCCGGCGGAAAGAAGATGGTCGCGAGCACGGGCGCCAGCAGCCCGTAGATCCCGAAATCGTACCACTCGAGAAGATTGCCGCCTGCTCCAGCGCCGAGCGCTGCCAACGAGAGGCGCTTCTCCTCCGCTGGAGTATGGCCCGCCGCGCCGGCCGTGCCTGCGTCCGGTTGACGACTATGCGTGTCCCGCTGCCTCATACCGTCCGGTCATCCCCCTTGGCGTCCTGCAGTCCTAGCACGCATTGCCGGCGTCGGTCAGGGCATCAAGCCACTCTGCACGAAGCCCTACAGCCTCCGACGAAAGGGAACTTCGCCGAGAGGGCTTGGGTTCTATGGCAAAGCACAGATGGAGGAGGATCATGAGCGACACCAAGATCACCATCAATCATGACACGATCAAGAAGTGGGCCGAGGAGCGCGGTGGCCGTCCCGCCACCGTGAAGGACACGGGCAAATCGGGCGAGGCCGGGATCCTGCGCCTGGATTTCGAGCCGGACGACGAGCCCAATCTCGAAGTCATCTCCTGGGAGGAGTTCTTCGATAAGTTCGAGAAGGAGCGTCTCGTCCTGATGTATCAGGAGAAGACCGAGGATGGGTCGACCAGCCGGTTCCACAAATTCGTCGAGCGTGAGACCGCTCAGGCTTCCGGCTAGCTCAACGAAGTCAGCGGATGGGGCGGGCGCGGCCGCCCCGTCGCCTTCACCCTTACGCGAAGGTCGCGATCCACTTGTCATACATGTGGTCGGTCAGCTTGTGCATCCTGGCGCAGCGGCCCTCGATGTCCCGGCGAATTTCGTCTGGGCCTTGCACCGTTTCGGAAATCTCGTCGATGTCGTCGCCGTACACATCGAGCCAGCGCTGCAGCATGGGCGGCGTGACCTCTACGTGGGCGACAGTCGCCACGATGTTGTCCCCGATCGAGAAGGCCTGGTCCGGGCAGAAATTCGTCGAGTAGAGCGGCTCAGCGCCGTCGGGCAGCGTGAAGGCGTCATGGTGCCAGATCAGGATCTCGGGATCGGTGACATCGCCGCACCATTTCTTCGCCGCATCGGTATCGGCCATCTCGATCCTGTGCCACCCGATCTCCTTCTGGCTCATCGGCGCGACGCTCCCTCCGAACGCCACCGAGATCAGCTGTGAGCCGAAGCAATGGCCGAGGATCGGCAGCCCCGCATCGGCCGCCTTCCGAATGAGCTTGATCTCGTCCCGCATCCAATCCGCATCCTCGGTCAGGCTGTGGCTGCAGCCGAGGAAAGCTAGCGCCGAGATGTCGTCGATCTCCTGCGGCACATCCCGCCCTTCATCGAGAGCGACGACCTCGTAGGGAAGCCCGCGACGCTCCAGCGTGTCGGTGAGATGGCCTGCCGGCACCCAGTCTTGGTGGCGGATGATGCGGATGGGTTTCATTGCCTCCCTCTTCGATTGATCGGCCGAATCTGCCGACAGCCCCGGTTGCGCGGCCGGCGCGGCTGCGGCGGTAATGTAATTGAACGATTAGCAGGACCCCGCCATATGGCGATCTGTCCCGGGCCGCGCAATCCCGACCGGAGAGGTACCTCTTTTGCGCTACGCCCGGGTCTGGTCGGGCGGGTCTCCCTCAGCCGCGAACTTGAATAGCGTGACATCGATGGAGCCGGTCATGAAGCCGGTCTGGCAATAGACGAGGTAGTATTCCCAGAGCCGCCGGAAGCGCTCGTCGAAGCCGAGCGGCGTCAGTCCGGGCCAGGCGGCAAGAAACCGCTTGCGCCATTCTCCCAGCGTCCGCGCATAGCTTTCCCCGAAGGACTCCTGCTGCACCAGCCGCAATCCGGCCCGTGCCGCCTGCTGGGTCACGATGGAAACGGTGGGCAGCATGCCGCCGGGGAAGATGTGCTTCTGAATGAAGTCGGGATGGCGCCGGTAATCCTCGAAGCGCGACTCCTCGATTGTGATCGCCTGCAGCACGGCGATGCCGCCGGTCCGCAGGCACTCCCGCAGCTTGGCGAAATAGGTCGGCCAATAACGCTCGCCGACCGCCTCCAGCATCTCGATGGAAACCACCCGGTCGTGGGTGCCTCGGTGGTCTCGGTAGTCCTCCAGCCGCACCTCGGCCTTGGCATGGGGGGCGAGCCTGTTCCGAGCGTAGGCCAGCTGCTCACGGGACAGCGTGATGCCGGTGACGGAGCATCCCGCCTTGGCGAGGCTCTCGGCCAGGGCTCCCCAGCCGCAGCCGATTTCGAGCACGTCTTCGCCGCCCGTCACGTCGAGAAGCGAGACGGCGCGCTCGATCTTTGCATTTTGCGCCGCCTCCAGGGTCTCGTCGGCGTGGCTATAAAGCGCCGAGGAGTAATTCATCCCTTCGTCCAGCCAGCTGCCGTAGAAGGTGTTCCCGAGATCGTAATGGGCGCTGATATTGCGGCGGCTGCCGCGCCGGGTGTTGGTGCGGGCGAGATGGGTCAGCCGGTTTTGCAGATGGGCAAGAGCAGCGATCTTGCGCGGCTGCCGGAGAACCTCCTCGTTGCGGATGCAGAGTTCCAGCAGCGCCGCGAGATCGGAGGTCGACCAGTCACCGTCGAGATAGCCGGCGGTGAACCCCGGCTCCCCGGTCAGCATGCGCCGCAATCCCCGCCAGCGGTGGATCGTGATATCCGCGTGCAGCTGGGCACCTTGCCGTCCCCGTTCGATGACGTCTCCGCCGGGCAGCACGAGCCGCAGATATCCGACCTCGAAATCGGGGAGCACACGATCGAAGAAGCCGTGCACAAGCCGGGAGGCCGGCTTGCGCCGGCGCATGGCAGGGGTCGCGATCTGGGAAACGTCTGAATTCATCGGGCTGAAATCGCTCTCTATCGTCTCATTGGGAATAGCTGACCGGGTGCTCCGGCGGGGCAGGGCGCGGACGGAGACCGATCCCTTTGCCGAGCAGCCGCAGCGCGTGCCAGTGGATCGCCCCGATCACTTTCAGGGTCAGCAGCGGGTTCGTGACGAGGAGCCGCAGCAGCGTGCGGTCGCGCAAGGGCAGGGCGCTGCCATGCAGGGAGGCCATCAGCATGGGGCCCTCCCGGTCGGACGCCGAGATGTTCAGCCCGACGTGATCCTCCGGCAGCTTCGCCCGGAAGCGGTAATCCAGATCCATGTCGAGGAACGGGGAGACGTAGAACCCCTTCGGGCAGCGTTGACTGATCGTGCCGTCCGCCTCTTGCGCCACCGGCATCAGATAGCTGTGCCGCTCGCCGAAGGTGTTGCTGACCTCGTAGAGGATCGCAATGGGCCGGTCGCTCCCGTCGAACACGTAATAGAGACTCAACGGATTGAAGCCGTAGCCGAAGATGCGCGGCATGGTGAGGAGCGAGACCCGCACGCCGTCCGTCGCCAGCCCGGCCTCTCTCAGATGGTCGAGGACTTGGGCTTTTAGCGGCCTGCCGCTGCCGTCGCCGTAATCCGCATCCCGAAGGCTGAACGCATTGAAACGATTGTGGGAAAACAATCTCAGCCGGCTATCGACCTGAAGGATCTCGTCCAGATCGAGTGCGAGCCAGAAGACCCGGTAATGCAGGCTGTGCAGCTTGGGACGAAGCCGCCGATGGGCCACCCAGCCGGAATAGAGTCTCGAATGCATTGGGGGCGAATATATCATCACGCCGCCAGCTCCGCTTCGCGCGGCGCGGCAGGTTCGTCGCCGAGAACGATGCGGCCGGACTCTTCCGGCACGTCCCAAGGACGCCGGACACCGCCCAGCTGCTCTGCCACGGCGAGCCCCGCCTGGAGCCCGTCCTCGTGGAAACCGGCGCCGAAATACGCGCCGCAGAACCACAACCGCCGGCGCCCCTGCAGGGACCACAGCGCTCGCTGCGCAGAGAGGGCGTCCGTGTCGAAAATCGGATGCTCATAGACCTGCCGATGCCAGACCTGGTCCGGCTCGGCCTGCGGGTTCAGGCTGACGAAGAGCTGCCGGTCCGTCTCCAGCCCCTGCAGCCGGTTCATCCAATAGGTCACCATGGTCGGCGCCTCATCAGATGAGCCGCGCCGCCCCAGATGGTTCCAAGCCGCCCAGGCGGAGCGCCGTCGCGGCATCAGCCGGACGTCGGAATGAAGGAAGGTCTCGTTCCGGCTATAGCGGAACCGGCCGAGCAGACGCCGCTCTTCCTCCACGGCCGGCGCCAGCATGGCCAGCGCCTGGTCCGCGTGGGTCGCGATCACTACATGGTCGTGCTCAGCCGTCTCACCACTCTCGTCGCGGACGCGAACCCTTTTTCCGTCGCTCATGACGGTCTGGATCGGTGCGCCGAGCCGGAGCGTGCCCTTCGTGGCGGCGATCAGCTTTTCGACATAGCAGCGGCTCCCGCCGACGACGCTCCGCCATTGCGGTCTGTCGCGGAAGCGCAGCAGCCCGTGATTGTCGAAGAAGCGGATGAAGGCGGCGGCGGGATAGTCCGTCATCGAGCGTCCGCTCGCCGACCAGATCGCCGAGCCCATGGGGATGAGGTGGTCGTCGCGGAAGGCCTCGCCGTAGCCGCCGCGGTTGAGATACTCGCCGAGCGTCATCTCGTCGGAAATCGCGGCCAGGTCTCGGGGCGCCTCCACGTAGAAGCGTCGGAGATCCCGCAGCATCGACCAGAAGCGAAGCCCCATGAGGTTGCGGCGCTGGGCGAACAGACCGTTAAGGCTGCTGCCGGAATATTCCAGCCGCCCGTCATCCAGCGAAACAGCGAAGGACATGTCGGTCGGTTGCGTTGCCACACCCAGATGCGCGAAGAGCGCGGTCAGGTTGGGATAGGTACTTTGATTGTAGACGATGAAGCCCGTGTCGACGGGGACGTCTTCTCCCGCCGCCGTCACGCTGACCGTGTGGCTGTGGCCGCCCGGCCGCTTTTCGCTCTCATAGAGCGTGACCCGGTGGCGCTGGGACAGCAGCCAGGCGGCTGCAAGGCCCGAGATGCCGGTTCCCACAATGGCGATATCCAGCGGCGCTTCTGATGTATCCTGCTGCAATGGAGAACCCGTCTCTGGATAAAACAACTCATCCGATCGGAGGCCCGACTGGAGGACAGTCGGCGGCTCGTGATCTGGAAAATTACGCTAGCTACGGACCGCGTGTCGGCTTGGATCACTTCGCAGTGATCCAGCGTCGGGGCCGGCGCGTAATTGCCCCAAGGAATTCGGCGCAGCGAAAGAATTCGGTGCAGCCCGGTCCGGCGCGGGCTGTGATCATTCCCGCTCCTGCGGAGCAGGATCGTTGTGAGAAAGCTCCTGGAGTGCGGAACGCAAATGCAGGGTGAGGGCGGAGCAGTGGCCGAGCCGAACCCGGCGGAGCTGATCACGGCAATTGCCGAGGCAAGGGACAGAGAGGCGTTCGTCTCCCTGTTCGAGTTCTACGCGCCCCGGATCAAGGGCTTCTTGATGCGCGGCGGAACGGCAGAAGAGCTCGCCGAAGATATCGCTCAGGAGACGCTGCTCGTGGTGTGGCGGAAGGCAGATACTTACAATCCGGAGAAGGCTGGCGCGTCCACCTGGATCTTCACCATCGCGCGCAATCTCCGCATCGATCGGTCGCGCCGTGATGCGAGGCGCAGCTCCTATATCCTTCATGAGGCGGTTGAGCCCGAAGGACCGGAGCAGCCTGACCATGTTCTGGCCGGCGTGCAGGACGAGGCGCGCGTCCGCGAAGCTCTGAAGCTGCTTCCCGAGGACCAACTGCGCGTTCTGAAGCTCTCTTTCTTTGAAGGCCGCAGCCATAGCGAGATCGCCGACGCGCTGGAAATCCCTCTCGGAACCGTGAAGTCCCGCGTGCGTCTTGCCATGGGGCGGCTTCGCGAAGCATTGGGTGACAGCAGATGACCGTCACGCATCGTCCCACAGACGAGACTCTTGCCGCATTCGTCGGCGGGACCCTGGACGAGCCGAGCCGGCTGGTGGTCGCGACCCATCTCCGGCTTTGTCCGGAGAGCCGCGCCAAGATCCGTATGCTTGAGGCGGCGGGCGGTGCGCTGCTTGAGGAGGAGGAGCCGGTACGGCTCGCCGAAGGCAGCTTGCAGTCCGTGCTCGCTAGGCTCGACGAGCCGGATATCGGATCGGCGTTACGGGATAATGCGTCGGACCCCGCCACCGACCTCCCCGCCAGTGTTGCGCCGCTCTTCGAAGGCCTCCCGCTCGGTCCCTGGCGCACCCTCGGTCTTGGTCTGAAGATGCGCTCCATCCAAGTGGAAAGCCCGCCCGACACGCGCCTCTTCATGCTGAAGGCAGAGCCGGGCATCAGGCTTCCCCATCATCGCCATACCGGCCGCGAGTGGACCTGCGTCCTGCAGGGCGCCTTCCGTCACGAGCATGGCCGCTTCGGCCCCGGCGATTTCGACGAGGCCGATGACAGCGTCGAGCATCACCCCTTCGTTGAGGAGGGAGAGCGCTGCATCTGCATCGTCGCCATGCAGGGCGGCATCGAGTTGCAAGGGTGGCTTGGACGTCTGCTCCAGCCTTTGGTGCGCTTCTGATGCATCGGCCGCCCCCGAAAGCGAGACCCCGGCGATGACGCTCGTGCAACTCCTCGCGGCGACCCTGTCGCTCCTGATAGCGCTGGCCGCCATCATGGCCTTTGCCTGGGTTCTGTGGCGGCGCACGGGCAATGCGGGCTGGGTCGACACGGTCTGGACCTTCGGTCTCGGCGCTACGGGTATCGTCAGCACGGTCGCGGCCATGGCCGTAGTGGAGGGCTCGCTGGCCCGGCAGCTCATCATCCTGACGCTCATCACCGTCTGGGCCATGCGCCTCGGCGGGCACATCGCCTTCAGGACCAGCGGCATCAAAGACGACCCACGTTACGCCAAGCTCGCCGAGAGCTGGGGCGATGATGCGCCCCGCCGGATGTTCTGGCTCCTTCAGATGCAGGCCTATGCGAGCCTCCCGCTTGCCCTCTCCATGTTCCTCGCCGCGTGGAATCCGGTCCCCGAGCTACGGCTACAGGACTTCATCGCGGCCGCCGTCTTCGCCATCGCCATCGGCGGCGAGGCCCTGGCGGACGCGCAGCTGAAGGCCTTCGCCCGCGATCCGAAGAACAAGGGGAAGGTCTGTGACACTGGCCTCTGGGCATGGTCGCGCCACCCGAACTATTTCTTCCAGTGGCTCGGCTGGTGGGCCTACCCGCTCTTCGCCATCGCCGGCTTCGGCACCTATCCTTGGGGCTGGCTGGCGCTTCTCGGACCGGCCTTCATGTACTGGCTGCTGGTCTACGTTTCCGGCATCCCACCCCTGGAGCAGCACATGGTGGAATCCCGCGGCGACCGCTTCCGCGCCTATCAGCGGCGCGTGAGCGCGTTCTTCCCGCTGCCCCCGAAGAACAAGGAGGCTGCATCGTGAGCAGGCTCAGTGAAGCGGCGCTTTACCTCGGCGAACGGCTGCCCTGACCCGATAGCCTGACCCGCGCGGTGATCGCTTCGCGGGTGAGTGACACGGGCCGCAAGCTGCTCGAGCCCGGGCGCCTCTCCGACCGCGACTTCGCCGAGGCAATGGCCGACTACCCGATCGCCGAGCATGCTGACGCGGCCAACGAGCAGCATTACGAGCTGCCCGCCGCCTTCTTCGAGCAGGTGCTCGGGCCCCAGCGCAAATATTCCTGCTGCTACTACGAAACGCCCGAAGCCACGCTGGCCGACGCGGAGGAAGTGGCGCTCCAGCAGACCGCCCATCACGCCGATCTCGCCGACGGCCAGACCATCCTGGAACTCGGCTGCGGCTGGGGCTCGCTGACGCTATGGATGGCGCGCAACTATCCGAACGCGAAGATCCTCGCCGTATCCAACTCCGCCTCCCAGCGCGCCTTCATCGAGGCCCAAGCCGAGCGGGCGGGGCTGACAAACCTGCAGGTGCAGACCGCCGACATGAACGTCTTTGAGACGGACCGGACTTTCGACCGGGTCGTTTCGGTGGAGATGTTCGAGCACATGGCCAACTGGCGTGCGCTTCTGGAGCGGGTGCACGGCTGGCTCCGCCCTGACGGCCGGCTCTTCATCCACGTCTTTACCCATGATTCCGCGCCCTATCGCTTCGAGGTTGGCGACACCTCCGACTGGATCGCACAGCACTTCTTCACCGGCGGCATCATGCCGAGCCACGGGCTGATCGCCTGGTTTCCGGATCTCTTCTCGCTTGAAGCCGATTGGCGTTGGGAGGGCGAGCACTACGCGCGGACGGCGCGGGACTGGCTGAACAACTTCGATGCCCGAAGGGAGGAGATCGTAGCGATCCTCAAGCCCGTCTACGGTGAAGACGCCAAGCTTTGGGAACGGCGCTGGCGCCTGTTCTTCCTGGCCACCGAAGGCCTGTTCGGCCACCGCTCCCGCGCCTGGGGCGTCAGCCACTACCGCCTGGTCCCGGCAGCGGGGTAGCCGCCAGGGCACTCAAGGGCGCTCAGTCGGAACCGCTAAGCAGAAGACCCGCCGAGGCCGAACACGTTCGCGACGATGTAATACGTCGCGACCGCTGCCACAGCCGACGCGAACGCGCCATAGGCGATGTCGGCGACGGTCACCGCGGTGCTCCACTGCCGCATGACGGCGTGGTTGGTCAGATCGTAGGTTGCGTAGCAGAGCGCGCCCAACAGCGCCGCATATCCCGCCGCCATGATCGGCGAGTTCTCCCGCAAGGCCGGCACGATAGCGAAGGTCGCCAGGCCCACCGGGAAGAACAGATAGAACACGATCGCCGGCAGCGGCCGCACGCTGGAGGCCAGCATGTCGCCCAGCAGCGGCTTGTAGAACACGTTCCCCATCATGCTCAGCCACGCGATGTCCACGACGCCGAAGATGATCAGCGCCCCGCCATAGGCGGCGAACCATTGCATCATTGTAAGTCTCCTCCCTGCAGCGCCAGACGGCGGGCGCTATTAGATCATCGGTGTGATACGCCCCGCTTCCGCCCTTGGTTCACCGCTTGGGCGATAAGAAAGATGTGATCGAGCGAAGGCCCGGTATCGATTGCGTCTCTCCCCGGCCTCCGATACCGTTTGTTCAGCGTTTCTCAGGCCTTATGACCGGAGGGGCGGCGCAACATCGGGGGATGCATTGCTTAGCCGGACAGTCTTTTCATCGACGCTTCGCGCGCTCGAGACGCGGGCCTTCTGTGCCGCGTCCGTCACCGCTGGGCTGCTCTTCTCGCCGGTGGCGTTCGCCGATTCCGAACACCGCAAGTCCGTTGCGCTCGGCGGCGCGGGCCTCGTGAAGCCGAAATACGAAGGCTCCGACGAGCACGAGTTGCTCGGCATCCCGGTCATCATCCCGAATTTCGGCCCGGACGACCCCGAGAACCCATCTTTCTTCAGCCGCGTGCGTGAGCGCGTCGAGTTCTACGGCCTCGACGACATCCGCATCCGCGCCATCGGCGGCGATCGCATGGAGGCCGGTCTCGTCACCGGCTACATGACCGAACGCGAGCAGAATGACGGCGACGTTCTCCGCGGGTGGGGCGATATCGACGGCGGTCTGGTGCTCGGCGGTTATGCCGGCATCAATTTCGGCCCCTTCGAGTTCGATGCAGCCATCCTGGACCGCGTGACCGGCGATGGCGGCGGCCCCGAGTTCCGCTTCGGCGTGGAGACGGAGCGGCAGGTCACCGAGCGCATCACCGTGGTGACGCGGCTTGGCACCACCGTCGCCAGCTCCGACTATATGCAGACCTATTTCGGCGTGACGCCGGCCCAGGCCGCCCGCTCCACCGCGGGCATCGAGACCTACGATCCGGACGCGGGCTTCAAGGACGTTTATCTGGAGCTTGGCGGCGAGTTCGATTTCAGCGAGCGCTGGCTGCTGAAGGGCGGTGTCCGTTACGGGCGGCTGGTCGGAGATGCCGCAGACAGCCCGGTGGTGGAATCGAAGGATCAGCTCTCCGGCATCCTTGGCGTCGCCTACCGCTTCAACCTCCCCAACTAATCCGGCGGATCGGAGCCTAGAGCGCACCGCCGCAGGGTGAGGCAGCGCAGCCTGTTGTCACTCGTTTGGAGCCGGTTAGACTGCGGGCGAAGGCCATCGTCAGCGTCGTAGGGTTTCAGTGCTCCCCACGAATTCCGCCCCATCGCCCGACAGCGAGACCCGTTCCCCCACGCGGAACTGGCACGCCGTTCCGTCTGCCCAAGTCCTCGGCGCCTTGTCGAGCGGCGAGGGAGGCCTGTCCTCCGCCGAGGCGGCCGAGCGCCTGAAGCGCCACGGGCCGAACCGCCTGCCGGAGGCGCGTCAGCGCAGCGCGCTTCTTCGTTTCCTGGCCCAGTTCCACAACCTCCTGATCTATGTGCTGATCGCGGCGGGCGTCATGGCGGCCGCCATCGGCCACGGGCCGGACGCCATCGTCATCTTCGCCGTCGTGCTGCTCAATGCCGTGATCGGCTACGTCCAGGAGGGCAGGGCGGAGCGCGCCCTCGACGCCATCCGGCGCATGATCGATCCCCGCGCCTCGGTGATGCGCGATGGCCGCCGCACGACGATCCCCGCCGAAGAGGTCGTGCCGGGGGACATCGTCATCCTTGAGCCGGGGGATCGCGTGCCCGCCGATCTCCGGCTGATCTCGGCCCGTAACCTGAAAGCCGATGAGGCGGCCATCACCGGGGAATCTGTGCCCGTCGACAAGACCGTCGACCCGGTCGCAGACGATGCGCCGCTGGGCGACCGCTTCTCCATGGCCTTCTCCGGCACCTTTATCGCCGCCGGCCACGGCACCGGCGTGGTGACGGAGACGGGCGGCGCCACGGAGCTCGGCCGGATCAGCAGCATGATCGGCGCGGTGGAGCAGCTCACCACGCCGCTGGTCCGCCAGATGAACGCCTTCGCCCGCCAGATCACCATCGCGGTGCTCGCGGTCTCCGCGCTCGTCTTCCTCTACGCGGTGCTCGTCCGCTCCTACTCCCTGGACGAAGCCTTCATGAACGTTGTCGGGCTCGCGGTCGCCGCGATCCCCGAAGGCCTTCCTGCGGTGATGACCATCGCGCTTGCCGTCGGCGTCCAGCGCATGGCGCGGCGCAAGGCCATCATCCGGCGCCTTCCGGCGGTCGAGACTTTGGGCGCCGTCTCCGTCATCTGCTCCGACAAGACGGGCACCCTCACCCGCAACGAGATGACGGTGAAATCCGTCTTCACGGCCGGCGGCGCCGTTGCCGTTTCGGGCGCGGGATACGAGCCGGTCGGTGAGTTCGAGCGGGCCGGCGCGCTGATCGATCCCGCCGCCGATCCGGTCCTGCCCCATCTTGCCCGCGCCAGCCTCCTCTGCAACGATGCCCGTCTCACGCAGTCGGGCGACACCTGGATGGTGGATGGCGATCCCATGGAAGGGGCGCTGCTCTGCTTCGCGGCCAAGGCGGGGCTGGATGCCTCGGTGGAGCAGGGCCTCCGGCGGCGTCTCGACGAGATCCCGTTCGACGCCCGCCACCGATACATGGCGACACTGCACGAGGACCCGGAAGGCGAACCGGTGGTCTATGTGAAGGGCGCTCCCGAACGCGTGATCGAGATGTGCGACAGGGCGGCCGGCGCGGAGGGCGAGGCGTTCGATCCGAAATCCTTGCATCAGCAGGTCGAGCAGCTGGCCGCCGATGGCCAACGCGTCCTCGCCGTCGCCTACCGGAAGCTGCCGAAGGCGGCCCGCACCCTGAAATCGCCGGACGTGGAGCGGGGGCTAACCTTGCTCGGTCTCGTCGGCCTTATCGATCCGCCGCGCAAGGAGGTGCTCGCGGCCATCGCCGAATGCCGGGCCGCCGGCATCCGCGTGAAGATGATCACCGGCGACCACAAGGCGACGGCGCTTGCCATCGCCCGCCAGCTCGGCCTCGCCGACGATCCGCAGGTCGTGACGGGCCAGGAGCTGGACGCGCTGATCGCGGAAGATTTCGACGCCCGCGCGCAAGCGGCGAGTGTTTTTGCCCGCGCAAGCCCGGAGGACAAGCTCCGTCTCGTCGAGGCCCTGCAGGCGGACGGCTCGGTGATCGCGATGACGGGCGATGGGGTGAACGACGCGCCGGCCCTGAAGCGGGCCGATGTCGGCGTCGCCATGGGCGACAAGGGCACGGAGGCCGCGAAGGAGGCGGCCGAAATGGTGCTGACCGACGATAACTTCGCCTCCATCGTCTCCGCGGTGCGCGAGGGGCGCACGGTCTATGACAATCTCACCAAGGTGATCGCCTGGACGCTGCCGACCAATGGCGGCGAGGCCATGACGATCATCCTGGCGATCCTGTTCGGCCTCACCCTGCCGGTGACGCCGGTCCAGATTCTCTGGATCAACATGGTGACCGCGGTCGCCCTCGGCCTCACCATCGCCTTCGAGCCGACCGAGCCCAACGCCATGCGCCGCCCGGCGCGCCCGCCCGAGCAGGGGCTGATCTCCAGGCGGCTCCTCTGGCGTATCCTCTTCGTCTCCGCCCTCATGGTGGCCGGCAGCTTCGGCCTCTACGCCTGGGCCACCGCGCGCGGCCTACCCCTGGAGGAGGGGCGCACCATGGTGGTCAACGCCATCGTCGCCATGGAGATCTTCTATCTCTTCAGCGTCCGCTACGTGCACGGCCCGTCCATGACGTGGCGGGGCGTTCTGGGGACGCGCGCCGTGCTGATCGGCGTTGCGACGGTGCTCCTGGCACAGCTGGCCTTCACCTACCTCCCGGTGATGCAGGCCCTGTTCGGCACCCGGCCGCTCGCCGTCTCCGATCTC
>Ga0310345_10000886_pt1 | contig 37101 bp, 22 predicted proteins | sample HC15DNA20500_MG_FD_204667 | JGI IMG/M metagenome (GOLD analysis project Ga0310345, IMG submission 204667) | Marine microbial communities from station ALOHA, North Pacific Subtropical Gyre - HC15-DNA-20-500_MG | ecosystem: Environmental > Aquatic > Marine > Oceanic | place: Pacific Ocean: North... | reverse complement strand
GATGGTGTCGTCGCCCTCGCTCTGGGTCTGGACCGAATAGAGCGTGACGGTGTTGGACACCTCATTGCCGCTGACGAGCAGCGCCTGACCCGTGGGGCTGTTCGCCGCCGAGATGAAAGTCTGGACTTCCGGCCCGAGGTCGGTCGCGGCTTCCTTCTGGTACCCGACGAACGAGGCGTTGGCGGGATCGGTCACGTCATAGACCATCATACCGCCAACGCGCTCGAGCCCTACGAAGGCATAGGTGCGGCCATTGACGACGCCGATGGTCACGCCTTCCGGCTCGGGGCCCTTGTCGTCCGAACGCGTGTCGAACGAGCTGCCCGCCACGCTCTGGTTGCTGTTGAACGCGGGGGCACCGTTATTGCCCAGCGCCGAGGTGATCGCCTCGAACTCGCCGCCGGTCTCGCGCACCTTGGTGATCGTGCCGTCGGCGTTCTGCCGGAAGATCGAGATGCCGCGTCCGCCGAGCGTGTAGATCACGTCGTAGTCGCCGTCGCCATCGGTGTCGCCGATGCCCGACAGCACGTTGAGACGGCCAAGGTTGGCGTCCTGCTTGAGCGTCGCGGCGTTGGGGAATGCAGTGGGGTCAAGCACATAGGACGCGCTGCTCAGCCGCAGCGCGTCGGTAAGCGCATCGGGAACGCGCGCATCGCCTTCGTTGGCGGTCACGAAGTAGGTGGAGCCGCCGACCGTGAACGAGGCGATCGCATCGGGCTGCAGCAGACCGCGCAGACCGGTCCAGTTGCGCAGGTTGATCGAGCCGGTGGCGCCAGCGCCGTCGCGGTCGCTGGTGTCGATCTTGTTGCCCGAAAGGCTCCAGTCGACATAGCCGAGCGGCTGGATCGCGATGGGCTTGGTCGCGGCTGGATCGGTGAGGTCGATCACCGCGACGCCGTTGACTTCCTGCAGCGTCACATAGGCGCGCGTGCCATCGGGCGAGACAGTGATGTATTCAGGCTCGATGTCCGCAGCGGCGGTCTGCCCGGCAAGGATGTTGAGCCCCTGCGAACGCAGCGTGGTTTCGCTGCCGTTCAGATGGTCGAAGCTGATCGTGTTGACGACGCTGGCATTGGCCGCTCCGGTGCTCAGATCGATGATGCTGATCGAACCGGTGGGGTTGGAGGTTGATGATAGCCGCTCGGCTTCGTTGGCGACGAGGATCTTGCTGCCATCGGGCGTGAAGGTCACCTGATCGGGCAGCACGCCGACCTGGATGGTCTTGATCAGCGAGTTGTCGGACGCATTGAACAGCGCGATGTAGCCGCCCTCGGTCTGCACGGCGTTTTCATAGGCGACCGCGATGACGCCGTTCTTGACGGCCACGCTGTTGACGCCGCCCGTGCGGTAGCCCGTCAGGCCCGTCAGCGAAATCGCGCCGACAGTGGCGATCGAGGCGGGGGCATTGGCATTGTCGGTGATCTGCGAGATCACGACGGTGTTGGCGTTGATGTTGGTCGAGTAGACCTTGCCGTTCTCGAACGCGACGCTCTCGGCCCCGGCGCTTGAACCGCTGAATGCGGAACTGACATTGCCCAGCCGAACCAGAACGACATCGTTGGTTGCCGTGGGCGAGGTTACCCCCTGCAGGTTCGAAGCGGCTTCATCCAGAATCACCGTACCGTTGATCGTCGTAGGCATTATGCGGCTCCAGCAATAGAATTTCGATGAACAGGAAATGTCTTGTGCAAAGGCGCAAAGGCCCCAACGAACAACTAATCAATTGTTCGATAGAGCTTTAATGAGTTGCGATGTCGACGCCGAACAAGTGGCATCATTAATCACCCCGCCCGTACAAATTCGTCAAATCTGTCAAATTTGTAATGATTTTCCTATAAACTGTTTGAATTTATTCGGAAAAAATCACCAACATGAATATTTGTTAATGAAGTGGTAATGTCGATTCGTGAAACGACGGTGACACCAGATCGGTCATCCGCGATGTCGGGCGCGGCCATGGCATCAATCCAGATCAGGCAGGCGTGCAGGATGCCCAAGTTGGTGCCAAGTTAAGTTCTTTACAAATCGCCGGATGATCACCGCGAGCGTGCTTCAGGGTGCATCAATTCGGACGTGCAACTACCCATCCTGAAAACCAGGTGGTTTCAGGTGCATCGAGCCGGCTCGAAACTAGGTTATGTCCCCCGAGGCGCGGTCAGGAATCGCTCCTCGAGGATTGGATAGTGGTCGCCGATGTCAGGCTGGTTACAATTTTCACTAGCCAGATATACGTAGAGACACGGGGATGAATGAGCTTGCCCCGTCTGCTGCCAGACGCGGCAAGCTGCCTGAATGGGCATTTCCCAGGACTGCCATGCTCGCTATGCCCGGGCACGTCGCACCGAACGGAGTACGCAATGTCGCAATCGAAAAGTCTGATGGTCGGCGTCGCCCAGATTGCTCCGGTGTGGCTTGACCGCGAAGCGACTGTCGCCAAGGTCGTGGAATGGATCGGGAAAGCGGCTGACGCAGGGTGCGGCTTCGTCGTCTTCGGCGAGGCGCTCATTCCCGGCTACCCCTTCTGGATCGAGCACACCGACGGCGCGCGGTTCAATTCCCCCAGCCAGAAGGCGATGCATGCCCACTACCTTGACCAGGCGGTCCAGATCGAGGCCGGGCACCTCGATGCGGTCTGCCGCGCTGCTGCAGACCGGCAGATCGCCGTCATGGTCGGCATCATCGAACGCGCGGCCGACCGGGGTGGTCACAGCGTCTATTGTTCGCTCCTGCATATCGGGGCGGACGGCGTGATCGCCTCGGTCCACCGCAAGCTCCAGCCGACCTATGAGGAACGGCTGAGCTGGGCGGCCGGAGACGGGCATGGCCTGCAGGTCCATGATGTCGGCCCGTTCCGCGTCGGCGGGCTCAACTGCTTCGAGAATTGGATGCCGCTGTCGCGCGCCGCGCTCTATGCGCAAGGTGAGGATCTGCATGTCGCGGTCTGGCCCGGCAATCTGCGCAACACGGAAGGAACCACCCGGTTCCTCGCGCAGGAGGGCCGCAGCTTCGTGCTCGCCGTCTCCGGCTTGCTGCAGCGCGCCGATATCCCCGCAGATTCGCCGATGGCCGCAATGCTGGAGACGTGCCCCGATGTGCTGGCCAACGGCGGCTCGTGCATAGCCGGCCCGGATGGCGCATGGATCGTCGAGCCGGTCGTGGGCGAAGAAGCGCTGCTCACCGCCATGCTCGATCACACACTGGTCTTGCGGGAGCGGCAGAATATGGACATCGCCGGTCACTACGCGCGGCCGGATGTGACCCGACTGGTCGTCGATCGGCGCCGACAGTCCCTTGCCAGCTTTATCGATGATCCCGCCTGAACTTTGACGGCCATGGAGGCTACATGACTGAGCTTACGCCTTTCCACATCGCCTTTCCGGTCGACGATCTCGACAAGGCGCGGGCATTCTATGGCGAGGTCCTCGGCTGTCCTGAGGGGCGCAGCTCGGACCACTGGATCGACTTCGACCTGTTCGGGCACCAGATCGTGGCGCACTGGAATCCGGCGCACCGGAAGGCGCCGGCCATGGCCAATCCGGTCGACGGGCACGATGTGCCGGTGCCGCACTTCGGCGTGGTGCTCACCATGCCCCAGTGGCACGCCCTTGCCGAGCGGCTGCGCGCGGCAGGAACCGCGTTCGTGATCGAGCCGACGATCCGCTTTCGCGGGCTGCCGGGTGAACAGGCGACGATGTTCTTCCTCGATCCGGCCGGGAATGCGCTGGAGTTCAAGGCGTTTGCCGATATGGCCTCGCTCTTCGCCACGTGAGCTAGGCGGCTCAGCCCAGCTGCATCACCCCGATGCCCGGGTCGGTGCGGCCTGCCTTGCCGGTTTCCACTTTGCCGGCGCAGCGGCGGATGAAGGCGGGATTCCCGGCCAGTGTCACCGTGAAATCGTACCAGTAATCGGCCGCCGCCACCGGGATCAGTTCGCGTCGCCGTGCACCCGGCGCGACGGTCCGAACGACCTCGCGGGGACCACTGCGTGCATAGGCCGCGGCATGGCGCAGCGTGAACGTCGCTTCGGCCTTGCCGCGATTGATCAGCTCCAGCTCTACCGCTTCCCGTTCGGGCCGTTCGGTGAGCGTCAAATCGCAGCTGTCGCCAGCCATCCCGGCAAAGCGGCGTAGATAGCCTGATGGGCCGTGCAGCGTCAGGTCGAACCGCCCATCGGCAAGCGCGCCCGTCCAGTCATCATGCACATGGCGGTCGCCCGCACCGATGGTGAAGTGCCAGGGTTCGGCGTGCTGCAGGCCGTCGCGCACGGTAAGGACGACGCCGACCGGCCCCCGATTGTCCATCGCCAGCCGAAGTCCGCGCGCCGGGTCAGTCATGCCTTCCACGGCAAAGCGATAGGGCAGCGGGCAATGGACGCGCTGCCCCGCCATCTGCACCGCCGGGCGCTGCACCGCCGGGATGGCATTCGCCGTCCCCGCCTTCGACTGGGCGACCCGTGCCGCGAAAGCCGAGGTATCGGGAAAGCTGGTCCGCCCGCCAGCCGAGCCCGCGGTGAAATCAAATGCCGAGGTCAGATCGCCGCAGACCGCGCGCCGCCAAGGGCTGATGTTCGGCTCGGCCACCCCAAACCGCTGCTCGAGCAGTCGGATCACCGAAGTGTGGTCGAACAGCTCCGAACACACGCGCCCGCCCCGGCTCCACGGCGAGACGACGATGGTGGGCACGCGGATGCCGAGCCCGATCGGATGCCGCGCCCCATGCTCGCGCGCCCATTCGGCACTGGACGACCAGTCCTTGGTCTCGCCCGCCACCGATACCGTGCTGTGCCCGCGCCACGCGCCCACCGGCGGAACCGGCGGCGGCATATGGTCGAAGAAGCCGCCTGCCTCGTCATAGGTGAGGATGAAGGCCGTCCGCGCGAAGACCTCCGGATGGTCGATCAGCGCCTCGACCAGCTTGGCCGTCACATGCTCGCCCTTCGCCGGTTCGGCGGTCGGGTGTTCGGAAAGCTCTGTCGCCGTCACGATCCACGAGACCTGCGGCAGCGTCCCCTGCGCGATGTCGCGGCGGAAGGCCTCGACCAGCTGCGTGCCGTCCGACCGCGTGCGGTCCGCGCCCTCCTTGTGTTCGCTCACCCAGGACCGCCCGCGCCGGTACAGCTCCGAGGCAGGATCGCAGGGGCGGAACGGCGGAAAGACCGAGAGCAGGTTGTCGCCGAAGTTGTCGTATTCCTGATAGACCTTCCAGCTCACCCCGGCCTGCTGCAGCCGCTCGGCATAGGTCGTCCAGCGATAGGCATCCTCGCGCAGCGCCTTGTCGGTGCGCATGTCGGCGCTGGGGGTCTCGTCCTCGCCGTAATTGCTCATTTCCGGATCGCCGCCGACCGTGCCGCCGCCGTTGCAGCCGGTGAACAGGTGCAGCCGGTTGGGGTAGGTCTGCGTCAGGGTCGAGCAGTGGTAGGCGTCGCAGATCGTAAAGGCGTCGGCCAGCGCGTAGTAGAACGGCAGGTCGCCCGGACCATAGTAGAGCATGCGGTTGTGCAGCTCGCCATTGTGGCCCCAGCGGTCATGGCGGCCGCGGTTGACCATATGGATCGCTTCCTGGTGCGACTGGTCGGCGCCGTCGACGGTGAACGACCGTGTCGTGCGGGAATCGCCATGGTAGGGCAGGACATAGCCATCGGGATGCTGCGCTGAAGGCTGCGCCCAGACCGAACGACCACCCGGCAGCACCACCGGGCGCGGATCGCCCAGCCCGCGCACGCCGCTCAGCGCGCCGAAATAGTGATCGAACGCGCGGTTTTCCTGGCAGTGGATCACGATATGGTCGATATCCTGCAGCGAGCCCGCGCCCGCCGGCACTATCGCCATGGCCCGCTCGATCAGGCCGCTCCACGTCGCGGCACCAGTCAGCCCGCCCGCGCCGAGCTTGAGGAACCTGCGCCGATCGGCCCTGGGCATCGTCCTGTCCTTTCCACATCGGTCCGTTTCGCTGTCGCCAGCGAGTCATCCATTTGGTATAGTCCAATACCGTGACAGGCCTGCGACGGGCCCTGATGCCTTGCCCGCCAGAAAGGACCTGAATGACCAAGGCCCGTATTGACCGCGCCCTCGCGCCGCTGATCCGCTGCGGCGCGCAGACCTATGGCGAGGCGATCACCCAATATGCCCATGCCGTCCAATGCGCCCAGCTCGCCCGCGAACAGGGCTGCGGCCCGGCGATGATCGCCGCCGCGCTGCTCCACGATATCGGCCAGTTCCTCGATGACGCCGGCCACGCCGCCGAAGCCGAAGGCCGCGACGGCCTGCACGAAGAGACCGGCGCCGCCTTCCTGCGCGCGTTCTTCGGCCCCGAGGTGACCGAACCGGTGCGCCTCCACGTCGCCGCCAAGCGCTATCTCTGCGCCATCAGCGAAGGCTACCGCGCGGGCCTCAGCGCAGCGTCCGAGCTCAGCCTGCAACTGCAAGGCGGGCCGATGCGCACGGAGGAATGCGCGACCTTTGAACGCAGCCCCCACTTCGCCGACGCGGTGCTGCTGCGCCAGTTCGACGATGCGGCAAAGCGGCCGGACTGGGCCGTCCCGCCGCTCGAAAGCTACCGCGCGCTGCTCGAAGGGCTGCTGCAACCGGAACTCGCCTGATCGCAGAGGTGGGGCGCTTGCCCGGCGCGGGCTTGCCTGCCATTCTTGGCGCATAAACCCGGGGACCGCCACCATGCTCGATTTTCCCGAATTGCCGGATGATGCCGGGCGCCCGCAATATCTGGCGCTGCGCGACCGGATCGCGCTCAATATCGAGATGGGCCGCGTCGGGCCGGGCACGCGGCTGCCGTCCGAACGCCAGCTCCAGAGCGAATCCGGCACCGCGCGCGGCACGATCCGCGAGGCGCTCGCCCAGCTCGAGGCCGAGGGGCTGATCTACCGCCGCGACCGCAGCGGCTGGTACGTCTCACCACCCCCGGTCACCTATGACCCCACGCGCTGGGCCGGGTTCATGCGCTATGTGCGCGAACAGGGCCGCGTGCCGGGGACCGAGACCCTGGCCAAGCACACCGTTCCCGCCAGTTCCGGCCTCGCCGATATCTTCCGCATCGCGCCGGGCTCGCCGCTGCTCTTGATCGAGCGCCGCCGCACGATCGACGGCCGCCCGGTCCTCGTCGAGCGCATCGCCGTCGATCCCGCGCTTGCGCCCGATCTGCTCGATCATTCGCTCGATTGCTCGCTCACCGATATCCTCAAGGAGCACTACGGCATCGCCGTCTTCCGCAACCGCGTCGACATGCGCCCCTGTGCGCTGATCAAGGACGCGGCGGAGCGGCTGGGCGTCAAGTCAGGCACGCCGGGCCTCAAGGTCACGCGCACCAGCTTCGACGAGGCGGGCCGCGTGGTGGAATACGACCGCGAATACTGGCGCCATGACGCCATCCGCGTTCACGTGGACCTCTCGATCCGGACCTAGAGCCTGTCCTGTTTAGGTGGAGACGTCGTCATCGCGTCAGGAAGCCCGCTGGCAAGGAACGGCGCCCTTCGGCTGGCTGCTTGCAGCAGCCGCTCAGGATAAACTGCGCCTTCGGCGCAGTGCGGGCTGGTAGCCCGTGCCAGCGACGTGACGCTGTCCAGCGGGCTTCCTGACGCGACCCCGCAGGGGCGGGCCGATTTTGGCCCATCGCAGCGTCGATCGTCGGTCACCATGCGTGAACATGGCTCCCTCCTCTCTCCTCGCGCTGGGCCAAAATCGGCTCCGTGCCGACGCCTCCACCTAAACAGGACAGGCTCTAACCGATCGGCAATTGCGCCAGCGCCGCGGGCAGATCGGCCACCGTGTCGATCACCAGATGCGCGCCGGCATCCTCCAGCACCTTGCGCGCATGGGCGATCCGCGCCGCGCGGTCCTCGGCGGGCAGGGCGGCGAGCGCTTCTGCCGTCAGGCCCACGCTGTTGCCGCTCGCCGCCACGCCAATGGTCCACACGCCCGCGCCGCGGCCTTCGGCTATGCCCACGGCAGCATCATCCACCTTGACGCAGGCCGTGGCGGGCCAGACGCCGAGCTCGACAAGGTTCTTCCACAGCATCAGCGGGGAAGGGCGCCCGGCAGCCGTATCGCCTGCGCAGACCAGCACATCCGGCGCATAGCCCTGCGCGGCGGCAGCCGGGAGGATTCCCGCCATCATCTCGCGCGTGTAGCCGGTGCACGAACCGATCTTCACCCCCGCCGCACGCAGCTGCGCCGCAACCTCCACCGCGCCGGGAATGAGCACCGCGCAGGCGTTCGCCGCCTCGAACATCATGGGACCAATCGCTTCGAACAAATGGTCGACTGTCGCCTCGTCCGGCGCAGCCCCATGCCTTGCGGCCCAGGCCTCGCGCACGCGCGGACGGCCAAGGATCGCGGCAATATGGTCGCGCTTCGCCATCCCCATATCGGCGCGGGCTTCCTCCTCGCTGATCGGCACGCCTTCCGCATCGAACAGCAGGAGCAGCGCCACCACCGGCGCGCGGCTGCCGAAATCGATCATCGTGCCCGCCCAGTCGAACACCACGGCCTTCAATCCGGAGGGGATCATGCAGATAGCCTTTCACTGCCGAAGAGTTCGCCCACCACCTCTTCCGCCAGCGCGAAACTGGTCGAGGCGCCGGTCCCGCTGGTCACCACCACCAGCCGCACCCCGTCCATCGGCGTGCGCACGATGCTGTGCCCGGCGGCGGAGGCATACGTCCCCGTCCAGCGTTCGATCACCTCGGGGGCGGGGCCAAGCACGGCGGTATACTGTCGCAGCATCGCCGCATCGATGGTGGTGCGGCCGAAGGGATCGGGAGTCGGACCATACTCATGGCTGTCCCCCACCACGAGGCTGCCGTCCGCGCTCTGCACCGCGATCAGATGGATGCCCCAATGCAGCGCCTCGGCTTCCTCCTGCTCCAGCCGTGCCTTCAGCGGAGCGGCTTCGGGCAGCGCCGCATAGCCGAGGTAGCGCACCAGGCTGAGGTCGCTCATAACCGGCGCGGGCAGACGCCAGCCCGGCGCGGCAAGGCGCAGCATCTGCAGCTTGCAGCGCGTGATCGCCTCCTCGGTGTAGATCGCCGGAAACAGCGAGGCCCAGTCGTCGCCGGGGCAGACGATGACGGTCTCGCCCTCGATCCGGCCACCATCCGCCAGATGAACACGCCCCGTCTCCACCTCCACCACCGCCGCGCCAAAGCGGAACGTCACGCCGTGCGCCGTCGCCAGCCACGCCGCGAGCTTCGGTATCGCCTCACGCGATTCAACTCGCAGATCGAGCGTGCTGTGGATCGCGCCCGCCGGAGCATTGAGGTGCCCGCACATGTCCGTCGTCTCGACCGCACCGAGGCGGCGGCATCCCTCGGCCATTTCGGTCGCCATGAAGGCATCGAGCACATGCCCCGCCTCGGCGCGCTGCCCCACCACGAGCAGCCCTTCCTGCTCCACCGCGATCCCCGCCGGCGGAGCGACCTCGCGCCACACTTCGGCGCTGCGGCGTGCGCGCTGCCATACCGTGCCGCGCGCCTGCCCGGTCACCGTGATGAAGCCGAAATTGCGCACCGAAGCGCCGTTCGCGTGCGCATCGCGGTCCACCACCACCACGCTGCGGCCAAGCCGGGCGGCGGCCAGCGCATGGGCCATGCCGACGATCCCGGCGCCGACAACAATCACATCAGCCATGGCGCTCTGCTCCCGTACCCGTGCGGACCACGTACAACGCCGGGGCCTGCGTGAACACTCTCCCCCGCATCGCTGCCATCATTCTGGACTAGTCCAACCGCGCGACAGTCCGGTGACATCGCTCACCCCGGAACCAGTGCCATCAGCACGCGCTTTTCCAGCACCAGAAATGCCTCGACCTGATTGCTGCGCATGATCAAGCCGGCGGCGAGTGGACAGGCCGTCTCGCGCAGCCGCTCGGCCAGCTTGCGAAACTCCGCCAAGCCTTGCCCGCCCATGCCGTAAAGCGCGCAAAGCTGCCGCCAGTCGCGCTGGAAGCTTTCGAACACCATGCCCAGTCGCGCCACGCGGGTGCGGGCCTCCGCGGTATCGGTCTCGGCGGCAAGGTCCGCGCGCAGATCATCGAGCAGCCATTGCACTTCGGCGGCCGGCATCACGGGCAGGCGCTGGTCGCTTTCGGTCAGCAGTTCGGGCCTTGCCGCCGGATCGTAGGCGATCTCCGGCCAGGCCGCGCGCGGCGGATGCTCGCCCAATGCAAAGTGCCAGAAGCCTGCCGTGCCCGACGTGTCGGCAACAAGATGGATGCGGTCCGCGTCCCCCTCGTTCTCGACATGGTGGCGCCGCCAGTTGTCGAAGATCCAGGCCTCGCCTGCGCCCATGTGCACGCTCTCGCCGTCGCAATGGAACCGCACCGCCGGGCTGGTGAAGACCGGGATATGGAGGCGCACGCGGGTGTGCCAATGGTGATTGATATCGGCGTGTTCCGGCACCCAGACTTTCGGTCCCAGCCGCATCAGCCGCGAGCGGCTCCACACGACCCCGAAGCCCGCCAGCACTTGCTGCACATAGGGCATCTGCTCCAGCCAGCGGGTCGGCAGCATCGTCCCGGCATGGGCATCAGTCTCCGCCCCGCCGACAGTGATCAGCCGCGCGGCGCTGTTGCCCTCGATGTGGTCGGGATGCGGCGCCCAGGCGTCCGGCGGCAGCGCGGAAACCTCGGCCTGCAGGCGCGCCAGATCGAAGCGGATCGGCAGCTGGTAGAACGGGCGTGGCAGGCGCATCGGGTCAGGCTCTCCAGGTCGTCACGGCATCACCCAGCGCGGCTTCGAGCGGGCCGAGCCACGGCGCGAACTTGCGCCAATGGTCAAGCCCGCTGCGGTCGATGGGCCTGCGCACTTGCTCCGAACTCGGCGTGCGCACCGTGCGCTGCGTGCGGTGGAATTCAAGGCAGGCGGGATCGAACGGCAGGCCGCAGTGATCCAGCAGGCGGCGCACTTGCCTTTCCAGATCCTCGACCAGATCCTCGTAATGGACCCGCAGCACGCGGTCCGGCAGCATCCGCTCCCAGTGCCGCATCAGTGCGATATAGGCGCGATAATGGCGGCCAAGATCGTCCGCGCCATAGGCGAATTCGTGGTGGCCCGTGCCGAACAGCTGCTTCAGGTTGGCAAGTCCGCAAGCCATCGGATCGCGCCGCACATCGATCACGGTGGCATTCGGCAGGATCCGGGCAATCAGCCCCACGTGCCAGAAATTGTTCGGCATCTTGTCGATAAACCGCGCCCGCCCCAGATGCCGGCGCGCGCCTGCTTCGGCCAGATAGCGCGCCCCAAGCTCGCGGCATTGCGCCGGCGTAAGCTGCGCCACTTCCTCGGGCCGGAGCGGCAGTCCGCAATCCTGGTCGGCACCGCAGATTTCCGCCGCGATCCGGCCGATGAACGGCAGTTCCTGCGTTCCTTCGACCTCGGGATGCGAGGCCAGGATCTGCTCGACCAGCGTCGACCCGGAACGTGGCAGTCCGACAATGAAGATCGGATCGCGGGCAGGGTGTCCCGCTCCCATCTCGCCACCCGGCAACACGGCAGCAATCCGCTCCGCCGCCGCCTCCGCAACCTCCGCGCGCCAGTTCGCCATCCCGCGCCGCAAGGCATTGCCACGCTCATAAGCAGCCCAAGCAGCAGCGTAGTCGGCCCGGTCCTCATGCGCCTTGCCGAGCGCAAAGGCATAGTAGACGCGGTCCATCTCCGCGAGATCGGGTCGGGCCGCCATGGCCTCCATCCGCGCCACGTCCGCCTCGCTGAAACGGTAGGTCTTGAGATTGGCGAGCGCAAACCACGCCACCCCGCCGCTCCCCGCTGCCGCACTGGCGCGGTAGTCGGCAATCGCGTCCTCGGTCCGCCCCACCGCCTTCAGCGCATTGGCGCGCCACAACCGGAGTTCGGCGGCTTCGGGGCCATCGGCAGGGATATCCGCCAGAAGCGCGGCATAGATATCGATCACCCGCTCGTGATCGCCGAGGCCGATCGATGCCGCAGCATAGTGCTTGCGGTACTCGCGGTTCCCCGGATCGCTGCGCAGCAACCGTTCCGCCTCGCCGCGCGCCGCCGCATGCTTCTGCTGCTGCAGCAGCGCCATCGCATGATCGAGCCGCGCCTCGTCCCAATCGGGCGCATTGTGCAGCGCGCGGGCGAGCAGTATCTCGGCCTCTTCCAGCGCACCCTGCTCAAGGCAAATGCGCCCCAGCAGCCGCAGCGCCCCCGCATTGGCCGGGTCCTTCGCCAGATAGCCGCGCAGCACCTGCGCCGCCTGATCCAGATCGCCGTCCGCCTGCAGGCTGTTTGCCGCGACGATCTCCACCGGCATCTGCTGCAGGATCGCAAGCTTGCGCGCCGCCGCTTCGGCCCCCGCCGCATCGCCGCTCATCCGGCACAGCTGCGCCAGCATGTCCCAGGCGGCGGGCAATGTCTGGTTGAGCTCCAGCGCCCGGTGCAGCGCGCGCATCGCTCCCGGCCCATCGCGCCGCACGATCAGGCACTGCGCGCGCTCCTGAAACAGGCGGCTGAAGCGCGGATGCTGCGCTTCCAGCCGGTCGAGCACCGCCAGCGCCTTGTCCGCATGCCCCGCCGCGCGCAATTGCCGTGCCTGCTGCAGCACGTCCTCGCGGTTCATCGCGGCGGCCCGGCGAGCAGCGGCGCCAGCCAGTCCGGATCGGGCTGCGCCGCATCGTAGTATTCGAAGATCAGGTGGATGCGGTCATCCGCCCCGCCGTTGCGCACCCAATGCGGCCCGAGATTGTCGACCTCGACCGCCTCGCCCACCGCAAAGCGATGCTCCGCCCCGCCGAAAAAGCTCACCACATCGGAATTGGTCGTCAGCGGCACGTGCACTTTGTGCGGCCACTTCGCCGCCGGATTGGCATCGACATGCGGTTGGATCAGCCCGCCCGCCGGGAGCCGCGCCAGCATCACCCGCGGGAACACGCCCGCCGCATAGCCAAACCCGTGCGTGGCCTGCGCCAGCACCGGCTCCAGCAGCGCGCGCCATTGCGGCCAGGCCGGGCAGTCATACGAAGTGCGCCAGTCATGCGGGCTCGCGATAAACCGGAACACGATATGCCGCGTCTGTCCCAGCACATCGAACTTGTTGGGCTTGAGCGCATTTTCCGCGTCCCATACCGCTTCGGGCACCGCCAGCACCGCCGCGCGCAGGTCCGCCACATCGACGCGGCCCATCGCGCGCACCCCGGTGGTCTTGCGCGGATTGGCCGCGGGGCGGGGCGCCGTCATGTCAGACCGCCCCCTCGAAGCCATAGCCGAACAGTTCCAGATCGATCGCATAACGCGCCGCGACACCGTCGATCAGCATGCGGTCGTAGTAATCGCGGTAGTCCCGGTGCTGCGTCGCATTCACCCGGTCGAGCGCACGCGGCGCCAGCCCGATCCGCGCGCAGATCGCCTCATAGCTCGCCTGCATCTCCTCCTCCCGCCCGACCATGTCGGTGAGCAAGGTGCGCCCGTCGTCCGCCGTCAGCAGCGCCGCCTGCGGGCGAAACAGAATGTGCTCCTCCGGCGGATCGCGAAACAGGAAATGCCGCATCACCTCGCGCGGATGCCGGTGGAAATCATCGCCCCCGCGCAGCATGAACGCGCAATAGGAAACGAAGCGGTCGAACGGATTGCGCACAAAAGCGAACTTAACATAGCCCGCGAAGGCCTCCTCGCCGAGGAACGGCCGCACCTGCAAAAGCGAGAGGTGCCCATGCTGGATCGCCGCCAGCTCGGCCCACGGGAAGCGCCGGTTCACGAACAGGCCGACCTGTTCGACATCCTCCTCGCCCATCTGCTCGCGCAGCGCCTGCCGCACCGCATGGGTGCCCGTCTTGGGCACGGCGGTAAAGATGAAGCGGTGGCGGTGCGATACGATCATGGCAGGCGGCAGTAAGGCACGAATGCGCCCCCCTTCATGACAAAAGGGGGGCGAAAACGTGACGGGTCAGAACTTGTAGCTGACACCCGCGAGATACGTCGTGCCATACTGCGTCTGGTTGTAGAGATAGCGGTTCTGACCCCAGAACTGGGTATCCTTGGCGTTGGTCAGGTTGATCGCGTTGATCGTGAACTGCACCTTCGGGGTGATGTTCCAGAACGCCGAGGCATCGACATAAGTCGAACCCTCGAAGCCGCGCGTATCGGCGCTCATCTTGTCATCGCTGCGCCCGGTGTACCACCGGTTGCGGTGGCTGACCGAGGCGCGCATGCCCCACTTCTCGGTCTCGTAGTAGAGCGTCGCGTTGTAGCTCACGTCCGAAATGCCGGTGAGGGCCTTGTCGGCGTCGACATAGGTGAAGTTGGCGAGCGCGCCGAGCTTGTCGAACGGCGCCGGCAGGAAGGTGAATTCCGCCTGCGCGGCGAGTTCGATGCCGGTCAGGCCCTTGGTCCCGGGCACGTTGGTCGGGAACGAGAACTCCTTCACGATCGTGTCCGGCGTCGCCCCCGGGATCGTGGTGGGCGGCACGCCGGTCTGGCTGAAGGGCACGTTGGTCAGCGTCTGCCCGTTGATGAAGTTCTTGATCCACTTGTGGAACACGCTGAACGAGAGCAGCCCCGCCTTGCCGAAGTAATGCTCGACCGAGAAATCGAGCGTGGTGTCCTTGAACGGCTTGAGGTTGGGGTTGCCGCGCGAGACGCTGATCTCGCCGCTGTCCTCGTTCTGGAACGCCGAACCGCGCGCGGCGATGGCATCCAGCGTCGGCCGGTTGAGGTTCTGCGAGGCGGCGAAGCGCAGCAGCGTCTGGTCCGAAAGCTCGAGCACCGCGTTCATCGCCGGCAGCACGCCCGAGTAAGAACCCTTGACGTCCGCAGTGCCGAGGTAGGCATAGCTGTCGCCCTGGATCCAGCCCTGGCTGCGCGTATCGGTGTGATAGCCGCGCACGCCCACGTTGCCGCGGAAGGTCTTGCCGAACAGCTGCGTATCCCAATCGAGCTGGGCATAGCCCGACCAGGTATCTTCCTTGGTCGTGTAGACGTTCTCGATGTCCTGCAGCGCGCCGCCCGATCCGTCCTTCACGTTGGGCGAGAGGCGGTGGTACTCGTTATACTTGGCAAAGCCCTTGTCGTAGTTGCCGATCAGCCAGGTGCCGAAGCTGTTCGAGAACGTGTCGGTGATGTCCGCCACCGTGGTGCCGCGCGTCTTGGCGGTCGTGCCGTTGGCGCCGCCGTCGTAGAAGTAGCTCGCGCCGTCCTGCTTGAAGCTGTGGAACGCCCCGCCCACGCGCAGCGTCAGTTCCGGCGAGACCTTGTAGCGCAGGTTCAGCGTGCCCTCGAGCAGTTCCGAGACGTTGTAGAACGAGCGGTAGTAGAAGTTGTCCATCCGGTAGATCGCCGGATCGGTCAGGTTCGTGCCGGGGTAGGAGAACGCGGCCGAGCGGCCATCTGTGCCGTAGTCGGCGATCAGATTACCCTTCGCGCGCATGTAGAACTTGTCATCATAAGGCGTGTCGTAGGTCGACTTTTCGTAGCCGAAGTGGCCGTCCACGGTCAGCTTGTCGCTGGCGTCCCACTTGCCGGTCAGCGCGATCTGGCGGAACTTGTTCTTGGTATACTCGCGGCGGTGTTCGCTGCCGAAGGTGATGTTGCTGGTATTGCTGTAGGTGACGTAGTTGTCGGCGTCCCAGCGGATGTCGTTGATCGCCGAAGGCGTGCCGAACAGCGAGGCTGGCCAGCGCCCGCCCGCCGGACCATCGATGGCGATCGAGCCGGGGCCTTCGATGGGGCGCGTGGCGAGGTGGATTTCGTCGCGCTTTACGCGGAACTGGCCGTAGAGCCCGTCGAGCGTCAGCAGCAGGTTGTCCGCCGGGCGCCACTGGATCGCCGCCGTCAGGCCGAGGCGTTCCTGATCGCCGTTCCACGAGGAGATGCGGTTGCCGTCGGCCCAGTAGAGGTCGCCCGAGAGGACCTTGGCCTGCTGCGCGGCGGAGAGCTTCGAGATGTCGAGCCCATTGGCGACGAGGTCGGCCATGTCGCCCGCGCTCGGCTGGGTGTAGTTGTAGGTGTTGTGGCCCTGCTCGGTCGTCCGGCGGCGGCCATAGGCGGCCGAGATCGTGATGCCGAAGCGGTTGTCCCAGTTCTGGCTGAACAGCCCGGCGAAGCGGTACTGGCCGTCCTTGGTATACTGGTTGGAGCCGCCCTTGCCGGTGATCGCGCCCTTGAAGCCGTTCGCATAGTCAAACGGCTTTGCGGTGAACAGGCCGACCGTGCCGGCCATGCCGCCTTCCTTCTGCGCGGCCTGGAAGGTCTTCTCGACCTCGACGCGGCTGAACAGTTCCGAGGCGAAGATGTTGAAATCGAAGGCGCGGTCGCGGCTGCGCTGGCCGCGGCTGTCCTGCGCCGAGTCGACGTTGCCGAGCACTTCCATGCCGTTGAGCTGGACGCGCGCGAAGTCCGAGCCGAGGCCGCGCAGCGAGATGCGGCGGCCTTCGCCCGCTTCGCGGGTGATCTGCACGCCGGGCAGGCGCTGCAGCGATTCGGCAAGGTTGAGCTCGGGGAACTTGGCCATGTCTTCGGCGACGATGACATCGACCGTGATCGCCGAACGCTTCTTGATGTCGCGCGCGGTCACGAGCGACTGGAGATAGCCGGTTACCACGATGGGGGCGCTGTCGGCATCGTCCGCCGCAGGGGCTTCCTGGGCAAACACCGCTTCAGGCGCGCTGCCTGCGAACAACGCGGCGGCGGTGACGAGAAGCAGGCTCTTGTAGGCATGGCAAAAGCGCGGCTGCGCCGCCGACACGGAATGCTGTTCGATCATGATAACCCCCCGGGCGAGTTGTTATGGGCAAATTGGTATGAACCAGTTTGCTAAAGCACCCGGTCGCGACAGCTCTGTGACATTATTTCGCAGATGCGACAAAGCGGGGATTGTGCGGCAGATTTCAGTGTCTGAAATGCGCTAAAATTCGGAAAATACGTAGGAAAAATTGATGGTCAGTATGCTGCACGCGCGAGTGCGGCGCGCTCTGCCTTGCAAACCTTGGCATCGGGGACCGGGAGCGCGCTTCTGATCCGGACCAGTTCCGCGCGCGCAGCATCCATTTCGGCGCGGAATTCCGGCGATCCGTGCAGCGCCGCCGTCGCCGCCGCACCCGCGAGCCAGCCCGCCTGAACCGCACTCACGCTATGCGCCCCGCAGATGGCCCGGCTTTCCCCATAGGCCCGCCCGCGCGCCAGGATTTCGCTGGCGCGGTCGGGCACGAGTTCGGCGAGAATCAGGGCTTCCATCCAGCCCCCGGCGGCGTGGCCCGAAGGATAATCGCCGTTCTCCGCCAGATGGCGCGTGCGCGGCTGGCAGATCGGTGCGCGTGTGCCGAGGTAGGGGCGAGGCGCGCGGTAGTATGCCTTGACCGGATCGACCACGCCGCTGGTGCTCGCCCGGTCGAGCAGCCGCGCGGTCAGCGGCGCTGCCTCTGCGCTCAGTTTCATCCCCAGCGCGCAGGCAAAATGCGTAAAAACATCCGATTCGACGTCGTCAGCAGCCAAGGCCCAGCGCGCGGCCCCCTTCAGTCGGCGCGTCTGTGCAAACACTGCCCGGTCCGCCGCCCGCAGCGGGCTCGCCTTGCCGGGCGGGGGAGGGAGCACGGCAAGCCCATCCGGCGTCTCGGCAGCCGAAAGGTATCCTCCTCCCGCTGCTCCCGCCACGTCCACCGCCCGGCCACCGCAGCGATTCCCCATCCGCAACGGATTGCACAAAGTCGCCGCGCCGCCGGGCAAATTCACCCGGTACCCGCCGGCAAAACGTGCATCGCTCCAGAGATAATCGGTCGAGACATACTGCGCGCCGGAGGCGAGCGCCGCCTCCCGCCTTGCCGTGTCGCTCCCGCGCGCCTCCCGCGTCTCGGCATCGGCGCGCGTGCGCACAAGGAACCCCGCCGCGACCGCCTTCCGTATCCGCACCGCATCGCCGACGGGATCGTTGATCGTCAGGTACGCCGCATCCGGCGCGGTCTCCGGTGCGTTCACGAAGAACACCCGGCCTTCCAGATTGCGCCGCCCGCCGCGATAGGCCGCGATCTTCTCGCCATCCTCGTCCAGCGCGAACAACACCTTGCCGCGCGCCTCGCCCAGCCGCGGCCAGTTCCCCGCCAGCACGGCCTCGCGCAAGGTGGCGTAGCTCCCGCGCACATCATCGGGCGTGATCAGCGCCTCGCGCGGGAACACCGCCCGCACCGCGCGGTCGAGCGCATCGAACGCCGCGGTGTCGAACGGCAGCGCCGCCACGCCGCCCGGCACCGTCGAGGGATCGCTCTTCGCGTTGAACATCAGCAGGATCGGCGCATGGTCCGGATGCGCCAGCGACCAGCGCCGCACTGTACCCAGGCAGTCCGCCAGCCGCACACAGGAGCTCAGCACATCGATATCCTGCACGTGCAGCACCTTGAACCCCGGCTCGGCCAGCGCCGCCCGCCGCGCAGGATCGAGCCGCAGCCCCGCCGCGCGAAAGCCCGCTGGATCAAGAAATCGCCCGCCTTCGGGGTCGTGGTAGATATCGATCTCGATCTGCCGCGCCCCCGCATCGAGTTGTTCGGGCAGCGGTCGGTGCCGATAGTCGAGCTCGATCGCCGCCTCGGGCCGTGCCTTGGCGATCAGCGCCATCACCGCCTCGGGAATCGCCTGCTTGTAGCTGTTGTGCGTTCCCACGCTGACGAGGTCGTTCAGCCGCAAGTTTCGGTCCATCCACGCGCGCGCGCAGTCCTGCGGCCCGGCTTGCGCCACCATGGCCGCCGCAAGGTCGCAGCGCGGGGCAGGGGCCGCAGCCGCGAGGCCCGCCGCGCCCGCCATGGCCAAAAGGGCAAGCGCGCGTTTCCGGCTCATTCCCATGATTCCCGTCACTTGTTCGCCATATGACTGGTCTAGGCCACATTCGTGCGACGCGGCAATGACAGCAGGGAGCAAGGGCGCATGGTGATGGTTCAGGATCGGCGCAGCTTCATCCGCGCCATGGCCGCCAGCGCCGGTGCTGCCGCCGCCTACACGCCTGCCATCGCCCGCGCGCTCGAGATCCCCGGCCACCGCCGCAGCGGCACCCTGCAGGATGTCGCCCACGTGGTGATCCTCACGCAGGAGAACCGCTCGTTCGATCACTACTTCGGCACGATGCGCGGGGTGCGCGGCTATGGCGACCGCTTCGTCGTGCCCGCGCCGCCGCTGCCGCAGGCGCCCAACCGCACCGTGCTCGTCCAGCCCAACGAGTTCGCCGGCGCCGAGCCCGCGCTGATCGCTCCGTTCCGCCTCGATACCACGTCCGATTTCCGCCTCTACCGCCCGCTCGGCACCCCGCACGGCTTCACCGACAGCCAGGCCGCGTGGGACAACGGCCGTATGGGCGCCTGGCCCAGAACCAAGCACAACCATGCGATGCAGCACTTCACGCGGGCGGACCTGCCGTTCCAGTATGCGCTCGCCGAGGCCTTCACGATCTGCGACGCCTATCACTGCGCGCTGCATCTCTGCACCAATCCCAACCGGCTCTACATCTGGACTGGCACCCACGATCCGCAGGCGCGCGGCCACGGCCCGGTGATCGACAACGATTACGACACGCTCGCCGCCGATCCTTCCGGCCATGGCGGCTACCTTTGGACGACCTACCCCGAACGCCTGCTCGCCGCCGGGATCAGCTTCCAGGTCTATCAGGACATGGCCGACAACTTCTCGGACAATCCGCTGGTCGGCTTCCGCCGCTACCGCGAGGCGGGCAGCCCCGCCGCCGCTGAACTCGAAGCCCTGCTCGCCCGCCGCACCGTCGCCACGCGCAAGCTCGCCGATCTCAAGCAGGACGTGCTGGACGGCAAGCTGCCGCAAGTCTCGTGGATCGTCGCCCCCGCTTCGCTTTCCGAGCATCCCGGCGCCTCCACCCCGCTCCAGGGGGCGGACTACACCGCGCAGGTCCTCGATGCGCTCACCGCCAATCCCGATGTCTGGGCGCGTACGGTGCTGCTGATCAATTTCGACGAGAACGACGGCCTGTTCGATCACGTGCCGCCGCCCGCGCCCCCGGCGCGCGACGGCGCCCGCCAGCTCGGCGCCACCACCATCCCCGCCGATGACGAATACCATGCCCACAGCAAGGCGGATGAGGATGCCGCCTATCTCGGCCGCCCCTATGGCCTCGGCATGCGCGTGCCGATGTATGTCGTCTCGCCGTGGAGCAAGGGCGGCTATGTCGCTTCCGAAGTGTTCGACCACACCAGCGTGCTGCGCTTCCTCGAAGCCCGCTTCGGCGTGCGCGAGCCCAATATCAGCGCGTGGCGCCGTGCGGTCTGCGGCGATCTCACGTCCTGCTTCGATTTCGCCGCGCCCGATACCCTCTCGTTCGTCGCCAGCCTGCCGCCAATGACCGCCCTGTCAAAGCGCGCCGCCCGGCTGGACGAGATCGCGCCGCCGCTCCCCGCCGCCGTCACTGCCCCTGTGCAGGAACAAGGCCTGCGCCGCCGCCGCGCAACACCCTACGCGCTTGATGCCGCCATCCGCACCGAGGGCCGCGAGACAAACCTCGTCTTCATCAACCGCTCGAAAACCCGCGCGGCGGTGTTCCATGTCTACGATACCGCCCGCCTCGCCGAAGGCCCGTGGCGCTACACCGTCGGCGCGGGCGCCGAATTGGTCCACCCGCTGCCGGGTGCAGGCACCCCGCACGATCTCTTCGTCACCGGCCCCGACGGCTTCCACCGCCGTCTCACCGGCGAGCGCGCGCAGTTCTCCGCCAGCGTGGTGCGCGGCCGCATGGGCCGCACCCTGCTGCGCGTGACAAACCTGTCCGCCGCGCCGCTCACGCTCGCCGTCACCGACAGCGCCTACGGCGCGCCCGCCATGGACCTCGCGCTGCGGGCCGGCGAAGTGCGCGACGTGGCCCTCGATCTTGCCGCCAGCCACGGCTGGTACGACCGCACGCTCACCGCACCCGGCCAGACCCTGCGCCTCGCGGGCCACGCGGCACCGGGCCAGTCCTCGTTCTCCGACCCCGCAATGGGCGGCGCCGGACGGCTGGAACACACGACTTAGCCCGCCCCGTCAGCAAGGGCGTGCGGGCCATTCGCCGCCCGCATGTGCCGGCAAGCGCGGCAGGGCGGACCGAAGTGGAAAGCCGCCCGCTGCTTGATTTCCTGACGCGGCGGATCACGCAGGCGGGCTTCACCTGCCGCCTGCACCGGGAACCCGGTGATCGCGATGTGGGGCCACCGTGCCGCGCTGCATCCGGCCCCGAACGATTGCGACGGGTTCCCGCGCGAGATGTATCGCACGACGATGGCGGGGAGCGACCGGCGTAGAAGCCCGTTCACAGTCCGTGAACCCTTCAATTGTGCGCTTTGATTGATGCAATTTATGCATAATCGGTATTCACATAAATCCACGCATGTTAGATTTCCATCAATATTGTCTCAATAAATTGCAGCATGCAGAAAGTATACCGGTTCATGGATAAATCATATCCAAAGAAACTGTGTGGTTAAGGTCGCGTTATTGGGGTGCCGTCACAGCTTGTTCACGTCGATTAACGATTGGTCTGCGGGCCGGAGGGGCTGACACGGGGTCGGTCCTTCGATCAGCATTGCCCGAGGACCGCCATGCCCACCACCACCACCACCACGCCCAGGCTCTCTGCCGCCGCCATCGTCGACCTGCCGCCTACCGGACAATCGCGCACGCTCAGCGCGCGCGAGGATACCGACAAGGCGATCACGGTGGCCAATCTCCTGGCCGGCTGGCGCGATCCGGAGAAGACCGCGCTCAAGATTGCCTCGATCGACAAGGTGACGGGCGGGCGCCTGATCGACGACGGCAAGGGCGGCTGGATCTTTCGCCCCGATGCGAACCTCAACGGCACGGGCGCGGCGAGCATCACCTACACGATCACCGATGCGACGGGGAAGACCGCGACGGCGACGGCGCTGATCAACATCGCGGCGGTCAACGATGCGCCGGTGCTGGCGGCGCAGAACTTCGTGCTGGCGCCGGGCACGGCGAAGGTGTTCAGCCAGGCCGAAGTGCTCAAGGGCGCCTACGATATCGAGGGCGACGCGTTCAAGGTCGTGGGGGTGACCAATGCGGGGCTTGCGGGCGATGATGTGGCGGGCTTCACGATCAAGGTGCGCGATGCGCTGGGCGCGACGAGCACGGTGTTCCACAAGATCGACCTGATCGGCTCGCTGACCGGGCCCGATCCCAAGGCGGTGATCGATGAGGACGCACCGCGCAGCTTCACCGCGGCGGACCTCCTCGCGGGGTGGAAATCGCCCACTGGCTCGCCGCTCAAGATCGTCGCGGTCACCGATGCCAAGGGCGGCACGGCGGTGCTGGGCGCGGATGGTTCGGTGCAGTTCAACCCCAATGCCGACCTCAACGGCAAGGGCGCGGGCGGGTTCACGGTGACGGTCTCGGACGGCGCCGGCCTGACCGCGACGACCAAGGCGGTGGTCGACATCACCGCGGTGAACGACGCGCCGGTGCTGGCCGAGCAATCGGTGGCGGCCAAGCAGGGCTCGACCGCGATCTATGCGGCCTCCGACCTGCTTGGCGCGGCGAAGGACGTGGACGGCGATGCGCTCAAGATCGTCGGCGTGAAGGACGCGAGCGGCGGCACGGTGAGCGTGGCACCCGATGGCAGCGTGCTGTTCACGCCCACCAGCGGCAAGGCGGGCAGCTTCACCTTGACGGTGGCCGATCCCTCCGGCGCGACGGCGAGCGCCAAGGTGGATGTCGCCGTGACCCCGGCGGCCGATCCGCGCGCGGGGCAGCCGGACGAGATTCTGAGTGTAGGCGAATACTTGCGCTCGGACCATGTAATCCGCCCGGTGTTCAATCCCGACACCAAGCTCGATGCGCTGACCACCTTCGGATTCTATGACGCCGGGACCGATGGCCGCGTCGCGCTTGCGGATGCATGGGGCTATGCGCTCGAGACGGACTCGCGCGAAGGGGCGACGCTTTCGCTTGGCCTGACGAGCGGGACATGGCTCCAGTTCCTCGACGAGCTGCGTCAACTGCCCGATGCCAAGGTGCGGGTCTATCTCAACCGCGATTTCACCGCGTGGGTTAACAACAAGGAGGTTGTCCTCGATCCGGCAGCCACGGCCGTTGCGGAGCAGCTCGCGATCCCCTCCTACAACAACGACAATCAGCTTTCCGGCGGAAAGACGTGGAACTACCTGATCCCGCAGCAATCCTGGAACATTGTCGCGGACTTCTGGGCGAGCAAGGTCAAGGCCGTCGATACCGCGCTGCGCGCGGTCGGCAGCAAGGTGGATTATGTGCTGGATCAGGGCGAATGGGGCCCGCTTCCGCTCAACTTTGACGGGCGCACCTGGGTCAACACACCGGAGATCCGCGCGACGCTGGAAAAGGACTACCTGCTCGATCCCACGAAGAGCGCGGCTGACGAGCCGTGGCTGCGCTTCGATCTGTTCCGCTACGCGACCGATCAGGCGGTGCGCATCCATGGGCCGGTGAAGGATGCAGTGCTGGCCGCGCTGCCGGGGCTCGACGAGTTCCTCTACTACACCAACGGCGCCTCGCAGGACCGGGGGCGCTATGGCGGCTACTGGGGCTGGGGCTTCGACTATCTGAAGACGGCCGATACCTTCAGCACGACGCCGGTGGGTGAATCCTATTACCTCAGCAACAACACCGGCTGGGTCGGCGAAGGCAATATCGTGCGCAAACTGCTCAATGCGGTGGCGCAACAGATCGAGATCGGCAAGGAGCATGCCTACAACTTCGTCACCTCGGGCTGGTGGCCGGAGGCAGCGAACAGCGAGCAGTATGAAAGCTATACCGGCTTTCTCAAGCTGATGTACCTGACCGGTGCCACCGCGGCCAATGCAGGGGCCTACAACTATTACATCGCCACCGATGACAGCGGTGATGTGAACACCGCCAAGCTGCCGGATTCGCTCCAGCAGATCACCATCCTCGGGCAAGTGCACGCGGCTTTCAGCTGGCTGGACGATTTCATTCTCGACGGCCACCTCGTGGCGGGGCCGTACCAGCAGTACTACCAGACGGAGCTACCGGCAGGGACAAAGATCCTCCCGGCCTATGAACTGCCGGTCTACGACCAGGGCAAGCTCGTCGATCAGGTGAACCAGCCGGTTCATGCACTGGCGCGCATCAACGGGGCGGGCGACAAGCTGCTGGTGAGTGTCTGGGCCGCCGATGCCAACGACCGCAGCGTGACGGTCGATCTTTCCTCGGCGGGGATCAGCGGGATCGGCTCGGTCGATGTCCTCGCCCGGCAGGCGGGTTCGCTCTACGTTGTCGAATTGAAGGGCGGCAAGGCCGTTGCGACCCTGCTCGATATCGATGCGGATCATCCCAGCGTCGGTGTCTCGGCCTACGTCAACGGGCATGACATCTATCATGAAGGAACCGCAGGCGCGGACACGCTCTTCGGCACGGATTCCGGCGACACGCTGGTCGGCCTATCCGGCAGCGACACGCTGGCGGGCGGCCTTGGCAACGACACCCTGCTCGGCGGCGCGGGGGATGACATCCTGATCGGCGGCAAGGGCAGCGACAAGTACGAAGGCGGCAAGGGCATCGACCTGGCCGTGCTCTCCGGCAACTTTGCGGATTACAAGGTCGAGGACATCGGAGTCTCGGCCTACCGGCTGACCAACACCAAGACCGGCGATATCGAGACGCTGCGCGATGTCGAGTATTTGAGGTTTGCCGATCAGACGGTGGACGTGCTCCGTCAGCTTGAAGGGCAATATGATGCGTCAAGCCACCGCTTCACGCTGACTGCCGACGACATCCTCGTGCCGACCGACAAGGCGGTCGAGGCGCCCGACGGGTACATGGGCTTCCAGTGGGACCATGTCGGGATCAACAAGTTCGCCTATTCGGGCGGCACCTCGTTCCGCCCGACCAGCGGCAACAACACCTTCATCATCCTCGAGGGCACGGGACAGGAACTCAACACCGTCCGCGAAGGACCTGCGGGCACCCCCGCAAGCCTCTCGCGCGAGACACCGTTCACGCCGGTCTCGGCCAACTTCGCCTCAGCCTGGCGACATTTCCAGACGCTGACGGTCAAGGCCTACGACGATGTCGCCGGAACGCATTTGCTGGGAACCCAGACGGTGCAGCTCGGCTATATCGGCGTGAACCAGAAAGTGGTGTTCGATCCCGCGTTCCACGATGCGCGGTTGCTGACCTTCTCGGTCGACGACGGCAATCCCGCCACGCCGGACCCCTTCAGCTTCGATGACCTGGTGATCGCCGACAGCGCGAGCGTGCAGGTGCCAGCAGGGCCGAGCGCAGCGTTCGATCTGTGGATCTGACGCGAACGGTGAGGCAGGTCTGCACGCGGATCCCGATCCATCGGCGATGGGACCGTCAACGCTCAGCTTGCCGCCGGACCACCGGCCCGGCGGCTGCTTTTTCAGCCCTCGGGAAAGCGTGTTGGGCGCAAACGCCGATTGCCTTTGCACGACCTCATGCCGTTGCCGCCATGCTTCCTTGCTCCTCAGAACTTGCGGGAGACGGTCAGCCCGTACGTCCGCGGCTGTGCGACCACGGCTGCATTCGCCGCAACGCCGAAGGGAGGAACATCCTGGAAAGCGAGTGTCGACGACGACAGGATCGCGCGCCGGTTGGTGACGTTGGTCAGCCTTACGCCGACATCCCAGGGGCCAAATGTCGCGCCGGCGCGCAGGTCGAGTATGAAATAGGCGGGCATGAAGGCGGAAACGTTGCCCGCAGGATCGGCAAGAAAATAGTTCGGCCGAGCATCCACGTAGCGTCCCGTTGCGCCGACGCGGCCGGTCACGCTCCCGCCGAGCGCGAAATCGTAGCCGACGGAGCCACTTGCAGTCCAGCGCGGCACATAGGGTATCCGCTCGCCCTTGCCGCCGCCCAGCGATGGTGCCGTCTCGTCGAGCCGCGCGTTCGTATAACCGGTATCGACCGCCAGGTTCAGGCCGCGAACGGGCCGATAGCGCAAGGCGAGATCGAAACCGCGGCTGCTTGCGGCGCCGGCATTGTCGATGAGCGAGCGGCGGATTGTGGTTCCGTTGACGTTGAGCACGACTGTGGTCAGCAGCTGGATCGCGGTCCAGTCGATGTAGAACCCGCTGATGTAGGCGTTGAACTTGCCGTCGGCGCTGCTCCATTTCGCCCCGACCTCGTAGTTTCGGGTCTTGTCGGGATCGAAGGTTGACCGGAGGTTGAGCCCCGTGAGGTTCGAGACTTGCGGTCCGCCAGGCCGGTATCCGCTCGCGGTCTTGAAATAGAGCAGCAGGTTGTCGACCGGCTTGTATTGCACCGATCCGAGATAGGTCACGACCCCGTCGCTCGACCGCCCTTGCGTGTCCGAGGGCGGTCCGACGATCAGGCCGGCACGCGAATAGGCATAGCGCTGCCGGTTGTAGGCATAGCGGATGCCGCCCGTGACACTGAGCGCATCGGTGAGCTTGACCGTGCCGTTGGCAAAACCTGCCACTTCCTCGTACCGCGTGTCCCCATTGAAATCATAGACTTGCAGCGGCAGCAGTTCGAGGGTCCTGGCGTCCACGCCGTCGATATTGAGCTTCCAGGTGTTCGACTGGTGGGTGTAAAATCCGCCGATCAGCCATTCGAACCGCCCCCCGGAAGGCGAAGCGAGGCGAACTTCCTGCGTGAAGTTGCCGAGCGTGATGCGCTGCGCATTGAGGATCGGCGGACCGAACGGAATGGCCGCGGTCGCATCCAGCCGCTGGTTTTCCGCATAACGGCCATAGCTGCTGATGCTGGTCAGCGCGGCAAAGCCGAAATCATAGACCAGCTTCCCGCTGTAGATCTGGTATTCGAGCCGGTCGCTGGGCCGGATAAAGGTGTAGGCGGTGCTGAGGTCCTGCGAAACGGGCACCATGGTCACTGGATCGACATCGACCTGGTTGATGCCGAACGAATTGGTGCGCTGGTAGATCGCGGTCAGTTCGGCGGAAAACACATTGTCCGGCTTGTAGAGCAACACCCCGCGCGCATTGTAGGCCCTGGCGCTGTTGAAATTCTCGATCGCGTTGCCAGGTGAGATGCTGTCGACAAATCCCGCGTCCCTGCGCACGCCGCCGACGATGCGCACCGCAAGGTCCTTGCCGAGCGGGGCATTGACGAGGGCATTGACCATGTACCCCTGATCGCCGCCTTCGACCGTGCTGCCATCGAGCATGATCCGGCCTTCAAGCACGCCCAGCTTGGGCGACGTGTAAACGGTCTTGATCAGGCCGCCGAGGGTGCTCGCACCATAGAGCGTGCCCTGCGGCCCCTTGAGCACTTCGATGCGCTCGATGTCGAACGTGTTCGGATCGGCGATGAACGTACCGCCAAGGGCAAGACCGCCGGCCGAGCCGAACGGAACGTCGTTGATATAGGTTCCGACGCTGGCGTTGATCTGCCCGGCGCCAGTGGTGATACCGCGGATGGCGACGTTTGCCTTGCCAGCCTGCCCCGCAGGCACTGCGGACAGGCCCGGGATCGTATCGAAATACTGGGTGAACTGAGCTGCTGCGATCTTCTCGAGCGCATCGCCAAGCACCACCGAAATCGCCGCGGGCACATTCTGGAGGCGTTCTTCTCGCTTGTTCGCGGTGACGATGATCTCGCCAAGGGTGACATCACTGGTGGAGGCAGACGGCTCTGCTGCCTGCTGGGCCAAGGCCGGATAGCTGGAAAGCGCGATTGTCGCCGCAGCGGGCCAAAGAATCTTCCGCATATGTCCTCCCTTGCGCATACTTGCGGTTACAAGTTGACACACGTGTATCGTATATGTCAACGTTCCGGCGGATGGAGTGGAAGGTGCCGGTCAGCCCAGCGCGCCATTTTCCTTATTATGGGGACATTCATCGCGCTGTGTGCTTGATTTCCCGGAAATTTTTCGATGCAGATATGTCTTGAAAAATTATCGTTCCGGGTGATGATTGCCCCCGCCCGGTCAATGCCGACACGACGTGGCCAGCTATCCCGTGGCGAGCAAAGGCAAGGAAATCCGGAAGGAATCGCGGAATGATCAAAGCAAGCAGCGTGCTCGGTGCAGCAGTCGCATTCGTCAGCTTGGCTGGCCCCGCTCACGCCGCCGATCGCGGCGACCTGCTGGACGAGATCGTCTCTGCCTACAGCCAGCACCAGCTTGCGCGCGACATATTCGCCCAGGCCACGATCGGGAAGACGCCCGGGGCGATCCCGCCGCGCTCGCTCGAAGACCTTCGCAGCGAAGCCGCTTATGCACAGGGCCTGCTGCGCGCGCTGGACACCGTTCCGGACGCCCGCCTCAAGGGGGAGCGGCTGCTGACCGCCAGATCGCTGCGCTGGCTGCTGAACTCGGCGGGGCAGGAAGTCGACGATTACTTCTTCGTCTTCCCCACTCCCTACAACCTGCCGGAGCTCAACTTCGTCAATACCGCGCTCGAGATCAATCCGCTGGCGAGCGCGGCTGATCGGCAGGACTATCTTGCCCTTGTCGATTCCGTGACGACCCGCCTTGCCGTGATGCGGACCCAGTTGAAGGATCAGCAGGCAAAGGGCGTCCGCATGCCCAAGGCACAGGTTCCGCGCGCCGTGACCGCGATCGAAGGGCTCAAGGAACGGGCCAATGCCTGGTCAGCCGTGTCGGCGGAACGTCTCTCCAGGATTCCGGCTGCCGAGCAGGCCTCCTTCGTCGCAGCGGCGGCAGTGGCCGTCCGGCGCGCGCAGGATGCATTCGCCGCGCTCGCGGCCGAGCTTGGGCCGGACTATCTCGCGGCCGCACCCGAAACCGCGGGGCTTTACCAGTATCCCGGCGGCAAGGCCTATTACGAGAAGCTGGTCGAGCGCACGACCACCTATGCCGCCAAGCCCGACGAAATGCGCAGCCTCGGGCGCCGACTGCTGGAGCGCAACACCCGCGAGCTCGATCAGCTGGTCGCGGACATGGCAATCCCCGGCGGCCGCGCGGGCTTGCGAGACTATGTGAATACCCAGCCGCGCTTCATCGCGCAGAAGCCCGAAGACGTGGCGGACAAGTTCAACCGCTGCCTGTTGAAAGTCGTGCCCAACCTGCCGAAGTTCTTCGGCCGTCTGCCCAAGGCTCCCTATCGCCCGTTCCGCCTCGACCCGGCCAACGAGAAGGGCATGACTTTCGGCTATTACGAGCCGCCGACGCCGGGCAATGCCTATGGCCAGTACCGGTTCAACGGCTCCGATCTTTCGAGCCGGTCGCTCGTCACCGCCTGTCCGATCATCTACCACGAACTGATGCCGGGCCATCATCTGCAAGTCGCGTTGCAGAGCGAAGCGAGCGAGCTGCCTGTCTTCCGGCGCACCGCCATCTTCACCGCGCATACGGAAGGCTGGGCGGAATACGCCTCGAGCCTCGCACGCGAAATGGGCGGCTATACCGACCGGGACGACCTGCTGGGCCGTCTCATGTTCAACAGCTTCATCTATTCGCGCCTCATCGTCGATACCGGCCTCAACTACGATGGCTGGACGCTGGAACAGGCCCGCACCTTCCTGCGCCAGAACACCTATATTTCGGACGCGGAGATCAGTTCCGAAGTGCTGCGCTATTCGGCCGACATTCCCTCGCAGGCACTGGCCTACGGAGCGGGCTCCTCGGCGATCCTCGAGCTGCGCCGTGAGCTGGAGCACAAGCTTGGCAGGAAGTTCGACATCCGCCGCTTCCATGACGAGCTGGTCGGCCATGGCGCTTTGCCGATCGAGGTGATCACCGGGTACGTGCGCCAGACGATGCTGGGCGGAAAGTAACCGGTTCGGTCCGGCAGAGGCGGAGCCCGCAGCGCAAGGCGGCGTGCGGGCTCCGGACCGGGAAGCACGGAAGCAGGCCTGGTCAGAGCCAGGTCGCTCCGAGCAGGCGGCGGAAGTTGCCGCCCAGAATGCCAAGGATATCCTGATCGCTGAAGCCTCGGCGGATCAGCGCCTCGGTCAGATCGAAGTTGCGCTGCGGGTGGCTGGTGTCGTCGCTGTCGAGCTTTTCCCGGAACCCGTAACTGGACTTGAAGCTGGCCTGCATCGCCTTGACGATTTCGGGCGGCAGATTGTCGTAGCCATAGAGATGCTGGTCGGACCCGATACCGACATGTTCGACACCGACCAGCTTGGCGACATAGGCGATATGGTCCACCACGTGGTCGATCGTGGTGGGATCCCTGTCGCGGACGAACATGCGCAGATTGGTGATCCCCATCACGCCGCCCTTCGCGGCGCAGGCCCGGATCGCCTCGTCGGTCTTGCATCGCGGGTGATTGTTGATGGCACGGACATTGCCGTGGGTGATCGCGATGGCCTTGGATGATGCCGCGATCGCATCGAGGGTCGTCCTGTCGCCGCAGTGCGAGACATCGACGAGCATGCCCACGTCGTTCATGGCGGCGACGATCGCGGCGCCGAAGTCGCTGAGCCCGCCGTCGACACGTTCGGTCGATCCCGCACCGAGCAGATTCTGGGCGTTGTAGGTGAGTTGACCGATGCGCTGGCCGAACTGGTAGAACTCGCGCACGTCGTCCGGCGTCTCGAAGTGGTCGGCGTTCTGGATGCCCATGATCATCGCGACCTTGCCTTCACGCTTGGCCTTGTCGATGTCCGCCGCCTGCCCGACAAGCTGGAACACATCGCTGTTGCGGGCGGCAAACCCGCTCCAGGCCAGCATGTACTGCAGGACCTGAACCTTCTGGTTCGGTCCGAGGAAGCCAACCGAGTTGCTGATGGCCGTCAGGCCGGAACGGCGATAATCGGCCTTGAGCGTATCGCTGATGGGCTTCGAGAAGATCGGCACCGGATCGCCGGCTACGACCACCGGGGAAAGCATGTCGATCACGATCGCACGGCGCATGAGATCGACCGTCCGTGTCGAGTACTTCCTCGTGCTCTGGGCAAAGACCTGATGCGAACCGAGGCTGAGCGCCGGAGCCGCGACCGATGCCGCAGCACTCTTTAGCAGCGTACGCCGCGCCATGGTGCTGCGCGCCCGGTCTGTTTGGTCATCTGCATCCATCGTTCATCTCCTTCTGCGACACGGGAGGTCTGACACGGCCCTCCGGATTGTTTGAAGACTGGGCGGCAAGGTGCAGCAGGCGCGCGACATAGGCCGCCCAGCAATCCTCGACGATCAGCAAGGCGGATCGCGCTATGCCGCCTTCGTCGTCGCCCCCGGCCGTCATCAGCACGACGGGAACGTCCGCGAACAGCACGCGCATCGCGGCGTGCTTCTCGGTGACAGGCCGCAGATCGGCGGCGCAGTATGCCGCCAGCCACTCGCCAAGGCGCGAGCCGCCCAGGCGCAGGATGGTGCTGCCATCCGAGGGCCGGGTGACAAGGACAGTATGCGTATCGACGGCATCGCACAGCCCGCGCTCGGCGGTGTGCAGGCACGCTTCATCCCCGGCAAGCAGCCACTCGGCCGGTCCCAGCCGGGCGCAGGACAGGGCGCCGGTCCGGTGGAGGGTCACGCCTGCCTCGTCCGGAAAACCCAGCGCCCGCGCCAGCCCTGCCGCGCTCGCGCGATGGCCGCGAACCGCGAGCAGCCTGAGCGTCCGCTCCGCAGCCAGCGAACAGCACTCGCCGTACAGCGCCGTGATGGCCCGCCCCAGCTCGACAAGGTCACCCATGCACGCGGCTCCCTTCGGGATCATAGAAGCGCGGATCGACAATGCGGGCGCGCCGGGTCTGCCCCAGATCCCAGAGCGTGACCTCCTCGCCAAGTCGCTCCCGGCCACTTGAGATCATCGCAAGCGCGACAGGCTTGCCAAGGGTCGGCGACCAGGCGCTGGAGGTGACCCAGCCAGCGGACTGTCCGGAGGTCATCGTGCTGGTCAAGGCCAGCACATGGGCCCCGGCTCTGAGCGCTCCGCCATTGTCGCTCGGTGCCAGACCGACGAAAGCCCGCCGACAGGGATCGGCGCCATTTGCCCGCATGGTCGAGCGCCGCCCCACGAAATCCTCCGGCTTGCGGGCGATGACCGGGGCGAGCCCGATGTCCTGCGGATAGGTGGTACCGTCCGTGTCGGTGCCGAGGTGCAGATAGCCCTTTTCCATCCGCAACACGTTCATCGCCTCGATGCCGAACGGCGTGACGCCAAGATCGCGGCCGACATCCAGCAGCCGCTCCCACAAGCCTGGCCCCGTCCGCCACGGCAGCGCGATCTCGTAGGACACCTCGCCGGTAAAGCTCACCCGCTGGATCCGGCACGGAACCCCGCCGATCACGCCATCGCGCCACGACATGTGCCCGAAGGCTTCGCGCGACAGATCGATGCCCGGTTCAAGCCGCGCCAGCAATTCGCGCGCCTTCGGGCCGGTCACGCAGATCACGCTGCGCTGCGCCGTGACATCCTCGATGACGACATCGAACTGCGGCCATTCGCACTGCAGCCATTCATCAAGCATGTCAGCGACGGCGGCCGACCTTGCGCTGGTCGTGCCGACGAGGAAATGGTCGGGCGCCAGCCGCGCCACAACGCCGTCGTCGAAGACGATCCCGTCTTCGCGCAGCACGATGCCATAGCGCAGCCGGCCCGGCTTCAGGTTTGCCAGACGCTGGACATAGATGCGGTCGAGGAATGTCGCGGCATCGCGCCCCTTGACCTCGATCTTGCCGAGCGGTGATGCATCGAACACGCCGACCGCCTCGCGGACGGCAAGCACCTCGCGGGCGACCGCCTCGGCCTCGCCTTCATCTGCGCGCGGAAAGTACGCCGGGCGTTGCCATCGGCCATAGTCCTCCATCACGCCGCCGCGCGCCAGATGCTGGTCATGGAGGGCGGTGGTGCGGACCGGAAGCAGGTTCTCGCCCGTCCGGTGAGCCGCAAATGCCCCGATCGTGACCGGGTCGAAGGGCGGCCTGAACCGTGTTGTTCCGACCTCTCCCGGCGAACGGCCGGTCTGTTCCGCAATCGCCATAATGCCCGCGACATTCGACGTCTTGCCCTGATCGGTAGCCATGCCCAGCGTCGTGTAGCGCTTGACGTGCTCGACCGAGCGGAAGTTTTCCTGCACCGCAAGCTGCACATCGCCCAGCGTCACATCGTTCTGATAGTCGATCCAGCTCGCGAACGCCTCTGTCCGGCCCGCGCTCCGGGGCAGAACCGGTCCGGCCAGCGGCACATCGGCGGCCATGCCGACCACCTCAAGCGGCGAATGCCTGTCCACGGGCAGGAATGCCGCCTGCGCATCAGACCACGCGAGCCTGCCACCGGCCTGCGAATAGAGGTGCACGTTGGGGTTCCAGCCGCCGGACACCAGCACGGCGTCACAGGCGATGTCCATCATTCCGGAGCCGCCGCGCTCCACGCGGACCGCCTTGACATGCCGCCATCCGCGGGCCGCGCGAATGCGGCTCCCGGTGATGACGCCGAAAGCGCTGCGGCGGCTCGCAACCTCACGCGAGTCGATCAGCGCAGCGATCTCCACCCCGGCAGCGGCGAGCTCTGCTGCGACGTCATAGGCCGTATCGTTGTTGGTGGCGATGACCACACGTCGGCCCGGCGCCACGGCGTGGCGACGCAGATAGGTGAGCCCGGCCGATGCCAGCATGATGCCGGGAAGGTCGTTCCGCTCGAACAGCAATGGCCGCTCGAACGCCCCGGTCGCCATCACGACCCGCCCCGCGCGCACCTTCCACAAGCGCTGGCGCGGGCCGCTGCGGCGCTGCGGGGGGATATGATCCTGCACCTGCTCGAGCAGCCCGACGAGATTGTGGTCATAGACGCCGAAAGCCGTCGTGCGCGGGAGGTAGCGCACATTCGGATGGCGCGCGGCCGCGTCCGCGATCGCCTTCCCGCCGCCGATGGCGCTGCCGCCGGGAACAGGCAGCGCATCGGCCAGGATCACGCTCCAGCCTGCCGCCGCTGCGCTTTGCGCGGCTGCAAGCCCCGCAGTGCCCGCGCCGATCACCAGCACGTCGCAGTGTGCATGCGCCTGAATGTAATTGTCCGGATCAGCCTCGCGCGGTGCCTGACCCAGCCCGGCCGCCTGCCGTATGGCCGGCTCGAACAGGCGCCACGAGGGCCACATGAAGGTCTTGTAGTAAAAGCCTGCGGGCAGGAACCGCTTGAACCACCCGTTTATCCCGAGCAGGTCGAGATCGAGGTTGGGCCAGGCATTGACGGACCTTGCGCGCAGACCTTCGTAGAGCTGGACCTGGGTGGCGCGCAAGTTGGTCAGCGTATCTGGCCCATCCTCGAGAGTGACGATGGCGTTCGGTTCCTCGAAGCCTCCCCCCAGCACCCCTCGCGGGCGATGGTACTTGAAGCTGCGGCCGACCATCGAGACCCCGCAGGCAAGGAGGGCCGAGGCAAGCGTATCGCCCTCGTATCCGGTGAAACGCCTGCCGTTCCAATGGAAGGTCAGAGGCCGGGTACGGTCGATCGTTCCCCCGCGCGGAAGCCGCCAACTGCTCATCCGGCGCTGTCCTTGCCGAGGTCGTCCGGCGCGGCGGCGCCCATCGGATAGACCGCATGGACCGCGTGATCCGCCGTATCGCGCACGATATTGAACCAGCTGCGGCAGCCGGCCCAATGCAACCAGCGCTCCTTGTGCAGACCGCGCGGGTTGGAGCGATGATAGAGGTAGTGAGCCCAGGCTTCGGCATCGACCTCGTCATGGGGGCCGGGCCGCACGATATGGCTTTCCCCGCCGTAGCGGAACTCGCATTCCGGCCGGGGGCCACAGAAGGGGCAGCGGATCTCCAGCATCAGTGCTCGATCCCCGAGGCGGCCGCCTCGTCGATAAGCGCGCCGGTGGTGAACCGGTCGAGCGAGAATGCCTGCGCAAGCGGGTGTGACGCCCCGGTCGCCAGCACATGCGCAAGGCACCAGCCGCCCGCGGGTATCGCCTTGAACCCGCCGGTGCCCCATCCGCAATCGAGGTAGAGCCCGGCCACCGGCGTGGAGCCCAGGATCGGGGTGGAATCCGCCACGACATCCACGGTGCCGGCCCATTGCCGCAGAAAGCGCAGCCGCGAGAAGGCGGGAAACAGTTCGGCTACCCCCGCGGCCGCGCGCTCCATCCACGGCAGGCTGCCGCGCTGTGCATAAGACACAAAGTGATCGAGGCCGGCACCGATGACCAGCTCGCCCTTGTCGGACTGGCTGAGGTACGTCCCCGTTGCGGGCGACAGCACGACAGTATCGAGGCACGGCTTCACCGGCTCGGAAACAAAAGCCTGCAGCGCATAGGACGTGATCGGCAGCCGCAGCCCGGCCTTCGCCGCCAGCACGCTGGTGAGGCCCGCCGTGGCCAGACCGACGGCTTCGGTGCGGACATCGCCCTTGGTGGTGCGCAAGCCCCTGACCCGACCCCGCTCGATCACGAACCCGGTGACTTCGCAGTTCTGCACGATATCGACGCCAAGCCGGGAAGCGGCGCGGGCATAGCCCCAGGCCACGGCATCATGGCGGGCGGTGCCGCCACGCGGCTGGTTCAGCCCGGCGAGAATGGGGAAGCGGCGCGGCGAAAGCCCGGGTATCCGGCGCAGGACTTCGGTGCCATCGCACAGTTCGGCATCGATACCGTTGATACGCATCGCATTGGCCGAACGCACCAGCATGTCGACCCCGTGCCGATCGTGCGCAAGGCTCCACATGCCGCGGCGCGAGAACATGATGTTGTAATTGAGTTCACGCGAGAGCTCTTCGTAGAGCTTCAGCGAGAAATCATAGAACGCGGCACTTTGCGGAAAAAAGTAATTGGACCGGATCACCGTCGTGTTCCGGCCGGTATTGCCGCCGCCCAGCCAACCCCGTTCGATCACGGCCACGCGGTCCACGCCATGGTTCTTGCGCAAGTAATAGGCCGCAGCAAGGCCGTGGCCGCCGCCGCCGACGATGACGGCATCATAGGCAGGAGCCAATCGGGCATCGCGCCATGCCGGTTCCCAGCCGCGATGGCCGCGCATGCCTTCCCGGATCAGGCGTGCGATCGAATATCCGTATGCCAGACCGGCCTCCCGTTCACACGCCATACAATACATGCGTGTCTTGGATTGGCAAGAAGCGCGTTGCGGCTGACACTTCAAGCGGCAAACTAGATTGCGCTGTTGAGCGCTGCCCGCTTGCGGACGGGATCGAGCGCCTCGCGCGAACGGGTCGTGGCGCGCCAGAACATGAGCGCGAGCGACAGCCAGATCGCCAGCACCACCCATTCAGCCGGAACGGTTCCCGATTGCCAGGGCATGATGAACGCGATCAGTGCCAGTGCCGAAGCGCCGATCATGCCGAAAGCCGCCGTGAACGCGCCGCCAGGCACCCTGAACGGCCGGGCCGCCTCCGGCAAGCGCCGCCGCTGACGCAAGGTTGCAGCGCAGATCAGCGCAAACAGCACGCACAGGATCAGCGATATCATGTTGACCAGCGGCAGAATCGCGGTCTTGCCGGCCAGCAGGCCGAGCAGCGTTCCTGCTGCCGTCACCAGCAGTGCATTGACCGGCGTGTTTCGTGTCGGATGAATCCGCGCCAGCCATGCCGGCGCGAAACCGCCCCGCGCCATGGCCACCAGATACCGCGAATTGGCGAGCGATGAACCGTTCCACACCGTCACCACGCCCATCGCGCCGACCCACAAGAGTGCGTTGAAGGCCATGGTGCCGCCGGGCAGGCCAAGGAAGACCGAAGCGGCAGGCAGTTCCAGCTGGGCCAACCTTGTCCATGGCACCAGAGACGATGTCGACAGGATCAGGAGGCTGTAGAGACCGACCGAGGCCCAGATCGGTGCCACCAGCGCCCCCGCAAGCGCGCGCGCACTCGAATTGTGCGCGGCTTCGCCGACAAGAGGAGCAGGCGTATTGAAGCCGGTGAACCAGAAGGGCGCGATCAGCAGCGTCGCGGCAATGCTGGCGATCCCCCCGGCAAGGCCCGGCTTTGCGAACAGCGGATCCAGCCGCGCCGGGTCCCCGAAACTGAACGCCAGCGCGATCGTGCCCAGCATGATGGCGGTCTTGATCACGATCAGCCACTGCTGGAGGCGGCCGGAGATGCCTGTCCCGATGATCCCGAGCGCGGTGATTCCCACGGTGAAGGCGATCCCGATTGCCAGCTGACCCGCCGTTACCGAACTGCCGAGCGAGACATAGAGCTCCGGTCCCTTGATCGCGGGGAGCAGCAGGGTAACGATCCATCCCAGCGAAACGGCCTCGAACGCGCAGATCGCAATCGCCGTCA
>Ga0310345_10000885_pt1 | contig 37136 bp, 34 predicted proteins | sample HC15DNA20500_MG_FD_204667 | JGI IMG/M metagenome (GOLD analysis project Ga0310345, IMG submission 204667) | Marine microbial communities from station ALOHA, North Pacific Subtropical Gyre - HC15-DNA-20-500_MG | ecosystem: Environmental > Aquatic > Marine > Oceanic | place: Pacific Ocean: North... | reverse complement strand
GGTTTCTGGACGGCGATCTCGGCCCACCACCGGCGCCGCCCTTCGCGATCATCGGCCTTGCCAATCTCGACCCGGCCGATGGCGAGGGCCGTCGCGCCACGATGCGCGCACTGCTCGCCGATCCGCGCCTCGTCGATCCGCTACCCCGCAGCCCCGGCGGCCGAGCAAACGCCACGCCAGGCCAGGCGGGCGATCCGGCGCTCGACACTGCCGATTGGGAAGACCCGCCGGAGGGGCCGGGCAACCTGCGGGTCGATTACGTTCTGCCCTCGCGCGCAGGGCTGCGGGTCACCGGCGCGGGCGTGGCCTGGCCCGCCACGGGCCCGCTGGCCGACGCGGCAGAGGCCTCGGCGCACCGGCTGGTCTGGGTCGACCTCGAACTGAAGTGAGCGCATCGGGCCGGCGGCGGGATCTGCGTATTTCAGGAAAGATGAACCAAGGAATGCCTTCCCCTTTGCCATTCTCTGGCGTCCTATGCCGTTCGATCTCGGCCCAGCGCCTCATCCATAGGTCGGAGCGCGCAGCATCGGAGGTCGGGGCGCGAACTTGACCCGAGGGCGACCACGGGCTACCGCATCGCCATTCCATTCGTTTCAACCCGGAGCGCCAAAGTGTCCAATCCTTCCCTTCTGATCCTCGCCGGCGACGGCATCGGTCCCGAAGTCATGAACGAGGTGAAGAAGATCATCGGCTGGTACGGCGAGAAGCGCGATCTCGCCTTCGACGTCGAGGAGGACCTCGTCGGCGGCGCGGCCTATGACGCGCATGGCACTCCGCTCACCGACGCCACCATGGAGCGTGCCCAGAACGCCGACGCCGTGCTGCTCGGTGCCGTGGGCGGCCCGAAATACGACACACTCGACTTCTCGGTGAAGCCCGAGCGCGGCCTGCTGCGCCTGCGTAAGGAAATGGACCTATTCTCGAACCTGCGCCCGGCGCAGTGCTTCGACGCGCTGGCCGATTTCTCCTCGCTCAAGCGCGACGTGGTCGCCGGGCTCGACATCATGATCGTGCGCGAGTTGACCTCGGGTGTCTATTTCGGCGAGCCGCGCGGCATCCACAAGGAAGGCAACGAGCGCGTCGGCATCAACACCCAGCGCTATACCGAGAGCGAGATCGCCCGCGTCGCGCGCTCTGCCTTCGAGCTGGCCCGCCGCCGGAACAACAAGGTCTGCTCGATGGAGAAGGCCAACGTCATGGAATCGGGCGTGCTCTGGCGCCAGGTGGTGACCGAGATCCACGAGGCCGAGTACCCGGACGTGGAGCTGAGCCACATGTATGCCGATGCCGGCGCCATGCAGCTCTGCCGCTGGCCCAAGCAGTTCGACGTGATCGTCACCGACAACCTGTTCGGCGACCTCCTTTCGGACGCTGCCGCGATGCTCACCGGCTCGCTCGGCATGCTGCCCTCCGCGAGCTTGGGCGCACCGATGGCCAATGGCCGCCCCAAGGCGCTCTACGAGCCGGTGCACGGCTCGGCCCCCGACATCGCCGGCCAAGGCAAGGCGAACCCGATCGCCTGCATCCTGAGCTTCGCCATGGCGCTGCGCTACAGCTTCGACAATGGCGACGAGGCGACCCGCCTCGAACAGGCCGTCGAGAAGGTGCTGGCCGATGGCAAGCGCACCGCCGACCTGCTCGGCCCCGAAGGCGGCACACCGATCTCCACCGCCGAGATGGGCGACGCGATCATCGCCGCGCTCGACGCTTCGATCTGACACTGGACATGCGGGCGGGGAAACCTGCCCGCATCCACCCTCCCCGGCTTGCATCGCGCGCGGGGCTCGGACAATGGTGGCGCTATCATCGCCATTTCGACCGGGAGAACGCGCATGGGTGACAATGCGAGAGGCGCGCTGCTGGCGCTTGTGTCCTTCGGCGTCTTCGCCACGCATGACGTGGTCATCAAGGTGCTGGGCAGCGGCTACTCGCCGGTGCAGCTGATCTTCTTCTCAGTGACGCTCGCCTTCCCTCTGGCGCTGGTGATGATCATCGGCGATCCCGAACCCGGCACCCTGCGCCCGCGCCACCCCTGGTGGGTCGCGCTGCGGACCGCTGCCGGCTTCCTGACCGCGACATCCGCCTTCTACGCCTTCTCGCAACTGCCATTGGCGCAGGTCTACGCGCTGATCTTCGCGACGCCGCTGCTGATCACCGTGCTGGCCATCCCCGTGCTGGGTGAAACCGTCGGCATCCACCGCTGGGCGGCGGTCCTGGTGGGTCTCGCGGGGGTGCTGGTGGTGCTCAGGCCCGGCCAAACCGAGCTTTCGCTGGGCCATCTCGCAGCGCTCGGCGTGGCGATCGGCGGCTCCACTGCATCGATCGTGGTGCGCAAGATCGGCCATGACGAACGCCCCGTCGTGCTGCTGCTCTACCCGATGATCGCCAATTTCGTTTTGATGGGCGCGGCTCTGGCCTTCGTCTACAAGCCGATGCCGATCTCGGATTTCGGGCTGATGGCGCTGATCGCGGTGCTGGGCTGGATCGGCGGGCGGATCATGGTCGCGGCCTATTCCACCGGCGAGGCGGTCGTGGTCGCGCCGATGCAGTACAGCCAGATCATCTGGGCCACTGCCTATGGCGCGCTGTTCTTCGACGAGCTGCCCGACGGGGCGACCATACTCGGCACCGGAATCATCATCGCCTCCGGCATCTACATCGTGCTGCGCGAGGGCCGCGGCGGCAGGTCGGCGCACCGCCCCGTCTCGCAGACGCGGCTGCGCTGGGAAACCGGCAGCGCGCCGCGCGCCAGCGTGCTCAAGCGCTTCCTGCGGCCCGGACGGTTCCGCCAGGAATGATCGCCGCCCCCTCTTGCAATGCCGCAAACAAGGCGTTAGGTCGGCGCCACGGTCGGAGTGTAGCGCAGCCTGGTAGCGCACCTGCTTCGGGAGCAGGGGGTCGGAGGTTCGAATCCTCTCACTCCGACCAGTTTTTCCCAACATGACAGCCTCGATGCGCAGCCGGGCGCTTTCCCTTCCGTCGCGAAACGTGTAGGGACCGCTCGAACTTTCAGGAGGCTCCAGAACATGGGCTACAAGGTCGTCGTCGTCGGCGCCACGGGCAACGTGGGTCGCGAAATGCTCAACATCCTGGACGAGCGCGCGTTTCCGATCGAGGAAATCGCCGTTCTCGCCAGCCGCCGCTCGCTCGGCACCGAGGTGAGCTTCGGCGACCGAACTTTGAAAACCCAGGACCTCGCTGCTTTCGATTTCACCGGCTGGGACATCGCGCTCTTCGCCGTGGGCTCCGAGGCCACCAAGGAATACGCCCCCAAGGCCGCCTCGCAGGGCTGCGTGGTGATCGACAACTCCTCGCTCTACCGGATGGACCCTGACGTCCCGCTGGTGGTGCCCGAGGTCAACGCCGACGCCGTGCTGGGCTACACCAAGAAGAACATCATCGCGAACCCGAACTGCTCGACCGCGCAGATGGTCGTGGCGCTCAAGCCGCTGCATGACCGCGCGAAGATCAAGCGGGTCGTCGTCTCGACCTACCAGTCGGTCTCCGGCACCGGCAAGGACGCGATCGACGAGCTGTGGAACCAGACCAAGGGCATGTACGTGCCCGGCCAGGAGGTCGCGCCTTCGGTTTATCCGCGCCAGATCGCCTTCAATGTGATCCCGCATATCGACGTCTTCATGGAAGACGGCGGGACCAAGGAAGAGTGGAAGATGATGGCCGAGACCAAGAAGATCCTCGACCCCTCGATCAAGCTCACCGCCACCTGCGTGCGCGTGCCGGTCTTCGTCGGCCACTCCGAGGCGATCAATATCGAGTTCGAGGAATTCCTCGACGAGGACGAGGCCCGCGACATCCTGCGCGAGGCCCCGGGCGTCATGGTGATCGACAAGCGCGAGCCCGGTGGCTACGTGACCCCGGTCGAATGCGTGGGCGACTTCGCCACCTTCATCAGCCGGATTCGCCAGGACTCGACCATCGAGAACGGCCTGAACCTGTGGTGCGTCTCCGACAACCTGCGCAAGGGCGCGGCGCTCAACGCGGTACAGATCGCCGAAGTGTTGGGCCAGAAGGCCCTGAAGAAGGGCTGAGACGTCCCAAGGGGCGGCCCTCCCGGCCGCCCCTCTTTCGCTGCGGGACCGGCTCAGCGTTCCGCCGGATGCGGCAGTTTCTCGAAGGTGACGAGACCCGAATAGGAATGCAGAACCGCGATCCGCTCCTGCCCTTCGGAATCGCGGACCAGCATCCGTTCCTGCCCCTCCGACTGTCCCAGATGATCGGTTATCGTCCAGCCGAGGCTCGCGAAGTCCTGAATGCGCTGCGGCACCCGTGCCGCCTGCGCGCTGGCGATCGAGCCCGCGACCAGCAGGCCGATCACGGTAGTGATGCGAATGGTCGATGTCATGATAATCCCCTCCCTCGTGCCGTGATCGATCAATGGTCGAGCAGCCTGACGTAATCCCAGGTCTCGATGCTTCCATCGCGCGGATGAATGGTCATGGACACCTCGCTGCCCGTGGCGTCGAAGGCGACGATCCGGCGCGCCTCTGCATCGACGAGCCGGGCGTCGCGATAGCCATTTTCCGTGAGCTTGGAGATCACGCCGTCGAAATAGGTCGGAATTTGCTGAGCCGCCATTTGGCCCATGGAAAGAGATGGAATTGTCAGAGCGGCACAAAACAGACCGCTCGCCAGAAGCAACGTTTTCATGGCGTTTCCAATCGTTGATTAAAGGACGACTTCCCCGTTCCGATACGCGACCGGGGGAAAGCCATCTAACGGTGAGTGATCCGAAGGCAGCGCAGCTTCAAATCGACCTACGCCGCGTCATCGGTAGGCTCAAACTACTATTTTTTGGCGAATTTCGCAACAATGCGACCATTCGAGGCTGAATTGTTGTAACATTGTTATGACCCAGTAGTGGATCGCTGCACTCTAAGTTTCTGTCAGCAGGTTGGTTTTCGCGGGGCGATTGCAATGTCATTCACCAGCGAATGCCGTGAAATGACCCCGGGAAACTCAACCACAGGGGAATTCTGGCTCCTGACCGAAATAACCGCGAGTTGCAGTTTGGTGAATTCGCGATTCGCCCGAACGCTCAACCGGTCGCAAGCGCCGCGACCAAGGCGCGCCGGATCACGGCGAGGTCGCAGGGCTTTTCCAGTACCGGCGCGCCGATATTGGTGATCGTCTCGCCGAGGCGCTGCACATCGCCCGAATGCAGCACGAAGGGCACGCCCCGCGCCCGCAACCTCTCGACGATCGGAAGGCAGGTCTCCGAATGCCCGAGCGAGACGTCGAGCAGGGCCACGTCAATCGGCTGTTCCACCCGGTCGAGCCCCTGTCGCAGGTTGCGGCCATAGACCACCCGCGCGCCCGCCTCTTCGAGGCTCTCGTTGATGTCCATCGCGATCAGCACCTCGTCCTCGACCACGAGGATGGTCTTGCCCGAAAGGCTGGCGCGGCCGGCATCGGTCGAGCGGTCCATCATGTTCATTACGGCCTCAGATACTGGTCGGGAATTGGATGTCGACGTGCAGCCCCTCGGCGCGCCAGTCGTAGCGGATCTCGCCCTCGCCCATGGCGAGCATTCGACCGATGATCGTCATGCCGACACCGTGGCGCTCCGGCCCGGGGCCCGGATCGGCACCGCCGGTCTCGGTCCAGAGCAGCCGCAGCCGCCCGTCCCCATCGGAGCCATCGATCACCTGCCATTCCAGCGACACGTGCCCCTCCTGCGCGGCGAAGGCCCCATGTTTGACCGCGTTGATCGCCAGCTCGTGCAGCGTCAGTGCCAGCACCGAGACCACGTTGCTGTCGAGCGGCACCTTGCCCCCGGTCAGCGTCAAGCTGTCCCGCCCCTGCGGCGCATAGGGGGTCAGGAGATCCTCGAACAGCTTGCGCGGGTCGGTCGGCCCCTCGGTGAAAGAGACTTCGAGCATCGCCTCGTGTGCGCGGCCCAGCGACCTGATCCGCGCGTTGATCTTCTCGGCCAGCCCCTCGGCCCCGTCGAGCTTGCCGGTCATGGTGACGATCGAGGAGATCACCGCGAACATGTTCTTCATGCGGTGGCTGATCTCGCGCTCCATCATCCGCGCGTGCTTCTCGTCGGCCCGCGCCGCATGGACATCGGTCACGTCCCATTGCGAGCCGAAGAGATAGCGGACCGAGCCGTCCTCGTTGTAGATCGGCCCCAGATGCAGCGCGTTCCAGAAGGTGCTGCCGTCCTTGCGGTAGTTCAGCAGCTCCACCACAACCACGTCCTCGGAGGCGATCGCCTCGCGCAGCTTGCGCACCTGCGCCGGGTCGGTCCCGGGGCCCTGCAGGAACCGGCAGTTTCGTCCGACGATCTCGTCCTCCTCATAGCCGGTCAGTTCGCGGAAGGCGCGGTTGACGAAGACGATCGGCTGATCTTCCTGGTTGGGATCGGCAAGGCAGATCGCCATGCGAGTCTGCGCCATCGCCTGCTCGAACAGCACCCCGGATTCGGAGTGGATCTGCATGCGCTGCGCCTGATCCCGGGCCCGATCGAAGTCGTTCCCGCGCTCGGTTTCCCGATCACTTGCCGTCCGATGCGCCTGATCGCTCATCTCTCACCCATCCGTCTCGGTCGCATACGCCATGGTCATTCGCTGAGATCGGAAATTAGTTCGCTTGAAGGGCCGATCCAGAGCCATGGCCCCGAACCTTGCGGAACTGGCCCCAGCCCGCCGGGCACAAATCGGTAGCAAGGCCCCGCATCGTCCATTCGAGATTGCAGATCGATGAAGCGTTCGAATTGAGGGCGATGGCACCTTCGGACTTGGGAGAGGCATTCGGCCCAGACGCGTGATGCTTTCCGCGACCGTGGTCTAGAGCATTCCCGCATCCCCAACCGGCGCGAAAGCCTACTTCAGGGAAGACCTGGGTGCTTCAACTGGAGCAAGGCTCGGGCCTGAAGGCACCACGCATCCAGTATCCCGCCCCCAAGCCGTATATGACCCAAGGCCCCTTACTCGTGCCGGCGTGGACGAAGTGACAGGCTTCCAACTTCGATCATTCGGCGCTGCCTGCCTTCGGTCCGCTTCCAGATTTCGGGCCGCGGTGAAGGGCTTGGTTGGACGCCTCCAATCAATCCTCGGATACCACCGAAACCGCGCCATTTCTCTCGATATAGGCCAGCGGCACATCTTCGATACGGGCATATCCCTGACCACGGACCTTTTGCTCCAGGTCACGCCGTCCCATCTGAGCACGACATAGCACGGCTTCGTCCACTGCCCCGTTTCGGATCACTTCGAGGGGCCTTCCCTTCAACAGCCGCGAGAACATCTCACTGTGGATCGCGAGCCAGCCCATCGCGACCCAAAGCCCTCCGAGGACGATGCAGGCCACCATCACGGGCCCAAGCGGAGCATTGCCCGTCAGAGCGCGGCTCAAGCTGGAGCCGATCAGCACGGTCAGCACCACGTCGATGACCGAGGTGTTGGCAAGCGACTTCCGGGGCAGGAGACGGAATAGCGCGACGGCGAAAATGAAGACCACTATCGCTCGCAAGGCCAGTTGAAAGGCCGTCAGGTCCGATGAAGCGTCACCGAGAAGGTTCGTGAGATCCATGGCAGGAAGATAGTGCCTGCCGTGGTCGCGTCTATCAGGCCCGGTTCCCCGCACGGGGGCATATTTCCATCCACGCACCTCCGGTGGCTCTCGAGGTCACGGAGCGGCGTTTGCCTCCTGATCCTCCTGCGGCTTCTTCGCCCATTACGGGCCGAATGCATGGGGAGCGGTTCCTGCCCATCCTACAGGGGGCTTCCTTACCCTCCAATGCGGTGGTCCATCGGAAGAAACGCCAAGCCGATCCGGTTCGCTCTGTTCAATCGGAATGGCGGTCGGCTCTTGCGATCCAACGAGCGCGCGTATGGGTGGCGCCGGGCGATGATCCCAAGCGCAGAAACTCAGCTTATCGGCAGGGACTTCGTCCTCGCCCATTCATCTTCTGCGGCGCAGCGTTTCCCGCGTCATTCGGCCTTAGGAACTGGTGGCTCCCCCTGCAGGTTGTTGCGGCGAAGGAAGCACCGGAACCTGCCCATGCCTCGACAATTTGAGAAAGACCCGAGCCGAGGCGCGCCCGATGAGGGCGGTGTTGACCGGTCCTTGCAGTCGCGTCTGGAGCGGGCGGCGCAGCGGGATTTCGATGAAGCGGTGCATCTTCTGCGATGTGCCGGCCTTCTTGGGGCAGCGGACTGGAAAGCCGCGGCCCGGGCCATGCGCCGGGTCGGTGAGGCCGACCTGTCGCTCGGCCGGCTCTACGAGGGCCATGTGAATGCCCGCCATCTCATCGAGACCTATGCCGACCCGGAACTGCGGTCGGAATGCCTGGCACAGATGGAGGCGGGATGGCTGTTCGGAGTGTGGGGTGCCGACGGTGCCAGACCCGTCAGCGCAACCGGCGATCGGCTCTCGGGTGCCAAGCGCTTTGCGTCCGGGCTGGGTCATGTCGACCGCGCCATCGTGAGTGCGACGTCACCGGAAGGGCAGCGGCTGTTCGTCGTCGATGCCCGGGATGCGGCGCGCCACGATCCGGGCGCCTGGCGCATGTCCGGCATGCAGCAGAGCCGCTCGGGAGGCTTCGATTGCGAAGGGCTGCCGGGGCGACCGCTCGGCGAACCGGATGTCTACACGCGTGAGCCGCATTTCCTTGGCGGCACCTGGCGTATCGCCGTCGTGACGCTGGGCGGGATCGTCGGGCTGCTGGAACGGGCCTCCGATGCGTTGCGGGATCGCGGTCAGGAGGAAGCCGAAGCGCATCTGTTGCGGCTGGCGCCGATCGCCGGGCGCGTGGTCTCGGCCTGGCCCGCCATCCTGCGCGCCGGTGAGATCGCCTGCGGAGACGAAGGGATCGCCGCGCCAGAGGCGGCCGCGACGCGCTCGCTGTCGGTACGGCTTCTTAGCGAGGAGATCGGTCAGGATGCGATCGCGGCGGTCGAGCGCTCAGTGGGCCTGTCGATGTTCGACGAAGCGGACCGGGTCGGACGCATGGCCCGCGACCTCGCCTGCTACATGCGCCAGGCGGCACCAGACGCCTTCTCGGTGAAGGTCGGTCGCGCGCTGCTGATGGGGAACAGGCCATTGGGAGACTGGCTCGATGGCTGATCGCACGCGCCGGGCGAACCTCCATGACCTCACCGAGGGCCGCCCTCCAGTCGTGCTCGCGCCGCATCCCGATGACGAGTCGCTGGGCTGCGGCGCGCTGCTGGCCGCCGCCTTCGCGGGGCCGGGCGCGCGCGTGATCTGCATGACAGATGGCGGTGCCTCGCATCCGGGGTCGCTCGAATGGCCCCGGGCGCGGCTGGCCGAACTGCGGGCATGCGAACTCGATGCGGCGATCGCAGCGCTTGGCGGCGATCCGGCCTGCGTTACCCGGCTCGGGCTGCCCGATGCGGGCATGCTCGGGCTCGCACACCGCTTCGACGAGATCGCCGAAGCGGTGGTGGAGATCATTCATGCGGCGGGTACCCGGGTTCTCATTGCGCCCGCCCCGACCGACCCGCATTGCGATCACGAGGCCACGGCCGAGATTGCCCGCATCGCTGCCCTGCGCGCTGGCATGCGGCTGCTGTTCTATCCCGTCTGGTCGGGCTGGCACGATCCCTCCTACCGGGCACGTCTTCCGCATCGCGTCGAGCATCGCTTCGACATCTCCGCATCGCGCGAGGCAAAGGCCGAGGCAATCGCCGCGCATCGCAGCCAGTTGGGCCAAGTGGTGCAGGACGATCCCGACGGCTTCGTCCTGCCCGAATCCTTCCGGACCCAGTTCGAGACCGGCGACGAGATCTACTTCGAGGGGGCGGCATGACCGCGGTGTCATGCGATCAACTGGAACGGATCTACGCTGTGGGCGACGATCCGTGGTCGTTTCGCACCAGCGCCTACGAGCAGTCCAAGTTCCGCGCCACCTGCGCAGCTTTGCCGCGACGCACCTACCGCTCCGTGCTGGAGCTGGGCTGCGGCAATGGCGAGTTGGCGCGCCATGTCGCCCCACGCTGCGCGGCCTATACCGGTGTCGACGCGGTGCAGACGGCGCTCGACGCCGCCAGGCGGGCCATTCCGGAAGGGCGTTTTCACCGGCTCTTCCTGCCAGCCCCGTTGCCGGGAGGAGACTATGACCTGCTGCTGCTGTCGGAAGTGCTCTACTTCCTCGACCCTCCGGGACTTGCCGCCCTCGCGCAACAGATCGACCGGCGCTGGCCTGCCGCCGATCTGGTCTGCGTGACCTGGCTTGGACCGAGCGGCAATGCGCTTCAGGGCGCGGAGGCGCTCGAGATTTTCCGCGCCAGTAGCCAAAAGGCTTTGCGGTGTGCGATGTCGACCGACCGCTATCGCATTGACGTGGCGGAGGGAGGGCGATGAAACTGCTCTGCGAGGTCTTCGGCGCAGACGCGGTCGCGACCGCCGGTGTGGTGGTGGTCATCCCCGCCTGCAACGAGGCCGAGCGCATCGGCGCCTGTCTTGATGCGCTGGCGGCGCAGGAGGGGCGGCGGGGCTGCGCCTTTCATGTCTGCGTGAACAACACCGAGGACGATACGGCGGAGATCGTCCGCGACCGCGCCCGTCGGCATGGGCTGGCCCTGGTGCTGAGCGAGCTTTGGTTGCCGCGTGGCGGCGTCGGGCGGGCGCGTCGGCTCGGGCATCTCTTGGCGATGCGGTTCAGCCCGCAAGCCACGGCCTTTCTCTCCACCGATGCCGACTGCCAGGCGGAGCCGGGCTGGATCGGCGCCATGAGAGCGGCGCTCGAGACGCATCCGGCGGTGCTGGGCCGCATCGAGGGGCTCGACGATCTGCCTCCGGAGATGCTCGAGAAGGTGCGGCGCGGCGGGCAGATCGAGGATGACTACATGCGGCTCTCGATGGAGTTCGCGCGCCTTGTGTCGGAGGACGAAGCAACCTCGATCGGGCTCAACACCGCCGGCGGGGCCAATCTCGGAATACGCCGGAAGGTCTATCGCGCGGTCGGTGGTTTTCGCGCTCTGCCGAGCCGCGAGGACCGGGACCTGATCGACCGGGTGATGGCGGCGGGCTATCGGCCTGCCCGTGCCGAGGAGGCCGTGGTTCGGGCGTCGATGCGCCCGGAGGGCCGGGCCCCCGGTGGCATGGCGGACAAGATCGCCGAACGCCTTTCCGGCGCTGCGACATCGCTCGATACGGCCCTGGCTCCGATAAGCGCCATGCTGGCCAGGTTCTCATGCGGCGGCAGGCAGCCATTCGACTTCTCCTTGGACCGGGCGGCGGAGGATCTGCCGATCCTTGCAGCGCATGTGGAGCAGCTTCGGCACAGGAGCGACCCCGACGAGCGGCACCGATATCTGCGATCGGTCGGAAGCTGGAATTGAACCTGCTTCTCGGACGCGCGGATCGGTCCGTCGCGAGTGGAGTTCATGATCCGGTGGTTCGCGTGGAAGCCAAGCCTCGCTGCACTTGGGGCATATGTCCGCTTCTTGAGGACAACCGCGCGAAGAGCGGCCGAAGCGGGGTCAGTCGTCGGGTCGTGTAGGAGCGTCCCCTTTCAAGCAGTTCCTTGCCCCGCATGGTGCCCATAGTAGTTTGTCCGTTTGCGGCGTGCTACATCGCCCCAACAGGAGGGACGTGCATGCTTTCAGGTGCCGACGAACGACTGATGTTCCTCGAAGGCGGGGGCGAAGTCGGAGCGATACTCGAGGCATGGGGGTGGCACGGGCACCCCCTGGGGTCTCCGTGTGACTGGCCACAAAGCCTCAAGACGGCAATTCAGATCATTCTGGCATCTCCCCTTCCGAGCTGGATGTGCTGGGGCCCCGAGCAGTACCTGTTCTACAATGACGCCTACCTCTCACTGCTTGGCACGGCGCATCCCGAGGCTCTCGGACAGCCGGCGGCGCAGGGCCTCGCGGCGTTCTGGAACGAGGTGGAGCCGGTTCTGGCCGGAGTCATGGAGGGGGGAATAGCGGCCCGGTTGAGGTCGATATCTCCGCCTCCCCAAGGCAGTCATGCTCCACCGAACGAAATGTCACTCGCACGTGTTGCAGACGATCACGGTCGGCCGGCGGGGGTGCTCTGCACGGTCCTCGATGCGTCGGTCGTGGAACCCGCCGAAGAGAAAACCGACGATTTGCAGGTTCTCCAGCACAAGCTTCTGGAGTTGACGCTGCAGGAGCGGCCTCTCGAACTGATCCTCGACGAGCTGATGCGGGCGGTTCGGAACTTCGTAGGCCGAGAGGCCGCCTGCTCGATCCTTTTGACCGACAAAGAGGGCCGCAGGCTCTACCACGGCGCCGCAATCGGCTTGGCCAAGTCCTATACCGACGCCATCGACGGTATCGCGATCGGGCCGGCGGTCGGGTCCTGCGGCACCGCCGCCTACGAAGGCGCCCCGGTCCACGTCGCCGACATCGCGACCGACCCGCTCTGGAAGGATTTCCGCGATCTGGCCCTGCCGCATGGTCTGCGCGCCTGCTGGTCGCATCCAGTCGTGGGCGCCAGGGGCAAGGTGCTGGGCACCTTCGCGATCTACAGTCCCAATCCCGGCCTGCCGACGAGGCGAGAGGATGATTTTCTCGACCTGGTGGCCCGGATCACGGCCCTGATCCTCGAGAGGTATTCGGTTCAGGAAGCGCTGAACGATCAGACACGGCTCTTGGAAACCTTGAACCGGACCGGGGCGGGTGTGGCGGCCGAGCTGGATCACGAGGCGCTGGTGCAGATGGTCACCGACGCCGGGGTCGAGCTGACCGGCGCCCAGTTCGGCGCGTTCTTCTACAATGTCGTCAGGGGTTCCGGCGAAAGCTACATGCTCTATACGCTGTCAGGTGTCGACCGCACGGCGTTCAGCAACTTCCCGATGCCGCGCAACACCAAGGTCTTTGCCCCGACTTTTGCGGGCGATGGCATCGTCCGCTCCGACGACATCACCACCGACCGGCGCTATGGAGACAACGCGCCCTATCGCGGCATGCCCGAAGGCCATCTACCGGTGCGCAGTTATCTGGCCGTCCCGGTGATTTCGCGATCGGGGGAGGTGCTGGGGGGTCTTTTCTTCGGCCACGCCGAGCCCGGTCGGTTTTCCACCCATCACGAAAAGCTCATGGATGGCCTCGCGGGTCAGGCGGCGATCGCGCTGGACAACGCGCGCCTCTACCGCTCGGCGCAACGTGAGATCGAGGAACGGCGACGCGCCGAAAGCGATCTGCTCAGGACCAAGAAGGATCTGGAGGTCGCTCAAGAGCGTATCGAGCTGGCTCTGGCCGCCGGGGCGATCGTCGGCACCTGGATCTGGCATATCCCGACCGATACCGTCACCGCTGACGAACGGTTTGCTCGTGCCTTCGGCCTGCCCCCCGAGCGGTGCCGGGCCGGTATGCCAATCGCGGAGGCGGCGGCTTCCATTCACCCGGAGGACTGGGACCGCGTTCGCGGGCTGATCGACAAGGCGGTCCGCGATGGCGGCACATACCGCGCCGAATACAGGGCCCTGCACAGCAACGGCTGCTATCGCTGGGTCGAGGCGGTCGGATTTTGCGAGCACGACGCAGCCGGACAGGCGATCCGTTTCCCCGGGGTCCTGACGGATATCGAGCAAAGGCGCCGGATCGAGAGCGACCTCGAACGCCGCGAGGCCGATCTGGCGCTGCTGCTCGATGCAACGGCGGACGGGTTCTATGCCGTCGACAGGAACGGCTACACAACGCGGTGCAATGCGGCCTTCCTGCGCATGCTCGGCTTCGAGAAGGAAGAGGACGTCATCGGCAAGCAATTGCACGAGATCATCCACCACTCCCGTGCCGATGGCACGCCCTACCCGCGTGAACATTGTCCGATCTATCATGTCGCCGCGACCGGCGAGATGGCGCATGTCGATGACGAGGTCTTCCATCGCACCGACGGCAGCTCCTTCCCGGTGGAATACTGGGTCCGCCCGGTGATCTGGCAGGGGGAACTGCAGGGCGCGGTCTGCAACATTCTCGACATCAGCGAGCGCAAGCGCGCCGAAGAGGCGCGCCAGCTGCTGATGCGCGAGCTGAACCACCGTGTGAAGAACCTGTTCTCGATCACGGCCGGCATGATCAAGATGACCGCGCGCCACGCCAACAGTGTGGATGAGCTGTCGGCCGCGCTCACCGGCCGCGTGATGGCGCTCGCCCGCGCGCACGAATTGATCGGCAGCTCGATCACCGCGCGCCAGAACCCGGAAGCGACCGGCGGGCTCGACAAGCTGATCGAGGTGGTGATGGAGCCGCATATCGACGGACGGGACGGGGCGATCGAACTCGAGGGCCCGCCGGTGGAACTCGGCCCCACCGCCACGACGGGGCTTGCGCTCATCCTGCACGAACTGGCCACCAATGCCGCCAAATACGGCGCGCTTTCCGCCCCCGAAGGCAGGGTGACGGTCCATTGGACCACGGATGGAGACACGCTTTCCTTGCGTTGGGCCGAGACCGGAGGCCCGCAATTGATGGGACCGCCGCACCGAAGCGGCTTCGGCAGCCAATTGGCGCGTCTCAGTGCCACGGGTCAACTCGGCGGCACGATCGAACATGATTGGAGCCGGGAGGGCGTCAAGATCCACCTGACCGCGATGCTCGAACGGCTGTCACAGTAAAAGGGATGGAGCGGCGTTTTGACCGAACCTGATCGATATCTTCACGGCCTCAAGGTTCTAGTCGTAGAAGACGAGCCCTTCATCGCGCTTGATCTCTCGCTCGGTGTCGAGGACGCCGGCGGCACGGCCCTCGGACCGGCATCGACCGTGGCACATGCCTTGGCTCTGATCGAGACCGCACGACCCGATGCGGCGATCGTCGACGTCGATCTACCCGATGGCGATATCGGCCCGGTGCTAGACGTGCTCCGTCCCGAGGTGCCGGTGGTCGTGCATACCGGGGTAGGCCTGCCGGATCACCTGCGCCGGGCACATCCCGAGGTGCAGGTCTGCATCAAGCCGACGACGCCGACCAAGCTTGCGGAACGGCTCCATCATGAACTCGAAAACCGGCGCTGCGGCGGCCTCAGGCCAACACCTGAGGAGACGTAAGCGGAAGTGGGAGAGCCCCCAGCAAGGCCACAAAGCTGCCTATAGTGGCTGGCAGACAGGAGGTTCAGAGGGTTTTCAGGAACAAGAGCGGATCTTGGTCAGAAAAGCCCCTGCATGATCCCTAGCAGGCAAGCCCATGGGCAAATCGCGCAAGAGCGTGGGGATCGCGCATGATGATGCGCGATCCTACAAATCTTCAGAAGTCGAGGTGCTCGACGTTGAGGGCGTTCTGCTGGATGAACTCGCGGCGCGGCTCGACCACGTCGCCCATCAGCTTGGTGAAGAGGTCGTCGGCCTCGAGCGAATCCTCGATCTTCACCTGCAGCAGCGTCCGCGCCTCGGGGTCCAGCGTGGTTTCCCACAGCTGGTCGGGGTTCATCTCGCCCAGACCCTTGTAGCGCTGCAGCGTCAGGCCGCGCTGGCCCTCTTCGAGGATCGCGGCCAAGAGATCGAGCGGGCCGTGGATCAGCTGGGTCCGGTCCTTGCGCACCAGCGTCGCGGGCAGGTCGTAGATCTCTTGCAGCGACTTGGTGAAGCTGCCGGTCTTGCGCGCCTCGCCCGAGCGCAGCATCGGCCCGTCCAGCGTGCGCACCTCCTCGACCCCGCGCAGGATGCGCGCCAGCCGGATGCCGTGATCCTGGGTGATCCGGCCATGCCAGCCGCGCTCGTATTCCAGCGCGATCAGGTCGAGCCGCTTGGCGACCTTATCGGCCACACCCTGCAGGTCGGCATCGACCGCGCCGGGCACGAAGGCGCCCGAGATCGCGGCTTGTTCGAGGATGTGACGCGGGTAATGGGTCGGGAAGGCGTCGAGCACGCGCTTGAGCTGGCGCGCCTCCTCGACCACGCGGCGCAGGTCGTTGCCGGTGATCTCCTCGCCGGTGCCGAGCCTGAGCGCGGTGCCGTCGGTGCCCTGATGGATCAGGTACTCGTCCATCGCGGCCTGGTCCTTGAGATAGACCTCAGACTTGCCGCGCGACACCTTGTAGAGCGGCGGCTGCGCGATATAGAGATGCCCGCCCTCGATCAGCTCCGGCATCTGCCGGAAGAAGAAGGTCAAAAGCAGCGTCCGGATATGCGCGCCGTCGACGTCGGCGTCGGTCATGATGACGATCTTGTGGTAGCGCAGCTTCTTGATGTCGAATTCGTCGCGGCCGATGCCGGTGCCGAGCGCCATCACGAGGTTGCCGATCTCCTGGCTTCCCAGCATCCGGTCGAAGCGCGCCCGCTCGACGTTGAGGATCTTGCCCTTGAGCGGCAGGATCGCCTGGGTGCCGCGATCGCGCCCGGTCTGGGCCGAGCCGCCCGCTGAATCACCCTCGACGAGGAACACCTCGGTCTTGGAGGGGTCCTTCTCGGAGCAGTCCTTGAGCTTGCCGGCGAGGAAGTTGACGTCCATCGCGGTCTTGCGGCGGGTCAGTTCGCGCGCCTTGCGCGCGGCCTCGCGGGCCAGCGCCGCCTCGACGATCTTGCCGACGATCTGCTTGGCGATGTTGGGGTTTTCCTCGAACCACTCGGCGAGCTTTTCGCCGACGAGGTTCTCGACCGCCGGGCGCACCTCCGATGAGACCAGCTTGTCCTTGGTCTGGGACGAGAACTTGGGGTCCGGCACCTTGACCGAAAGAACGCAGGTCAGCCCCTCGCGCGCGTCGTCGCCGGTGAACGAGACCTTCTCCTTCTTGGCGATGCCGGAGGTCTGCGCGTAGTTGTTGATGGTCCGGGTCAGCGCGCCGCGGAAGCCTGCCATGTGGGTGCCGCCGTCGCGCTGCGGGATGTTGTTTGTGAAGGGCAGCACGGTCTCGTGGTAGGTGTCGTTCCACCACATCGCCACTTCGACACCGATGCCGTCCTTCTCGCCCTCGATCCAGATCGGCTCGGGCATGACGGCATGCTTGGAGCGGTCAAGATACTTCACGAATTCGCGTACGCCGCCCTCGTAGAACAGCTCGGTGTGCAGCGGCTGCGCCGGGCGGTCGTCTTCGAGAATGATGCGTACGCCCGAATTGAGGAAGGCCAGCTCGCGCAGGCGCTTCTCGAGGATGGAGAATTCGTAGTCGAGATTCGAAAACGTCGTGGTCGAGGCCAGAAAGCGCACCTCGGTGCCGGTCTGGTCGGTTGGGCCCACCACCTCGAGATGCTTGACCGTGTCGCCGCGCTCGAAACGGGCGACGTGCTCCTTGCCGTCGCGCCAGATCCGCAGCTCCAGCCAGTCCGACAGCGCGTTCACGACCGAGACGCCGACGCCATGCAGGCCGCCGGACACCTTGTAGGAGTTCTGGTCGAACTTACCGCCGGCATGCAGCTGGGTCATGATGACCTCGGCCGCCGAGACGCCCTCTTCCTTGTGCATGTCGGTCGGAATGCCGCGACCATTGTCGCGCACGCTGACCGAGTTGTCAGCGTGGATCTTGACCTGCACGAAATCGGCATGACCGGCCAGCGCCTCGTCGATGCCGTTATCGACGACCTCATAGACCATGTGGTGCAGGCCCGAGCCGTCATCGGTGTCGCCGATATACATCCCCGGACGCTTGCGGACCGCATCCAGGCCCTTGAGAACCTTGATGGAATCGGCGCCGTAGACGTTGGGTTGCAGAGCGGGTTCAGCCATGTGGGAAATCCTCGGGACGTTACCGGCGGAATATACGAATACTGGTGGGGGATGTCACGGTTTTCCCCCATATTTTGCGCTATAGCAGGGGAATGAGCAGCCCGATGCCGACCAGCATCACCGCCGCCGCGCGGTTGGTCCGGCGCAGCGCCGGCGGCGAGGTCAAAAGCGCCCGCGCCCGGTCGATCGAAGCCGCCAGAACGAGGTTTCCCGCAAGCGGCACGACGAAGGAAATCGCGCAGATCGCGGCGATGTCGGGCACGGTGAGACCCGACAGGTCGAAGAAGCCCGGCAGCATCCCCATGTAGAACAGGATCGCCTTGGGATTGCCCAGGATCACCGCCAGACCGGCCGCGAAACCGGCCCACATGCCGGGGCGAGTCAGCCGGCTGTCGCGGGCAATGGAGGCGTCGGCATGGCGCCACAGCAGAACCCCCATGGTCACGAACATCGCCGCCGCGACCCAGCGCAGCAATTCCAGAAACCCGCCATAGACCGAGAGCACCCAGCTCACGCCGAGGATGGCGAGCAGTGGCCAGAGCACGTCGCCCACCACCACGCCGAGCGCCAGCGGCCAGGCCGCGTGAAACCCGCCCGACAGCGCCCGGGCGGTCAGCGCCACCCAGACCGGGCCGGGCGTCAGGAACAGCACGAAAAGCGCGCCCGCATAGAGCGCGAGGTCATGCGCGGCGAGAGTCATGCCGGGTCGGGCAGCGTCAGCGACCCGTCCTCGGCCAGCGGCCAGAACGGGTTGTGAGCGATCTCCCAGACATGGCCGTCGGGATCTGCGTAATAGCCAGAATAGCCCCCCCAGAACACCTCTTCGGGCGCCTTCAGCGCCGTCGCGCCCGCATCGAGCGCCCTGCGCCACGCGGCATCGACCGCGGCGCGGGTCTCGAAGTTCTGCGCCAGCGTCATCGCCCCGGTGCCGAGGCTCGCGCTTGGCCGCCCCTGATCCCTGGCGAGATCGGCCCTGCCGAACAACCCCAGCACCGATCCTTGCATCTGGTAGAAGGTCACGGAGGGCTGGCTCGACGGGTGCGGCGACCAGCCCAGAGCCTCGTAGAAGGCACAGGCGCGCGCCATGTCGTCCACGCCGAGGGTGATGAGCGTCACGCGCTGTGGTGTCATGCCTGGCTCCCGATCCTCGAGATGCCGGCGGTTTCGGTCACCTCGATGCGTTGCGCGCGCTCGCCCAGGGCCTCGAACAGCCCCGGCTCGGTGCCGGTCATGAAGGCCTGCAGCCCCAGCGCGCAGATTTCGTCATAAAGCGCCGCGCGGCGTCGCGTGTCCAGATGCGCCGCCACCTCGTCGAGCAGCAGAACCGGCGGCGCGCCCCCCGTGGCGGCAAGCGCCCGGGCATTGGCGAGAATCAGCGAGATCAGCAGCGCCTTTTGCTCGCCGGTCGAGGCGTCGCGCGCCGCCACCCCCTTGGCGCGCCACAAAGCATCGAGATCGGCGCGGTGCGGCCCGATCAGGGTGCGGCCCGCTGCCATGTCGCGGCCGCGCATTGCCGCGAAGGCCGCCCCGAGCGCCCCGGCCTCCTCGGGCGTCTCGTCGGGATAGGTAAGCGCGAGATCGGCGGTGGGAAAGGCGGTCTCGGTCTCGTCCTGTGCGCCGGCAAGGCGCTCGATCGCGGCGCGGCGCGCGATGGATATGGCCGCGCCCGCCTCGGCCATGCGGCCCTCCAGCGCGCCGTACCAATGCGAATCGCGCACCCCGTCCTTCAGCAGCCGGTTGCGCTCGCGCATCGCCTTTTCGTAGTCGAGCACCCGCTCGGCATGGCCAGGATCGAAGCTCAGCACCGCCCGGTCGAGGAATCGCCGCCGCCCCTCGGCCGCCTCGATCCAGAGCCGGTCCATCGAGGGCACCAGCCACAGCACCCTGAGCACCCGCGCCAGCGCCACCTGCGGTACGGTCTTGCCGTCGATCTGTACGGTGCGGCTTTGCCCGGCCTCGGCGCGGGTCTCGATCTCGTGCGGCGCGCCCTCGGCCTCGACCTCGGCCCAGACCTTCCAGCCCAGCCTCTCGGGCCGCCGCGCGATCTCCTCGGCCCCGGCGCGGCGCATGCCCCGCCCCGGCGACAGCAGCGATATCGCCTCGATCAGGTTGGTCTTGCCGGCGCCGTTGGGGCCGAAGATCGCCACCGGCCGCCCGTCGAGCGCCAGCTTCGCGCGCTTGTGCGAGCGGAAATGCGACAGCTCGAGCGCGGTGACGGCCGCCTTCACGCGCGGCCCTCACCGACTTTGTTCTTCAAATACGCAAATCCTGCCCGCGTCACACGCGCATCGGCATGACGACATAGACCGCGGATTGGTCGTCGCCCTCGCGCATCAGGGTCGGATCGCCGGAGGAGTTGAACAGGAACACCGCGTTCTCGCGGTCCACCTGGCTCGCGATCTCCTGCAGATACTTGGCGTTGAACCCGATCTCGAGCCGCTCGTCGCCATAGGCCACGGCGAGCTCCTCCTCGGCCGCGCCCGAATCCGGGGCGTTCACCGAGAGCACCAGCCGGTCCTCCTCGAGCGACAGCTTCACGGCGCGCGAGCGCTCCGAGCTGACCGTGGCGACCCGGTCCACCGCGCGGGCGAACTCGGCCGCGTCGACCTCGAGCCGCTTTCGGTTGTTTTGCGGAATCACCCGGCTGTAATCGGGGAATGTGCCGTCGATGACCTTGGAGGTCAGGGTGATGTTCGGCGTGGTGAAGCGGATCTTCGTCTCGCTCACCGACACCTCGATCAGGGCCTCGTCGTCGTCGAGCAGCTTGCGCAGCTCGTTCACGGTCTTGCGCGGCACGATGACGCCGGCCATCGTCTCCGCCCCTTCGGGCAGCTCGGCGTCGATGCGCGCCAGCCGGTGCCCGTCGGTCGCGACGCAGCGCAGCACGCGGCCCTGCTCGCCCTCGGCCACATGCATGTAGACGCCGTTGAGGTAATAGCGCGTCTCCTCAGTGGAGATCGCGAACTTCGCCTTGTCGAACAGCCGGCGCAGCACCGGCGCGGGCGCGGTGAAGCTGGCCTCGTATTCCGAGGAGGCCATCACCGGGAAGTCCTCCTTCGGCAGCGTCGCGAGCTGGAAGTTCGAGCGCCCCGCTTCGATCGACAGGCGGCCGTTGCCACCCTGATCGGTCAGCGTCACCAGCGCCCCGTCGGGCAGCTTGCGCACGATCTCGTTGAGCAGCACGGCGGCGACGGTGGTGGCGCCCGCGGCCTCGACCGTGGCCGGGGCCCGGTCGACCACCTCGATGTCGAGATCGGTGGCGCGGAAGCGGACCGTGTCGCCCTCGGCCTCGATCAGCACGTTGGCGAGGATCGGGATGGTGTTGCGGCGCTCGACCACCGACTGGGCCTGGGCGACGGCCTTGAGCAGAACGCCGCGTTCGATCGAGAATTTCATGTGCATCGCTCCGCTGTTGTCGCCGACCGAGGCCGGGACTGGAAAACTACCTGTTTTCAGCCCGTCCTCAAGCATTTTCGGCGGCGGCGCGGCGTCACTCTTCGCGCCGGGGGCGCGGCCTATTCCTCGAGCGCGCGGCGCAGCAGTTCGAGGTCATCGGCGATCTGGCTGTCGGTGGCCTTCAGCTCCTCGATCTTGCGCACCCCGTGCATCACCGTGGTGTGGTCGCGCCCGCCAAAGCGGCGGCCGATCTCGGGCAGCGAACGCGAGGTCAGCTTCTTCGACAGGTACATCGCCACCTGCCGCGGCCGGGCATAGCTGCGCAGCCGCTTCGGGCCGATCATGTCCGACAGGCGGATGTTGTAATGCTCCGACACCCGGCGCTGGATCTCCTCGACGGTGATCTTGCGATCGCTGGCGCGCAGGATGTCGGCGAGGCAGTCCTGCGTCATCTCGAGCGAGATTTCGCGGCCCACCAGCGAGGCAAAGGCAAAGAGCCGCGTCAGGGCCCCCTCGAGCACCCGCACGTTGTTGGAGATGCGATGCGCCAGGAACTCGTAGACGCCGGGCTGCACCACGATGCCGGGATATTGCGCGCGGTAATAGTCGGCCTTGGCCTGCAGGATGCCGACGCGCAGCTCGAAATCGGTGGGGAACAGGTCCACGACGAGGCCGGAACCCATGCGCGAGGTGATCCGCTCCTCGACATCCTTCATCGCGCCCGGCGCGCGATCGGCCGAGATGATGATCCGTTTTCCGGCGTCGATCAGCGCGTTGAAGGTGTGAAAGAACTCCTCCTGCGTCGAATCCTTGCCGCCGAGGAACTGGATATCGTCGACCATGAGCACGTCGACCGAGCGGAACAGCTGCTTGAAATCCATCATGCGCTTGTCGCGCAGCGCGGTGATGAAGCGGTACATGAACTGCTCGGCGGAGGTGAGCACGACCTTCAGATGCGGCTGGCAGGCGCGCAGCTCGTGGCCGATCGCGTGCATCAGGTGCGTCTTGCCCAGGCCCACCCCGCCATAGAGGAACAGCGGGTTGAAGCCCAGGCTGCCGCCCTCGGCGATGCGGCGCGCGGCGGCGTGGGCCATCTCGTTGGGCTTACCGACGACGAAACGGTCGAAGGTGAAGCGCGGGTCGAGCGTGGCCGAGGGGGTGGCGTCGTCATCCTCGAGCGCGAGATGGGCGGAGGCCGCGTCGGTTTTCGGCTGGGCCGCCGCGGGGCGGGGCGCGGCGGCGGCGCTGGCGGACTGGGCGAAGATCAGGCGCTGCACGGCGAAGCCGGCGCGGGCCAGCTGCGTCAGGATCTGGTCGCCGAAATTCTGCAGCACATAGTTGCCGTGGAAGGTGGTGGGCACGTGGAACCGGGCGACGCCGTCGACCAGCGCCTCGAAGCGCAGCGGCGCGATCCAGGTGGTGTGGTTGTTGGCGCCCACCGCCTGCTTGAGCTCTTCGCTGACCTGCGCCCAGATTTCGTTCGTCATGACCTGTCCCCGACCTGCCTTCATCGTCACCCGGGCGCGCCCGCCGCGCCCGGCTTTGCCATCCACATCCGGGCACAGGCAGTGCGGTCGCCGGCGCGCATGCGCCGACGCTGTCCCGCACCGGACTGACCTAACCTCCGGACCCGAACGGGGGCGGCCAAGGCCGCCGACCCGCTATCGCAGTTCGGCCCGGGATCGGGACATGACGGCATGTGACGCCCGCCGGATGGCGGTCGCAATGCAGACAAGCGCGGGACGGCCAATGGCACGGCCGAGGCCGTGCACCCGTCACGCTCCAGAGAGCAGGCACCCCGTTCGCGGTCCCGATCTGATCGGCCGTGCAGCTGGCCTTCGGACCACCGTGGTACCGACTCGTCCATGTTCCCCCAGGAACGATGTGAATCGCATGGGCAAGTTAGCCGCTGGCTTTGGAGGTCATCAACCGAACAACGCGCTTGACGACGGACTCTGCTGAATCGAATCCGCGCCGATTTCACCGGTCCCCTGAATCCTAAGGGCCGCGCGCAAGAGCCGTGCGAGGCCGCCACAGCACGTTCCGGACGGCCCCGATATCCTAAGGGATCAACTTGACAGCGAGGTGACGCCAAACCCCGCGATTCTTTCGCAACGGCAGCAAAACGACAACGAAAAAGGGGTGCCCCTTTCGGGGCACCCCTCTGAATTCGTTTGCCTTTGCGGCAAGATCAGGCGGCGAGCGCCTTCACGCGCGACGACAGGCGCGACATCTTGCGGGCGGCGGTGTTCTTGTGAACGACACCCTTGGTGACGCCGCGCATCAGCTCGGGCTGAGCTTCGCGCAGGGCGGCCTGGGCGGCGTCCTGCTGGCCGGAGGCGATCGCCTCCTCGACCTTGCGCAGGAAGGTACGGATGCGCGACCGGCGCATCTTGTTGATCGCGAAGCGGCGCTCGTTCTGGCGAGCGCGCTTCTTGGACTGGGGCGTGTTGGCCATGTGTCGAGAATCCACTTGCGGGGTAACTGTTCTGAAGCCGCGTCTCTAAGCCCGAGTCGGCCGCTAGTCAACCTGTCGCGCCGCCTTTTCCACAGCTCACCGGTCGCGGTATTGCGGTTCGCGCTTCTCGCGGAAGGCGGCCATGCCCTCGGCCTGGTCCTCGGTCGAGAACAGCGCCTCGAACAGACGTCGCTCATAGGCCAGCCCCTCGGTCAGCGGCAGCTCCTGGCTGCGGTTCACCGCGTCCTTGATTGCGAGCACCGAGACTTGGCTCTTCTCGGCGATCTTCGTCGCCGCAGCGCGCGCCTCCTGTTCGAGCTGGCGCGCCGGCACGACGCGGCTGACCAGCCCGGCGCGCTCGGCCTCCTCGGCCGACATGAAGCGGCCCGTCAGGTGCATGTCCATCGCCTTGGGCTTGCCCACCGCGCGGGTGAGCCGCTGGCTGCCGCCCATCCCCGCCATGATCCCGAGATTGACCTCCGGCTGCCCGAACTTGGCGGTGTCGGCGGCGATGATGATGTCGCAGGCCATCGCCAGCTCGCAGCCGCCGCCCAGCGCGTAGCCCGCCACCGCCGCGATGATTGGTTTGCGAATCCGCGCCAGCCGCGCCATGTCGCCGGCATAGAGCGCGCGGCGGTACATCTCGACGAAGGACAGATCGGCCATCTCGGCCACGTCGGCGCCCGCCGCAAAGGCCTTGTCCGAGCCGGTCAGCACGATGCAGCGCACCTTGTCGGAGCGATCGGCCTCCTCGAGCGCGGCGACCAACTCGCGCAGCAGCACCGAGTTGATGGCATTCATCGCCTGCGGGCGGTTGAGCGTGATGGTGGCGATGTCGTCCTCGGTTTCGACGAGGATGGTGGTATAGGCCATGGCTGTCTCCGGCTGCTTTCGCGAAACCTGACCCGCCCCGCCCCGGCGATCAAGTCACCTCTGGCAGCGCGCGCACAGGAAGGTCGAACGCCCGGACTGCACGATCCGGTCCACCCGACCGTCGCAGCCCGTCGTGGGGCAGGCCGCGCCCTCGCGGTCATAGACCCTGAAGCCATGCTGGAAATAGCCCATCGCGCCATCGGCCTGCCGGTAATCCTTGAGCGAGGAGCCCCCGGAGGTGATCGCCTCCTCCAGCACCACCCGGATCAGCGGCACCAGCGAGGCGACCCGCGCCGCCGAGATTCGCCCGGCCTTGCGGCGCGGATCGATGCCGGCGCGGTGCAGCACTTCGCAGACATAGATGTTGCCAAGCCCCGCCACCACGCGCTGGTCGAGAAGCGCGGTCTTGATCGGCACCATCCGCCCCTTGAGCCGCTCCACGAGATAGGCCTCGTCGAAGCGGTTGCCCAAGGGCTCCGGCCCGATCTCGCGCAGGAGCCAGTGCGCCTCGACCGCCTCGGTCGCGGCAAGATCCATCGCCCCGAAGCGGCGCGCGTCGTTGAAGGTCACCCGCGCGCCATTGGCCATGTCGAACACCACGTGGTCGTGCTTTTCCGGCGCGGGATGTTGATGATGGAAATTACCGAGCTTCATGCCCGACACGGTCATCCGCCCCGACATGCCCAGATGCACGATCAGCGTCTCGCCGCCCGACAGGTCCGCGAGGATGTATTTCGACCGCCGCCGCAGCCGCTCGACCCGCTGCCCCGAAAGCCGCTCGGCCATGCGTTCGGGAAACGGCCAGCGCAGGTCGGGGCGGTTCACATGGGCGGTCTCGATCACCGCCCCCTCCATCGCGGGGGCAAGCCCGCGACGAACCGTCTCGACCTCTGGCAATTCGGGCATGGGTTCTTTCTTTCGGCTGTCGCGGCCTATATGCCGCCACTGAGCCCTATCAAGGCATCACGGCGGCACGGGACAAGACCCTTGAGCGACGACCAGACCACGCATTTCGGCTACCAGACGGTGCCCGAGGACGAGAAGGCAGGCCGCGTGCGCGGAGTCTTCACCTCCGTCGCCTCGCGTTACGACGTGATGAACGACGTGATGAGCGTCGGCATCCATCGGCTCTGGAAGGACGCGATGATGGACTGGCTGGCGCCGCGTCCGGGCCAGAAGCTCCTCGACGTCGCCGGCGGCACCGGCGACGTGTCGTTCCGCTTTCTCGGCCGCGCCGGGCATGGCCATGCCACGGTCTGCGACCTCACCGAATCCATGCTGGTCGAGGGCCGCAAGCGGGCCGAGGCCGAGCGGCTGGGCGAAAGCCTCGACTGGGTGGTGGGCGACGCGATGGCGCTGCCCTTCCCCGACAACAGCTTCGACGTCTACACGATCAGCTTCGGCATAAGGAACGTCACCCGGCCGCAGAAGGCGCTCGACGAGGCGTTCCGGGTGCTGCGCCCCGGCGGCCGCCTGATGGTGCTGGAGTTCAGCCAGATCCCCAACGAGATGATGCAGAAGGTCTATGACCTCTACAGCTTCAACATCATTCCTGCGATGGGCCAGCTAATCGCGAATGACCGCGACAGCTACCAGTATCTGGTAGAATCGATCCGCCGCTTCCCGGACCAGGAAACCTTCCTCGGCATGGTCGAGGCGGCGGGCTTCGAGCAGGCGAAGTACCGTAACCTGAGCATGGGCATCGCCTGCCTGCATTCGGGGTGGAAGCTCTGAGGGGCCCGCACAACCTGATCCGGCTGATCCGCACCGGCGCTACTTTCGAGCGCACCGGCGCGATGGCCGTGGTGCTCGACGCGATGGACGCGCCGCGCCCGCTGCGGCTGGCGATCCGGCTCTTCGCCGCGCCCTTCCGCTGGCTCGGCTACGAGGGCGACCCCGAGATGCCCGCCGCCACTCGCGCGATTACCGCGCTCGGCCCCGCCTATATCAAGTTCGGCCAAATCCTCTCGACCCGGCCCGACGTGGTGGGTGACGAGCTCGCGGTGCAGCTGCGGGTGCTGCAGGACCGGCTCGCCCCCTTCCCCACCGTGCAGGCCAAGCGGGCGATCGCGATCGAGCTGGGCCAGCCGGTCGATCAGCTGTTTTCGGAGTTCTCCGAGCCCGTCGCCGCCGCCTCGATCGCCCAGGTACACCGGGCGCGTCTCGCCGAGACCGGCGAGATCGTCGCGGTCAAGGTGCTGCGCCCCGGCATCGAAAAAGCGTTTCGCCGCGACATCGAGGCGTTCTATTTCGCGGCCCGGGTGATCGAGCGGCTGTCGCCCGCCTCGCGCCGGCTGCGTCCCGTGGAGGTGATCGCGCATTTCGAGAGCGTGGTGCTGGGCGAGCTGGACCTGCGGCTCGAGGCCGCGGCCGCGGCCGAGTTCGCCGCCAACACCGCCAAGGACGAGGGCTTCGCCGTGCCGACGCTGCGCTGGCACCTTTCGGGGCGGCGGGTCATGACGATGGGCTGGGTCGACGGCATCGGCGCGGCCGAGGTGGCCGAGATCGACGCCGCTGGTCACGACCGCAAGCGCCTCGCCGCCCGGGTGCTGCAGCTGTTCCTCGCCCATGCGCTGCGTGACGGCTATTTTCACGGCGACATGCATCAGGGCAACCTCAAGGTCGGCCCCGACGGCACGCTGATCGCGCTCGATTTCGGGATCATGGGGCGGATCGACGAATACACCCGCCGGGTCTATGCCGAGATCATCTTCGGCTTCATCCGCAAGGACTACAAGCGCGTCGCCGAGGTGCATTTCGAGGCGGGCTACGTCCCCGCCGACCGCGACGTCGATGCCTTCGCCTCGGCCTTGCGCGCCGTCGGCGAGCCGATCTTCGGCATGGACGCGTCGCGGATCTCGATGGCGCGTCTGCTGAACTACTTGTTCGAGGTGACCGAACGCTTTGGCATGCAGACCCGCACCGAGCTGATCCTTTTGCAGCGCACCATGGTGGTGGTCGAGGGCGTGGCGCGTACGCTCGACCCGCATATCAACATCTGGGAGGCCTCGCGCCCGGTGGTCGAGGATTACATTCGCGAAAGCATCGGCCCCAAGGCCGTGGCCCGCGATCTCGGCCGCACGATACAGGTGCTGTCGCGCTTCGGTCCGCGGCTGCCCGCGATGGCCGAGGCGGCTCTGGTCCGGCAGAGCCACCCCGATCCGAAAGAGCGGCGGCGCGAGTTGCCGCCGCTTGGCTGGATCGCCATCGGCGCGGCGCTGACGGCGGCGGCCGGCTGGGTCGCCTCGCTGGTCTAGAAGGCCTCTCCCAGCGCCGTGACCTGCGCCACCGGCACCAGCCCCCCGCCATCGAGCAGCAGCATCACGCCCCCGGCCTCGAGCCGAGCCTCGCGCACGCGGCCATAGGTTTCGACCACGTCGTGGCCGATCTCTTCCCCCCCGGACAGGCTGGCGATGGCAAAGCCGTAGTCACCGGCCGGCAGCGGCATGCCTCGCGCATCCGTACCGGCCCATTGAAAGGACTGCGGGCCGGGCGGGACCTCGTGGCGCATCACCTCGCGGCCCGCGGCATCGCTCACCACCAGCAGACCGGCCTCCGCCCCCGGCCGGGTTTCGAAGCCGATATCCAAGGGGGCGCCGTCGAATGTGGCGGGCACCGGGGCGCGTACCTCACGCCCGACCCAGGCCGCGGCCTGCGACAGCTCCCCCTGCCCCTGGCTTTCCGACAGCGCCGCCAGAAGCTCGTTCGTCCGCACCTGCTGCTCGACGCCCGAAAAGGCCGCGAGCTGCACCGCGTAGTCGGCGGACTCCATCGGTTCGAGCGGATCCTGATTGCGGATCTGCGCCGTCAGCATCTTCAGGAACATCTGGAAATCCGCGGCATCGGTAAGGCCGGGGCGGCCCTCGACCCGAACGGGCGCCGGCAACTGGGCGGTGGCATCTGGTATCAGGGTCATGTCGGCCTTTCCTAGAGACGGAGATCGAGGCCCATGAGGGGCGCTCCCGCTGGAAGGTGGAGGATTGCGGCGCTTGGCCCCTCTCCCGGCGGCAAGGGGTCCTGGTGATCCGGGCCGCCCTCTTTCCGCGGCGGCGTCCCATCGCCCCCCCGTCCGTCCTCGAAGCCGAGGCTGACGGAACGGTAGCCCAGCGCGCGAAGCTCCCCGGCAAGCTCCTGCAGGTGCCGCCGGATCAGCTCGGTCGTGTCGCCGCGTTCAGCAGCTATGATCAGGGTGATCCGGTCGCCCTCGGTATGAATCTGCATCGCCACGCGGCCCAGCTCCTCCGGGTCGAGCCTCAAGTCGACCCGCCCTCCCGCCATGGCGCTGATCTGAGCGGTCTGTTGTGCCATCTGCTGCGCCACCGAACGCGGCGTCGTCGCAATCCGCATCTCTTCGGGTGCCCCCTGGCTCCGATCCGCCGGGACCAGCGCGCCCCAACCCTCCGGTCCCGGCACGTCGGCGTTGCCGGATGCCGAAGGATCGGGGGCCACCGGCCTCGGGGAGGAATCCCCCGCCAAAACAGAAATTCTTCGGACCGCCACCGTAGCCTCCTTTGCCCCGGCCACGTCAGTCCTGTCGCTATCTCCTAACTGCGCGGCGGGAAGCGAGGCGTGGTTCGTTGGGGCAGTTCTGCTTCGTATCCCAGCCCTCTCCGTTACCAAGCTGCCTCGGGCTGGCCCTTCGAAGTGCGGCACCAGTCCCGTTTCCCCGACTGCGCTAGCACGATGGGCAGAATCCATCGCTGAGACCAACCGCGTTCCGGATATTGCCATACCAGCCGCGCTTCGGCCGTTCGGCCCCTGCATCGCATCCGCTTCAAAATCCGGAGCCCCCGCCTCAGCAGGTTCCGAACCGACTCGCCCAAGCTCGGCGGCGGGGGGAATGGGGCTGGACCCCCAACCCGAGGGGCCTGCCTTCTTCGCGGGTGGGGCAGGTTTCGCCGAACGGGTGGCCGGAACCGCGAGAACCGGTTCTTCTACCTCTTCGGTTTCCTCGCGCCTCGCCTCGGCCCCGCCCTCCCGAGTTCCGTTCCGTCCTTCGGCTCCCTCCGAAACCAGCGCCGCGAAACCCTTCCCGCCCGACGAAGCGGCCATTACCCCCGACGGCGGGATGGGCCTATTGCCCGGACCAAGAAGCGAGTCGAACATGCGGCGTCCCTTCGACGTGTCGGCTTGGATGCAGCATGGCCGGAAAGGCTTACCGTATCTTTACCGGGTGACGGAATGATCGAGGCCGATCCCTGTGGAGAAGAGATTTGCCATGATTCCCCAGACCTCCCTCTCACCGCCGCCGGCAGGACCGTCCGTGCATGACATCGGGCCAGCCGCCCCCGACCCGCTTTGGCGCGCGGCCGAGGCGCTCGAGGCCGGGTTCCTGTCGGAACTTCTGCGCCTCTCGGATCCCGGCACCCCCGATGCGGGCTTTGGCGGGGGCCCGGGCGAAGCGCAGTTCCGGTCCTTCCTGATCGAGGCCCAGGCCGAGCGCATCACCGCCGCCGGCGGTATCGGCTTGGCCCGGAAACTCTACGCCGCCATGGGCGGACCGGATCGATGAAGCCTCCCCTGACGGACCGGCTGGCCGAACTGCTGGCGGCCGAGCGCGCGGCGCTCCTGTCAGGGCGCCTGGCGGATCTGGGCCCGATGCTCGACACCAAGACAGCCCTCGTGGAGGCGCTGTCGACGCAGCCGCAGAACCGGGACGCGCTCGCCACCGTCGAGGCGGACCTGGCCCGCAACGCCCGTCTCTACGAGGCGGCGCTGGCGGGCCTGCGCGAGGGAGAGGCCCGGGCGGCCGCACTGCGCCATGTCGAGGGCGGCTTCGCCACTTATGACCGCGACGGCCGGCCCCGCCCCGCCGCGACGCCCGCCGCACCGGCGCTGCGGCGCGGGGCCTGAACGGTTCGAGTCGAATGCCCCGCATTCGAGCCCCACGCATTAGGACCCGCTTAAGCCCGGCTTGCGACAAGAAAGCCGTCACCGGATCAGCCGGCGACAGATGGCGGCGGGATACGACCCGGTCCGCGCGACGTCAGAATGGCCGTCCGAACGTCCGCGCCCGGCGCGGGCCTGCATTGAAACCCGGCGCGCGATGGCCGCCGAGCTTTGGGACCATACATATGTCCAGCATTCTGACCAATAACGGCGCGATGGTCGCGCTGCAGACCCTCAAGGGGATCAATTCGAGCCTCTCCAAGACCCAGACCGAGATCTCGACCGGCAAATCGGTCTCCTCGGCCAAGGACAATTCGACGGTCTGGATGACCTTGGCATTGGTCGAATAGGCGCGCTGGGTCTGGATCAGCTGGGTCAGCTCGGACGCGACGTCGACGGTCGATTCCTCGCGTGCGAAACCGACGATGTCACCGGTGGGGCCGTCGCCCGCGTTCCACAACAGCATGTCGCCGCTGTCGCGGGTCAGGGTGTAGGACTGGCCGTCATGGGTTTCGAGCCCGTTGGGGTTGGGCACGTCGACGAGGGGCACCTGATAGATGCGGCGGCTCGCGCCATTGTCGTAATAGGCATGGACGAATCCGCCGGGATCGACCTCGACGGAGGTCATGTTGCCGGTGGCGGCGCCGTCGCGGCTGATCGTCAGGGGCGAGAACAGCGCCGCGAGCTGCGACAGCCCGCCGGGGACGTCTCCCGCGCCGATGTTTACCGAGATCGACCCACCCGCCACCTCGATCTCGAAGGCACCGGTTTCGGGATCGTAATCGCCGCCCAGCGTCGCGCTGGCAGAGAGAAGCGCCCCGCCCGCCTCGCGGCTGTCGTCGAAGGTAAGGGTGTATTCGCCCACCAGCGTGTCGCCGGCGGCGCCGTCGGTGATCTGCATCACCCATTCGTTCGTCGGCGCGCCGCCCGCCGCCGGCAGGCTCGGCGTGAAGGTCAGGCCGAGCTGCTGCGTGGTGCCGAGATTGTCGTAGTATTCGACCGTCAGCTCCTCGGGCAGACCCTCGGCGCCGTCCTGCGTCGAGGTGGCGGGCAGGTTGATCGCGAGCGTCACCTCGGTGGTGGGAATGCCCGAGAGCTGCCCGGCGGGCACGCGCACCGGCTGCAGCCCGCCGATCGTGTCGCGTGGAAAGGTGCCGATCGACCCGTCGAGCCCGGCGGGCCAGCCCAGCAGCGTCTGCCCGTCCGGCGTGCGCAGGTAGCCCTCCTCGTCGGCGCGGAACGAACCAGTGGTGGCGAGCCGGAAATCCGCGTCGTCGCCGCCGATGATCGCGGTGGCGCTGACAGGCAGGAAGCCGCGGCCGCGCACCGCGAGATCGGTGGGGTTCGAGGTCGGGGAGAGCGCACCGCTTTCGTCGACGAGCCGCTGCGACGTGGTCGCAACCCCGCCCGCCACGTAGCGGCCCGGGCCGCTGCCCATCATCAGCGAATGGAAATCGGTGGTGGCGCGGCGATAGCCGAACGTGGCCGAGTTGGCGATGTTGTCGGAGATCGTCGCCAGCCGGTGGGCGTTGGCTGCGAGGCCGGAGACGCCGGCGCTGAGAGAGGAGGAGATCGTCATGGTGACCTTTCCGGTGAAACGGGTGGAGGCTGTCCCTTTCCGGCCTACAGCGCCGGGCTTAAGGCGGAGCTAATGGCGGCGCAGCAGCGTGATCTCGAGCCGGTCGCTGCGCGGCGCGGCGGGCCCCTCGGCCGAGGGATCGCGGTCGCCCAGACCCGTGACGCGGCGCATCCGCGCGGGCGCGAGCCCGGCCGCGACCAGCCCCTCGCGCGCCGCCTCGGCCCGGCCCGAGGACAGGCGCCAGACCGGGTTGTCGGCCAGCACTACCGGCCGCGCGGCCAGATGCGCCGCCACGGCGACCGGGTTCTCGACCAGCGCGGCAGCCTGCGCCACGAGCCCCAGAAGCTGGGTCGTGACCGGCAGCGGCGCGGTCTCGCCGGGGGCGAAGATCGGCGCGCCCGCGCGCGCGAAGATCTCGATCACCAGCCCCTCCTCGGTCAGCCGCGTCACCACGTGGCGCAGCGCCTCGCGCGCGACGAGGCTTTCGCCGCCGCGGCCGAGCAGCACCTCCTCGATGTTGCGCAGCGCCGCCACCTCGGCGAGGGCGGCCCCCTCGCCCGGCGGTCGCGGCGGGTCTTCGGCAAGAGGCGGCAGGGCCGCGGAACTCGCGCCATCGACGCCGGAGGCGCTGAGCCGTTCGCTGCTGGACAGGGAATCGCCCGCGAGCACCTTGTCGCCGCCACCCGAGGTGCGGCTGATCGCGATGGTCGGGGCGAAGTAGTCGGCTAGCCCCTTGCGCTGCTGCTCGGTGGTGGCGTTGAGCAGCCACATCAGCATGAAGAAGGCCATCATCGCGGTGACGAAATCGGCATAGGCCACCTTCCAGGCGCCGCCGTGATGGCCGCCGCCGGCGACGACCTTCTTGCGCTTGATAATGACCGGCGCGTTCTGGGCTGACATGCGCTCTCCCCCGGGCCGGAGCGGCCCGAGTCCCAAAGGCTAGCGCCCCGAGGTTAAGCCCGGGTGTAGTGGCAGGGGGCGCCGCCTATCCCTGCCGGGGCCTGCGGGCCACCGGCGTCACCAGGGTCTCGGGCCGCCGCGCCTCGGCCGCCTCGAACAGCGAGAAGGTCTGGTTCACGTAGTTCACCGCGCCCGAGATCAGCTCGAGATATTCCAGCAGTTCCGGCGTGCGCTGCGCCTCGACCATGGCCACGCCGCGATCCTGCGGCAGAGTCTCGAAACAGGCGTAGAACAGCGGATCGCCGCGCGCGATCTTCAGGGGCTTTTGCGGCTCGTGCCATTCGAAGGCCCACATCAGCGGCCGCGGCCAGACATTGATCGGAAAGCGGCCGCCGAAGATCGTGCCGGGCAGAGGCTCGCGGCTGTAATGCATGAAGGGCGCGACCTGGCTCATGTAGACCGGCTCGTCGCACAGGAACAGATAAGGCAAGGAGAGCTGCAGCGTCGGCACGCCGGGGTGGCGCCATTCGGCCTCGCCGACGAGATGCAGCTTGTCGCCGAGCTTGCTGGCGCGGATCGTGCTCGCCGCGCCGTTCAGGTTCTTCAACACCGGCTTGCCCTTATCGTCGCGGGCGAAGCCGATATGGATGTCGAAGGGGCAGCGGATCAGGAAATGGCGGCTTTCGAGGTTGATCACCGCCGGGCAGCGCGAGGCCGATTTGGCATGGCTGCGGTCGAGATCCACCGAGCGCACCCGTTCCGGCGGGGCATAGATGATGCCGGCCTTGGTCTCGTTCAGGCACCAGCCGACCGTGACCGGGCCGCTGTTGGAACCGGTATCGCGGCTATTCTCGAAACGGACGGACAACTGCATGAAACGAACACCTCGAAGCTCTACTGGAAGCGGACCATGCCCGACCACGAGGGGCTGTCAAAGCCCCAAACGCATCAGAGCAATGCCGAGAGCCCGTCCCAGCACAGCTTGAGACCCACGAGGACGACCATGGCGTACATCACCGGATAGAAGATCTCGGCCCGCATCCTGCGGACCACGAAGGCCCCCGCCAGCGTCGCCCCGACCGCGAGCGGCAGCAGGGTGGCCGCCGCGATGAGATTGGCCGCGTCGAACTGCCCCAGAAAGGCGTAGGGGATCACCTTGATGGCGTTCACCACGGCAAAGAAGATCACGCTGGTTCCGGTATAGAGCCTCGGGTCGAGCCGGAGCGGCATCGCGTAGACTTGGTACGGCGGACCGCCCGCATGGGCGACGAAGCTGGTGTAGCCCGCGAGCATGGCCCAGAGCGAAGCGCGCATGATGCTTTCGGACCGGGGCGCGGCACGGCGCGCGTGGCCCGACAGCAGCCAGCGCGCCGAAAAGGCCAGCGCCACCACGCCGACGATCAGCCGCACCACCGCGTCCGAGACCAGCGCCGCTGTCAGCCAGCCGATGCCGATACCGATCGCGGCCCCCGGCAGCATCCGCTTCAGCGTGCTCAAATGGTACTGGCCGCGCCAGGCCCAGAGGCTGATCGCGTCCATCACCAGAAGGATCGGCAGCAGGATGCCCGCCGCCTGAACCGGCGGGATCGCCAGCGCCATGATCGGCACGCCCAGAAGCGCCAACGCGCCGCCCAAGCCCCCCTTGGAGAGCCCGACGAGCACCACTGCGACGCAGCCCGCGAGCAGGGCCGAAGGCTCTGAGAAGACGAATTGCTGCATGCTCGTCTCTGCGGCGGCCTCAGAAGCGCGCCGCCTCGACCTCCTCGCGCGAGGGGATCGCATCGGCCGCGCCGTGGCGGCCGACCTTGAGCGCTCCGGCCCGCGCGGCCAGTTCGAGCGCCCGTCGCATCGGCAGGCCCTCGGACAGCCCGGCGAGCAGGTAGCCTGTGAAGGTGTCGCCAGCGCCGGTGGTGTCGACCGCCCTGACCTTGGGCGCATCGACATGGTGGCGCGCGCCGCTCGCGGTCTCGATCCAGTCGCAGCCCGCCGCGCCCAGCGTCACCACGACATTCGGCACTGGTAACTCCTCCATCGACGTGCCCAGCGCCTCCGAAAGCTGGCGCGCCTCGACCTCGTTAAGAACCAGAAGGTCGAGATGCGGCATCACCGCGCGCACCGCCTCGGCCGCGAAGGGGGCCGCCGCATAGGCCACGGTGAGACCGCGCGCCCGAGCCTGCGCCGCCGCTTCGACCTGGCCGTTGGTCTCGTTCTGCGTCACCAGCAGATCGCCCGCGACGGCCCCGTCCAGCGCTTGTTTCACGGCGTCGAGGTCGATCTCGCGATTGGCGCCGGGCCAGAGCGTGATCGCGTTCTCGGCCTGCGCGTCCACGGCGATGATCGCATGGCCGCTCGACCCCTCGCGGCGCTGCACATGGGTGCAATCGACGCCGTAGCCTTCGAGCCGCTCGACCATCCAGCCGCCGTCCGCCCCCACCGCGCCCAGATGCGCCACCTGCGCCCCGGCCCGCGCCGCCGCGACCGACATGTTGGCGCCCTTGCCGCCAAGACCGTGATTCAGCGCGGTCGCCGCCAGAGTCTCGCCCGGGGTCGGGATATGCGGCACCGCATAGACGTGATCGGCGTTGATCGAGCCGAGATTCCAGAGCGTCATGCCCGGCGCGCCTTGCAGGCGGCCATCACCGCCATGTTGACGATGTCGTTGACGGTCGAGACGGTCGAGCAGATCTGGATCGGCTTGTCGACGCCCGACAGGATCGGGCCGATCACCGTGGCGCCGGCCATCTCCTGCATCAGTTTCACGCTGATCGAGGCCGAGTGCCGCGCCGGGACCACCAGCACGTTGGCCGGGCCGGTGAGACGCGAGAAGGGGTAGTTCTCCTGCCCCTTGGGGTTCAGCGCCACGTCGACGGCCATCTCGCCCTCGTACTCGAAATCGACATTGCGCCGGTCGAGTACGCCTGCGGCGGCATGCATCTTGGTCGCACGCTCGGAAACCGGGTAGCCGAAGGTCGAGAAGCTGACGAAGGCCACGCGCGGCTCGAGCCCCAACTCGCGCGCCACCTGCGCGCCCTGCGTCGCGATGTCGGCGAGATCCTCCTCGTCGGGCCATTCATGCACGAGCGTGTCGGCGATCAGCACGATCCGGCCGTTATGCATCACCACCGAGACGCCGACCGCCCCGTCATGCGGGCCCGCGTCGAAGACGTGGTTCACAAGCTCCATCACATGCGCCGATTTGCGGGTGGCGCCGGTGATCATGCCGTCGCCATGGCCATGCGCCAGCATCAGCGAGGCAAAGACGTGCCGGTCGCGCCCGGCAAGGCGATGGATGTCGTGCTGGTCATGGCCCTTGCGCTGCAGCCGCTCGTAGAGGAACGCCTTGTAGGTATCGAGATGCGGCGTGTTGGCGGCGTTGACCACCTCCAGCTCGGCCGCCGCATCGGCCATGCCCTCGGCGGCGAGCTTCTCGGCCACGTCGTCGCTGCGCCCCACCACCAGAGCCTTGCCGAAGCCCGAACGCTGATACTGCACGGCGGCGCGCAGCACCCGCGGGTCGTCGCCCTCGGCGAAGATCATGGTGGCCTGCGCCGCGCGCGCCCGGGCGTTGAGCCCGCGCAGCACGCTCGCGGTCGGGTCCATCCGGCCCTTCAGCGCCTGCTGGTAATGCTCCATGTCCTCGATTTCCCGCCGGGCCACACCGGTGGCCATGCCGGCGCGGGCGACGGCGGGCGGAATCCGATGGATCAGTCTCGGATCGAAGGGCGTCGGGATGATATAGTCGCGCCCGAAGCTGAGCTTCTGGCCATAGGCCAAAGCCACCTCGTCGGGCACCTCCTCGCGCGCCAGCTCGGCCAGCGCCTCGGCGCAGGCGATCTTCATCTCGTCATTGATGGCGCGCGCATGGATGTCGAGCGCGCCCCGGAACAGGTAGGGAAAACCAAGAACGTTGTTGACCTGGTTCGGATAGTCCGAGCGACCCGTGGCCACGATTGCGTCCTCGCGCACCTCGTGCGCCTCCTCTGGCGTGATCTCCGGGTCGGGGTTGGCCATGGCGAAGATCACCGGGTTCGGCGCCATCGACCTGACCATCGCCTGCGTCACCGCGCCCTTGGCCGAAACGCCGAGGAAGACGTCGGCCCCGTCCATCGCCTCTTCCAGCGTCCTGAGCGACGTGTTGGCGGCATGGGCCGACTTCCACTGGTTCATCCCCTCGGCGCGGCCCTTCCAGATCACGCCCTTGGTGTCGCACATGATGCAGTTGTCATGCTGCGCCCCCATCGCCTTGAGCAGCTCCAGACAGGCGATCCCGGCCGCCCCCGCGCCGTTCAGCACGATCCGCACATCCTCGATCTTCTTGCCCGAGATATGCAGCGCGTTGATCAGGCCCGCGGCGCAGATCACCGCGGTGCCGTGCTGATCGTCATGGAAGACGGGGATGTCCATCTCTTCCTTGAGGCGCTGCTCG
>Ga0310345_10000884_pt1 | contig 37173 bp, 34 predicted proteins | sample HC15DNA20500_MG_FD_204667 | JGI IMG/M metagenome (GOLD analysis project Ga0310345, IMG submission 204667) | Marine microbial communities from station ALOHA, North Pacific Subtropical Gyre - HC15-DNA-20-500_MG | ecosystem: Environmental > Aquatic > Marine > Oceanic | place: Pacific Ocean: North... | reverse complement strand
CCTCTCCGGAGACGACGCTTCCGACGCAGAGACGCTCGGAGTCGACGTTGCCGAGGCCCGAGAGCTGCTCGTGGTCGTCGACCGACTCAAAGTCGCGAGCAGTGCCTCGGACCGCCTCGCGGACTCGCTGGGCACTTGCTTTGTCGAGGGAGAAGGCGACTCGATCGTGGTTGTCGCCGACGAGGCACCGGAAAACCGCCTTCTCTTCTCCGAGCATTTTCGCTGTCCGAATCATCCCGAGGTCACGTTCCTGGATCCGACACCGCAACTGTTCTCATTCAACAGCCCCTACGGCACGTGTAAGCTGTGCACCGGTTTCGGCGCCACGCTCGACTACGATCCCGACTTGGTGGTGCCGAACCCTAGGCGCTCGTTGGGTGAAGGCGCGGTCGACCCCTGGTCGAAGCCGCGTTATCGGCGCGCGCGCGACCGGCTGAGGGATTTTGCGATGGATGAGAACGTCTCCTACTACTCACCCTGGCAGGAATTGCCGGAGAAGTTCAGGGAGGCCGTGCTCTACGGTACCAAGGGCTTCACCGGCGTGATTCCGTTTCTGGTATCGAAGGAGAACAAGCGTTACAAGCAGTACATCCGGGTCTTCTTGCGACAGTACCAGAGTCCTCAGGACTGTCGGGAGTGCGGTGGCGCACGCATCAGACCAGAAGCACTTAGGGTGCGCATCGGGCAGCACACGATCTCTCAGGTGGCGGATATTCCACTTGAAGAGTTCGGTCCCTGGCTGGAAGGGCTCGAGCTCAGCGAGATGGAGGCTCAGATCGCCGAGACGATTGTGCGCGAACTTCGCGCGCGTGTCGGCTTTCTCGCCGAAGTCGGCCTCGGATACCTCACGCTGAGCCGACAGACACGCACGCTGTCTGGTGGAGAGGCGCAGCGCATCAACCTCGCGAACTCACTTGGCGCAGCACTGGTGGACACGCTTTATGTGCTCGACGAGCCCACGATTGGGCTCCATCCCAAGGACACCGGAGCCCTGCTCAGCCTGCTGCAGAAACTCAGTGCTGCGGGGAACACGGTCGTCGTGGTCGAGCACGATTCGCAGGCTATTCTTTCAGCGGACCACGTTGTCGAGCTTGGGCCTGCGTCGGGGGAGCAAGGTGGGCAGGTGGTGTATGAGGGCCCTCCGGACGCGCTCGAGGTCGAGGACACCGCTACGGGGCGGTATCTGTCGGGGCGTTCCTCTATCGCGCTGCCCGAGAGAGTCCGCCAGATGGACGGTGCGTGTCTCACGCTCAGAGGCGCGCGGCTCCACAACTTGCGCGGAGTGGACGTGGACATTCCGCTCGGCACGTTGACGGTCGTTACAGGTGTCTCGGGCTCCGGGAAGTCCACGCTCGTTCACGATGTGCTCTTCAGGGCCGCAGAGCGGGAGCTTGGCGGGGAGACCTCGGCCAAGGAGCACCTTGGAGAGCTCGTCGGGGACTACGAGGCGCTGGACGGCCTTAGTCATCTCGACGCGGTGGTGCTCGTCGATCAGTCTCCCATCGGCCGAACCCCGCGCTCGAACCCGGTGACGTACATCAAGGCGTGGGATGAGGTCCGAAAGCTTTTCGCCTCCCAACCCATGGCGAGGCAGCGCGGGTACGGTCCGGGCCACTTCAGCTTCAACGTGAGCGGCGGCCGTTGCGAACACTGCAAAGGCGCCGGCAAGGTCGAGATCGAGATGGTTTTCATGGCCGACGTTTACGTGCCGTGCGAGGACTGTAGCGGCACGCGATACGGCCGGGAGATCCTCGACGTGAAGGTACGCGGCAAGCACATTTCCGAAGTGCTCGACCTCACGGTCGACGAAGCGATTCGCTTCTTCATCCGCGAGCGCAAGCTCGGCAAGACGCTCTGGCAGCTGCAACAGGTCGGACTGGGCTACCTGCGCTTAGGGCAGGCGGCGACCACGCTTTCAGGCGGAGAGGCGCAGAGGCTGAAGATCGCGCGCGAGTTCGCCCGCGCGGCCGGCAAGAAGGGGCGGAAGCTATACATCCTCGATGAGCCGACGACCGGCCTCTCCGGAGAGGACGTGAGCAAGTTGCTGTCCGTACTGGACCGCCTCGTCGACGCAGGCAACACCGTGCTGGTCATTGAGCATAATCTCGATGTCATCAAGGTGGCCGACTGGGTGATCGATCTGGGTCCCGGCGCGGGTTGGCGGGGAGGCGAGGTCGTCGCTATGGGAAGGCCCGAGACCGTCGCCAGTGTGCCGGAGAGCGAGACCGGGAAGTATTTGGCTGACGTGCTCGGTGCCAGAGCCCCAGATCTTTCTTGAACTCCTTCTCGTGGCGGGCGAGCAACATCGCGAGGATCAGCGCCACACCACGTAGCCGCCTCCGGCCCAGGCCGCGGCTTGCGCTAGCCCCATCCGGCTGATCCAGACGAGAGGCCAGATGCCGGCGACGAAGGAGTTGATGATGGTTTTGATTCCGAAGGCGAAAATCGCCTCGAGGATCTCGGAAGAAACGAACTCCTTAACCCCGTCGGCCTCGAAGAAAGACTCGGTGAGGGCCCGGATCTAGAGGTAGACGAAGGTGCCGACGGCGAGCAGGGCGTAGTAGCCGCCACCGTGCTTCCTCCAGAGCTTGCCCGCGGCTATACCGCCGCTGCCTTCGATCTCGGTCATCGCCGGGACTTCTCCGTGTCGCTACGCTTAGCCCTACCTGTAGGGCTCCTTGAAGCTAATCACCCATGACAGCTGCTCCACCCCTCTCGGTGTTGCTCCCGGTCCGCGACGGGGCAGCGCATCTGGACGAGGCCATCGATTCGATCGAGCGGCAATCCTTCACCGACTTCGAGGTGCTCGCCGTGGACGACGGGTCTACGGACGAGACGTACGAGAAGTTGGTGATGTGGGCTTCACGTGATGCGCGCGTGACCCTGATAAAGCAGGCTGCTCGGGGGATTGTCGCTGCTCTCGAGGCCGGGCGTGCAGCCGCACGTGGACGATATCTCGCCCGCATGGATGCCGACGACGTGTCGGCGCAGACACGGTTCGCCCGTCAATACACGTTCATGGAGGCACAAAGCGGGCTCGTGCTCTGCGGATGCCGGGTGGAGTACTTCCCGCGCGAGCAGGTCCGGGGTGGAGCGCTCTGGTATGAGGCGTGGATCAACTCGACCTCGACGCCCGACGAGGTGGCGCGAGAGATCTTCGTCGAGTGTCCGATTGCGCACCCGACGTTCTTCATGCGAGCGGAGGCGGTCGCCGCCGTCGGAGGGTACCTGGACCGGGGCTGGCCGGAGGACTACGACCTCGTTTTGCGCCTGTGGCGCGCTGGAGGGGGCCTGGGCGTCGTTCCGGAGACGCTCTTTAGCTGGCGGGAGGGGGACGGTCGGCTGTCCCGTACTGATCCCGCGTATGCCCCGGACGCCTTCCGGCGCTGCAAGGTGCACCACCTGGTGGAGGCCTTCCCGGGGGTCGTCGAGGGCGCGTTGATATGGGGTGCGGGACCGGTGGGCAAGGCGCTCGCCAAAGATCTCGTGGACCGAGGCGTTGAGCTGTCCGCATTCGCCGAAGTCGATCCACGGAAAATCGGCCAGCGAATCTACGATGTCCCGGTCCTGGATACCGTGCAGGCATTGGCCGAACGGAGTGTTTTGCACCTGGGCGCGGTCGGCCAGAAGGGGGCACGAGAGCAGCTGCGGCGCCTGATGCGAGAGGGCGGGCTTGAAGAGCTGAAATCTTTCGTCCTCATGGCATGATTCGTAGGGCAAAAAGCGTTAGTTTTCACAGTCTCGGGAGGAAGCGCGCCCGAGCGCCCCTACAGCCTGACAGGAGCGAGCGCTTGCCCGACGACCTTTGCCTCTCTGGGCCCCGCACGACCGTAGGCCCGGACCGCTAGTGCGGCGTACCACGCCATTCCTCGCGGCCGGGCTGGTAGTTGTGGGCCTGGAGTTGTCGACGCAGGTGGCCTCCCTGACTTTGGTCCGGTTGTCGTCTGGCTTTGAGTCCATGCTGGGCGGATTCGGGTACTTGGCTTCACCCACTCGGTTCGTGGTCGGCGTATCGCTACTCGCGATCGGCCTCTTCGCCTTTGTCGCTCAAATGATTCTCGAGCGCGCGGAGGGTAGGGTGAGCGCTGTGGAGACGTATGTCCCGTCTGTCGCGGGGACACCGAGCGAATGAAGAGGCTCAGGATGCATCGCATTCTCTCTGCGTTCATGGGGCGCAGGCTGACCAGGCGCTGCTGCAACGTGTGCAAGTGGACCGGGCTCTCTGTGAAATACTGAGGCGGCATTAGTCGGTGCGAGCCGGCGGATTGAACCCTAGGAAGGACAAACCGAATGAGTGACGAGTTCGAGCTCGTAGGCGGAGACAGTGTGGGCGGGGAGACGGTTCTATCGCGCCTGCTCGAGGACGAGATGCGCGAATCGTTCATCGACTACTCGATGAGCGTGATCGTACAGCGCGCGCTGCCAGATGTGAGGGATGGTCTCAAGCCGGTTCATCGCCGCATCCTGTACGCCATGGGTGAGATCGGCCTGAGCCCCGGACGCGCATACAAGAAGAGCGCAACCGTAGTCGGCGACGTGCTGGGTAAGTATCACCCGCACGGGGACTCGTCCGTCTACGACTCGATGGTGCGCATGGTACAGGAATTCTCGCTGCGCTATCCGCTCGTCGACGGCCAGGGGAACTTCGGTTCGGTCGACGGCGATTCCGCCGCGGCGTACCGGTATACCGAGGCTCGCCTCACTCATCTGTCGATGGAGCTCCTGGCGGACATCGACAAAGAAACCGTCGACTACAGGCCGAACTTCGATGGTAGCAAGGACGAGCCGACGGTTCTGCCATCGCGCATACCCAACCTGCTCATCAACGGCTCGTCGGGTATCGCTGTCGGCATGGCCACTAACATTCCTCCGCACAATCTGCGTGAGGTCGTGGAGGCCTCGATTGCGCTGATCGACAACCCCGATCTGCCGCAGGAGGAGCTCGAGCAGTTCATCCAAGGTCCGGACTTCCCCACGGGCGGTTTCGTTTGCGGACTCGAGGGCATCCGAGACGCGTACCGCACGGGTCGAGGCAGGATCATCATGCGCGCGCGGGCCGAGATCGAGCCCATCGACGAGAACAACGAACGGATCGTGGTCACCGAGCTCCCGTTCATGGTAAACAAGGCCCGGCTGGTGGAGCAGATCGCGCAGTTGGTTCGAGATAAGAAGCTGCCCGACATCCGCGACATGCGCGACGAGTCCGATCGCGATGGCATGCGCATCGTGATCGAGTTGAAGCGGGGTTCCGTACCGCAGGTCGTTCTGAACCGGTTGTACCGGCACACGCAGATGCAGTCGACGTTCGGAACCATCATGCTCGCGCTGGTCAACGGTGAGCCCAAGGTCATGCCCCTCCGGGAGATGCTTCAGCACTTCTTGAAGCACCGCCACGAGGTCATCGTGCGCCGGAGCGAGTTCGACATCGCCAAGGCGCTCGAGCGCGAGCAAATCCTCGAGGGTCTGAAGATCGCGGTCGACAACATCGATCAGGTGATTAAGATCATCCGCGGCTCGTCGGACACGACGGCGGCCTCAGAACAGTTGCGCGAGGCGTTCCAGCTGTCGGAGCGTCAGGTGAAAGCGATCCTGGACATGAGACTCGCGCGCCTTACGGGGCTCGAGATCGACAAGCTCGATGACGAGCTCGACGAGGTACGCCGCATCATCGAGGACCTGCGCGACATCCTGGAGTCCGAAGACCGGCGAATGGACATCCTCAAGGACGAGCTGCGCACCGTTTCCGAAAAGTACGGCGACGACCGGAGGACCGAGATCGTCGAGGCGGTTGGCTCCTTCGATGTCGAGGACCTGATCGTCGAGGAGGATATGGTGCTCACGGTTTCCCATCAGGGCTACGTGAAGCGCCTCGCGCTCGACACCTACCGAGCCCAGCGCCGTGGTGGCCGCGGCTTGCGCGGCATGGATACCAAGGACGAGGACTGGGTTGAACACCTCTTCGTGGCGTCCACCCACGACTACGTCATGATCTTCACGCGCCGCGGCCAGTGCTACTGGATCAAGGTGTGGGAGATTCCGGTCGGTGGTCGGACCGCTCGCGGAAAGCCGATCGTCAACCTGCTCAACCTCTCCGAGGATGAGGCCATCGCGTCGGTCGTGCCGGTGCGAGAATTCTCGGACGACAAGCACCTCATGTTCTCAACGCGATTGGGCGTAGTGAAGAAGAGCGCATTGTCCGCGTACGGGAACGTGCGAGCCGTCGGTCTCAACGCGATCAACATCCGCGAGGGCGACGAGTTGATCGACGTGCGAATCACGTCGGGAGAAGACGAGATCATTCTCGCGAGTCGCGGCGGCATGGCGATCCGCTTCAATGAGGGTGACGCGCGTTTGATGGGGCGTGCCACGGCTGGCGTGCGCGGGCTCAAGCTTCGCGGCGGCGACGTGGTCATGGGCATGGTGGTGGTCCGTCCGGATTCAACACTGCTCGTCGTCTCCGAGAACGGAATGGGCAAGAGGACCAACGTCGACGCCTACCGTCTGCAAAAGCGTGGCGGCACCGGGGTAATCAACCTCAAGACGTCGGAAAAGACGGGCCAGGTCGTGGCCATCAAGTCGGTGCAGGAAGACGAACAGCTCATGGTGATCACGAAGGCCGGTGTCGTGAATCGTCAGCGGGTCTCTGAGATTTCGCTCATCGGGCGCGCGACACAGGGCGTGAAGCTCGTCAACCTGGATAAGAGCGACATCGTGGTCGACGTCGCGCGTGTGGTCGTCGAGGACGAGGAGAACGGTGACATCGGGGAGGACAGCGAAACTGACGGCGAGTTGACCGCCGAGGCTGGACCCGACACCGAGGCCGGGTCTGACGCCGAGGCCGGCACCGACGCCGAGCGTGGGGCCAGCGACGAGAGCGAGAACAAGGAGTGAGCGACCTGGTACAGGGGGAGGGACTCGTTGGCCTGACGGAGATCGAGGCCGCCGCGCGTCGTCTTGCTGGCGTGTCTGTGTCGACCCCTCTGCTTCCGGCGGACGCGCTCTCCGATGCCACCGGCGCTCAGGTACGCCTCAAGTGTGAAAACCTGCAACGAGCGGGATCGTTCAAGATCCGAGGCGCCCACAACTTCGTGTCCCAACTCTCCGACGATCAGGTCTCGTCGGGCCTCATCACATACTCCTCGGGCAACCATGCCCAGGCTGTCGCGCTTGCGGGCAAGCTTAGAGGCGTACAAGTCGTCGTGGTCATGCCCACGACTGCGCCCAAGGTCAAGCGAGACGGCGTCGAGCGGCTCGGGGCGGAGATTGAATACGAGGGCACGACCTCCGTCGAGCGAATGGCACGCGCGGAAGAGATCGCCGAGCAGCGAGGGTTGGTGATCGTGCCACCGTTCGACCACCGCCACATCATCGCCGGGCAGGGAACGGTCGGCCTCGAGATCGCGCGCGAGTGGCCTGATGTCGATTTGGTGTTGGCCCCCATCGGAGGCGGAGGACTCGCCAGCGGGATCGCGGCAGCGGTGAAGAGGCTTTTGCCGAGCGCGCAGATCATCGGGGTGGAGCCCAAAGGGGCTGCCTCGATGCGTAAGGCGCTCGACGAGGGCCATCCGGCGATACTTGATGACATCGACACGATCGCCGACGGATTGGCGCCCGTGATCGCCGGCGAGCTGACGTACGAGCATGCGCACGAGCTGATGGAAGATGTCGTTACCGTCGACGACGACGCGATCCGGGAAGCCACGTCGTGGCTCGTGAGCCGCAGAAAACTCGTTGTCGAATACTCGGGAGCGGCGACGACCGCCGCGCTACTCTCCAAGGCGGTCGATGTAGAGGGCAGGGCCGTAGCAGTGGTGGTCAGCGGCGGCAACTTGGAGCCGAGCCTACTCGCCGGCCTGGCCTGAGCGTGCGCCGGGTCGTTCTCTTCGACATCGACGGTACGCTCATTTCAGGTGGCCCCGCGAAGGATGCGTTCTGCGAGGCGATGCTCGAGACGTTCAGTACGATCGGGGACGTCGAGGGCGTGAGCTTCGCGGGCAAGACCGATCCTCAGATCGTGCGGGAGCTCTTGCATGGTGCGGGCTACGCCCAAGATCTGGTCGAGTCGCGCATGGCGGACTTATTCGCTCGTTACCTCCAAAAGCTCGAGGACCAACTGGTCGACCGTCCGGTCAACGTCCTGCCCGGTGTGCCCGAGTTGCTGGCGGCGCTTGATCAGATCGAGGACATCGGCGTCGCACTTCTCACGGGCAACATCCTGAGGGGGGCCGAGCTCAAGCTCAGGTCGGCCGCATTGTGGCACTATTTCGAGTTCGGTAGCTATGGTTCGGACCACGAGGAACGGGACGAGCTTCCGGCCATTGCGCTCGGGCGTGCACGGCGCGCTTGGCGGGAGACCATTGAGCCCGCCGACGCGATCGTGGTGGGCGACACGCCTCGGGACGTTTCGTGCGGGCAGCGTGAGGGCACACGTACGCTCGCGGTCGCAACCGGTCATTTCAGTTTCCGTCAGCTGGAGGAGACGGGTGCGGACTACGTGCTCGAGGATCTTTCCGCTACCGACGAGGTCCTTTCGCTTTTGACGGCCTGAGCCAAGGTGCCGCGCCTCATCGCTTGATCCCACTCCCCCGGGGGAACATCTTGAAGGCCCAAACGCATCATACGTAGGGAGCCCGCGCGACGGGCGCATTCGCACATGATACCGAGCCCGCCATTGCGCGCGCGGTCCAGCACCGGAGTAGGCTGTGTCTAGAAGTGACGAACGGAGAAAGGCCCGCGAGCAGGGCGGCTCCGACATGACGAAGTTCTATGTGATCCTTGGCGTCGTGGCAATCGTAGGGATTGGCGCCGTCGGCTACTCCGTAAGCAGCTCGGCGCTGGGTGCGGCGGCCATGGAGCCCGTTGAGGTCGAAGGGCTCGACGACTTGACGCTATTGGCCGAAATCGCTCAAGGCGTCACGAAGGGTGACGAGGACGCACCGATCACCATCATCGAGTTCGGTGACTACGCGTGTCCGGGCTGTGGGGGTTTCGCGCTCAGCGTGAAGCCTCAGGTCGAGCTGCTGCTGGTCGAGACCGGGAAGGCCAAATTCGTCTTTTACGACTTCCCGATCACGACGATTCACCCGACGTCGTTTCTCGCCGCGCGCACCGCGCGTTGCGCGCAGGATCAAGGCAAGTTCTGGGAGTATCATGACGCGCTATTCCGGAACCAGACGTCGTGGAGGCTCGAGGCGAGCCCCATCGCCAACTTCCTCGGCTTTGGAGAGGACGTGGGTCTGGATGCCGACGAGTTCGAAGCGTGCGTGAAGAGCGATCGCCACGCGGACCTGGTGTCTGCCAACATGCGTTTGGGGTACGAGTTGCGCGTTAATTCGACGCCGACGATCATGGTGGGCAGGCCTGGGGAGTTCTTGCAGGTTCCCAGCGCGAGCTTCCAGGGGATCCAAGAGGCGATGGACAAGATCGGAAGCCCTGAGAACGCCGGCGGGGCCAACTGACGCGTCCGGAGCGAGCGTGAGCGAGGAAGCACACGATGTGGGCGGCGCGGCCGTGGCCGCGCCGCCCATGAATCGTATGGTGGTGGCGGTGCTGGCGATGGGGGGCTTCTTTGTGGCGCTCTACCTCTTCAGCCACAACCTGGGGCTGGGCGGCCCCATCGTGTGTGGCGTGGGCGATTGTGCCACCGTTCAGTCCAGCCGGTATGCCACGCTCGGACCGGTCCCCGTCTCCGCCATCGGGGTCCTGGGCTACGTCGTGCTTCTGGCACTTTCCTTCACGGGTCTGCAACCGAAGCACCGAGAATCACGCATGATCGGCGGGCTCTTGTTGGTGGGTTCGCTGGGGGGCGGCCTCTTCTCCGCCTACCTGACATACTTGGAGGCGTTCGTCATCCAGGCGTGGTGTCAGTACTGCGTCGCTTCCGCGATCATCATCGCACTGATCTTCGTGGCATCGATTCCTGAAGTGGCGCGACTGAGACGGGGTAGCTAGTTGAGCAAGCGCGCGGGCACCGCGAGGGTGCGGTTAGTCTTGGTCGACGAAGGCTCCTATCACCACGAAGAGATTGAGATCCCCTCCGCGTCGCTCGAAGGATACGACCGGCTGATCGACTGCCTGCGTGAAGACCCAGCGGTGCTCAAGCGAGTTCATGTCGACGTGGCGCGGCTGTGTGCCGCGTACCGGGTCAACGCCTAGGCGCCAGCACTCGCACGGTCCAGCGTCCACTCCCGCACCACGACGGGCGGCCATGAGCCGTCTCGAGCCTCAGCCAGTAGCCGGTCCGCCTCCTCACGCGCCCGACGCGCTGTGTCTTCGTCCAGCTGACCGCGAGCGACGGCTTCCTCGAATTCGTCCTCGTCGAGAAGCCGGGCCGTGCCGTCCGCCGAGACCCAGACATCGAGGTACAGGTCCGTGGTATGCCAGACTCGCCCGTCGATCTCGGGCGGTGTGAGCACGTTGGCGTAGAAGCCGGTGAATGTGCCGTCCGCGAGATGGAAGCGGCCGACGTCGTGCCACGCGCCGGGGTATGTGAACCAAACCACCGAGGAGCCGGTCTCGAGCACGATGTCACTCTCGATGCGCATGGGCGGATCGAACTCCATCGTTTCCGAAAGCGTCACGATGACGTCGTCGCGCTCCAGCACCACGATCTGATCGAAGATTTGCTCTCGATCGGGTGGGCGCCGGTAGTGAATACGGACGCGGGGGCGCTCGGTCACCCTGGGGAGTGGCCGTCCACCGCCTCGAGAAAGATGTCCATGATGCCGCCGCACACCGCGGGGCTCCATGACACGAAGTCGTCCGTGAGGTCGACCCTGACGCGCCGAGGCACACCCGTCTTCAGGACCTCCTTCGCGGCCTCGATGACTTCGGCTTCGCCGCAGCCACCACCGACGGTCCCGACCAAGCCGACCTCGGGGTCCACGATCATGCGAGCGCCCACCTTGCGAGGTGTGGAGCCCTTTGTGCCCACGATGGTAGCGAGCGCGCAGCGTCGGCCTGCCTCGCGGGCCGCTTGCAGGGCTTCGGTCAGGGACTTGTCGTCGTCGTGCGTCATCTCTCTTCGTCTCCATCGGGGAAGAAGCGCTCCGCTACACGTTCCACCTCTTTGAGCGAGGCTCCCGTGCCTCCCCTCCGTATCTTCACCAGTTCAGCCGCAACCGAGACCGCGATCTCTTCGGGCGTCTCCGCGCCGACATCAAGGCCGACGGGCGCATGGATCCGATCCAATTGTGCTCGATCGAACCCTTCCTCGAGCAGTTGTACGTACGTCGCGCGAACACGGCGCCGGCTCCCAATCATGCCGATGTATGCGGGAGGTGAATCCACACGCAACGCTCGCACGAGGCACGCATAGTCGTACTTGTGGCCGCGCGTGACCAGCAGTACGTGCGAGCGCTCGTGAAGCTCGACGTCCCTGAACGGATCATCGAAGTCGGCTTGGAACACGTGCTCGGCGTCCGGAAAGCGCTCGCGGGTTGCGAAGTCCGGGCGGTCGTCGAGCACGTAGACTCGGAAGCCTAGCAACGAGCCCATGTGGGCCAGTGGCTGAGCGACGTGCCCGGCTCCAACAATGATCAGCTCCTGGACGGGCCTGCGTACTTCGAGATAGAGCTCGAGCACGATGTCGTCGATGTCGAGTTCGTGTAGCCCATCGGAGCCCCTCGGGTCAGCCAGGACCTCCTTCATCAGAGCGATCGCCGCGTCATCGAGTGGGGCGGCACCTAGTGATCCATGTACCTTGGGCTCCGCGCCGGCGCCCACGATCCGTGCGATGCGGGCCGCGTCTCGCGCGTTCGATGTCCCACCGACAACGATCGCGACCACTGCGCTGCCGCCATCCTGGGCCGTGTCGACCAAGAGCGTGGCGGCGTCCGCAGCGTGCAATGTCATGGCGCGTCGATTCCGGCGGCGAGCATGGCTTCGTATTCTGCCGGGGTATCGATATCCAGTCCGATTCCCGGGTCAGGTACCGCGACGAGCTCGGCGAGGGCCAAGTGTCTATGCACGACCGTGCGTGCTCCGCCGCCCAACGTGGGATCCATAAGCTCGAGGAACAGACTCTGCTGGAAAAAGCTCGGGTGGCCGCGCTCGCCCTCGTACGTGGGAATCACCAGCGGCGCGTCCGTCGAGCGCGCAACGTCCACTATCGTCGCAATGGTCTCAGCACGCACGCATGGATGGTCGACCGCCATGTAGATCACGCCCTCGACCGAGTCCCCCAGCTCCCTCAACGCGAGCCGCATCGACGTGATAGGCCCCTCACCAGGATCGGCGTTCGTGAGCACGCGCGCCCCCGTGACACGAGCGGCTTCCGCAACGACCCGGTCATCCGGCACGATGGCGAGCACGGGCTCGCACCCGCCGTCGCTCAAGGCATCGACTACGGCTTGAACGAAGGTAGAATCTCCGATGCTGAGCAGTGCCTTTGCTTTGCCCATGCGAGAGGATGAGCCCGCGCAGGGTACGACGCCCGCGATCAAGTGCCGAAGGCCTCATAGAACGTGCGATCACTCGTCGCCAGTTCGACCAGAAGGTCTGCCGGCTCGAACCGCGCTCCATGCTTCGTTTCGAGCTCGCGGGTTCGGTCGAGCACTCCTTTCGGGTGCAGCGAATCGGCGAAGCGCAGTAGTCCGCCGCGGAACGGTGGAAAGCCCGTGCCCATGATCATCGCGAGGTCGACCTCCGCCGCGGTGCGCACGATGCCCTGGTCTAGCGCTCGCGCGGCTTCATTGATCATCTGCACAACGAGCCGAGTGCGAATGTCCCGATCGCGAAGTTTGTGTCGCTCCTTGGGCACGGATGCTCCCAAGTCGGCGTACACAGATTCGTCGATCTCCCGCTCGCGTCCCTTTTGGTCGTAGAGATAGAAGCCACGGCCGCCTTTCCTGCCGAGGCGCTCGGTCTCTCCGAGCGCTACCAGCGCGGGGGAAGGAGTCAGTCGATCTCCGAGACCCTCGCGCAGGGCGGCGCCCGCGTGCGCTGAGACGTCGATGCCCACTTCGTCGATGAGCCGCAGCGGGCCCATCGGCATGCCGAACTGCTTCGCCTGGGCGTCGATCTGTCCAACGCTTGCGCCGTCTCCCAGAAGGAAGCCGGCCTCGTTCAGGTAGGGGCCCAGAATTCGGTTCACGAGGAAGCCTGGCCCGTCACCAACGACCACCGGGATCTTGCCCAGCTTCAGCGCGAAGGCGTACACGGTAGCAATCGACACCGCGTCCGTCGCGGATCCTCGGATGACCTCCACGAGCGGCATGCGATGCACCGGATTGAAGAAGTGCATACCGCAGAACCGCTCGGGACGTTTGAGCGCATCAGCCATCTCATCGACGGAGAGCGACGAAGTGTTCGTCGCAAGCAAGCACGCAGCGTCCACATTCTGTTCGGTCTCCCGAAGCACCGCGCGCTTCACGTCCATGCGCTCGACCACGGCCTCCACGACGAGCTCCGCCGCGGAGAGGCCGTGGTATTCGAGTCCGCCCGTGACGATCTCCATGCACTGACGCGCCCCCCGTGTCGAGAGCTTGCGACGCTTGACCGCCTTGTCGAAGAGCTGGCGGGCGTGCTGGAGGCCACCCGTGACCGCGTCGTGGCGGATATCCTTCATGTACACGCGCACGTCGTTGTATGCAGCCAATTGTGCGATGCCGCCGCCCATGATGCCGGCTCCGAGAACGCCGAGGTTAGTCACCGTCCTGGGCGCGGAATCGCCGCTCGTGGCGCTGGTCCCTCGCCGTGCGGCTTCGCGCATGTGGAAGACGTGGACCAGGTTCTTGCTGACGGCGGATACGACCAATTCCGCGGCAAGACTCGCTTCTGCCGTCAGGCTCTGCTCGAGCGGTCCAGTTTGGTGTTTGTCGAGGATGTCCAAGATACGTAGCGGCGCCGGATAGTGCCCGCCAGTGCTCGACAGGACTCTCTTGCGGGCAGTCCTTAGAACCAGCTTGCGGCCGAGCGCCGTGCCGTCGAGCAAGCGCGCGACCAGATTGACCTTGCGCTGCGAACCGGCACGTGGCCGCTCAGGAGCGTTCTGCACGAAGTCCCCAACCATCTCTTGGAAGATGTGCTCGGGGTAGACCTCTGCGGCGAAGCCGATACGCCGCGCCTTACGCGCGTCGATTTGCTTTCCGGTGAGCAGTAGGTCGAGCGCGGCTTGCAGGCCGACGAGCCGGGGCAGGCGGGTCGTGCCACCCCATGTGGGCAGAATGCCTAGCGTGACCTCGGGCAGCCCGATCTTCGTCTTCTTGGCATCCGACAGCAGGCGATGCGTGCACGCGAGCGCGACTTCTACGCCGCCGCCCAAGCAAGTTCCATGGATGGCGGCGACGGTTGGCACCGGCAGCGTCTCCACGTCGTTGAGGATCGCCTGACCAAGCTGGATCTTTTGCTCGGCCTCCGAGGGATCCTCGATGGCGGCGATCTCATCTACGTCGGCCCCGACGATGAACGAACCAGGCTTGCCACTGCGGATCACGACCACTTTTACCTGGCCCTCTCGACCGGCCGCACGGGCATCGTCGAGCATTTCTGCGAAGCGCCGCATGACGGGTTCGGCGAGAACGTTCAGGCTGCGTTCGGGATCGTCGAACGTGATCCACCCAATGTCGTCGGAGTCGATCTCGAACGTCGGTGAGACGCTGGTCTTTGTCGCTATGCTCAAGGACTTCTCGCCGCTAGGGAGCCTCCTAGAAGGCTAACTAGAAAGCGTCTAGAGCTTGATACGCTCTTCGGCATTCTCCCGAGTCAGCCGCACCTGATGAGGCTCGCCCTTCACGACGGTGACCATGACGTTCCAGTACAGCTCCGTGTACGCGAGCTCATAGCGCGCGTGCACCCAGTACACGCCGGGCTTCACTTGGAGGTTTCTGCGCGCGACGCCATTGGCGTCGGTGGTGTCGGTCGCTTCGCCGAGGCCGGATGCCTCGCTCAAGGCGTCGAAGACCTCACCCAGACCGACGAAGGCTTCGTCTCCCCAGTTCTCCTGGAGGATGCGAATGGAGTCCGAAGCGCGGATGGTGCCCTGTTGCAGTTCCGTAAAGCGATCGAACGAGCGGGTCATCTGCCGATCAACACCGCTTAGTTCCTCGTCGAAATCAGTCCACTCGCGGAAAAGAGCGGTGTAGCGAGACTCTCCTCGGCTGTACTGCTCAAGGGCAGTGTTCAGTTTCTGGAGCGTGTCCCGGATGGCATTCCAACGAGTCTGCGACTGCTGCCACTCCTCCTGCGCCACGCGAACCTCATTTCGGGCCTCGGCCAGGTCTGCGGGGATCGCAGGCTCCGGCGTACCGTACGCGGTGGTCATCGAGTCGAAGACCGCGTCGCGATCAAACGGAATAAGGCGAACCTCGATGTCGGAGAGGGCCCGCGTGATGGTGCCGTCGCCATCGGGGTCATCGACGTCGATCTCTATCGTCACCACTATCTGCTGCGGACCGCACGCTGCGGCGACGACGAGAAGGCTCATGGCAAACGGGAGCGCGCTACGCCTCATAAAAAAACTCCGTCCGTCTAGTTTACTCAGGGAACAAGCGCCCGAAGGTACCGTGCGGGAAAACATGCATCAAGCTTCGACGAGCAAGAAGCTTCCAGGCCCTCACTCCGCCACGCGGCTCGTAGCCGCGCTTCGTCGAGTAGACGGAGCGAACCGGGCGATCCGGCCAATGGCGTGAGTGCGGGCGCTGCTGCGCGGCGAAGGTCGAAGAGCAAGCGATCGCCCGGGGACTCAGCCTGGCGCTCCAAGTCCACCGTGAGCTCGGCCCGGATGGCGTCCACCACGCCGCGTTCTGGCCGTGGCTCTGCGGTGGCGAGCCGGAGCAGGTACGTCAGGTGCTCGAGGTCGACATCGGCGCGTTCCACGGAATACGCCAAGCCCCATGGCGTCCGGCTCGCGGAGACGCGGGCGCCTATCTGGCGGGTAGACCCCGCCATGCGTTGCTCCGCGAGCGCGGCCAGTATCCGGCCGGCGCCCGCCTCCGCGGCACTCTCGATGAATGGCACGGACAGCCTGAGTGCAGCGACCCCCCGTCGGCGTGCAGCAGGGTGACGCGGGGCCCGTCAGGCATCTGCACGATCGTGTCCGGTGCGAAGGCCGCGTCACTAGCTTGGGCGTGTATCGCGAGCGGCGCTAGCGGCAGCAACACAAGGCTGATGCCCGAAACAACCCGCATGAAACAATCCTCTAGTGGCAACAGAAAGGGCGCCCGAGGGCGCCCTGGGTGCTCATACACAGGTTGGTCGAGCGGCTCAGTAGTGTAGTACCGGCTCGGGCAGGATGAAGTTCTTGGGGTTCTGTGCGACGCCGTTCACGCGGACCTCATAGTGCAGGTGTGCGGAGGTGGCGATTCCAGTGCTTCCCACCTGCGCGATCACGTCCCCACGCTTCACTTCCAGGCCTCTTCGCGCCATGAGCTTCGAGGCGTGCCCATAGAGCGTTGTGAATCCGAAGCCGTGATCGATCTCAATGGTGAGCCCGTACCCTACGATCCAGGCGGAACGGACCACTCGACCCTTGGCCGCCGCCAAAATCGAAGTGCCTTTTACAGTCGAGATGTCGATGCCCGGGTGCGGAAGTAGGCGGTTGTGGATGGGGTGCATGCGCGACTCGGAGAACGAGCTGCTGTAGGCCCCGGCGGTGGGGAGGATGGACGGCGTCGACTCAAGTAGGTCGCGATGTGCGAGCACCGAGTCCGTTGCTTCGGCGAGACTGGCCGAGAGCAGGTCCGCCCGACGCTCGAGAGCGTTGAGGTCGTACGAGATCGCGAACGCCGACCTCCCGGCGTCGGGGTCTATGGACGAGAGCCCGTAGCTCTCGGGGGAACCGAGCCCTGGCCCGCCGACACCCGCCTGCAGGACTTCGGGATCGATCGATTCGAGTCCGGCGATACCACGAAAGCGGGTGTCGTTCGCCGCGACCTGGTCGAGCGTGCCCTCTAGCTGATCAATCCGGACTTGGAACTGCTGGAGTTCCACTCGAAGCGCTTCGTTACGGTCCTCGAAGCGGCTGGTCTGGACGCGCGAATACGCATCAATACCGACGGTCAGCGCGGACCCCACGAGAAGTAGGGCGACGATAACGCCCCCCCCAATCGCGACCCGAAAGAGGCGAGAGGAGAAGGAGTACTGCTTGACCGGACTGTCCTCGCCGCGAACAACGAGGAGAGTCCACCGATCACCGGTCATTCGGCGCCTTGTATAGCGATTTCACGTGGTTAGGGAGCCCTCCACACGGAAAACTAGGCCGCGAAGGCGCGTCGTCAAGGCGCGGCCGGAACGTCCTCTTCGACAGCCCACAGATCAGGCTGTGTCCATACGTGGGAACAGAGGGGTGCCCTCCAAGACGGTCTGGCCGGCCAACGTGACTGCGCGCGCTTCGTCGAACGTCGGGACCGCATCGAATCCTAGGCGTGTCGCCAGCTCCGCCATCTTACTGGGGGCTACAGGCTCGAAGAGTGCGCATAGAGCGGCGAGCACCCGACATAGGCTCGCGAGCGTCTCGTCCAACTCTGCAGCTACACCCGGGTCCTTGGCTTGTGACCAGGGTTCGCGGTTCTCTACGTAGCCGTTGGCGGTCCGTGCCAGGTCCATCGCGGCCGCGAGTGCCTCATGCACTTTGTACCGAGCCATCGCGTCCCGAGCTGTCTCGAACGTGGCCTTGATCTGCTCGTCGAGCCCCGTTCCTGGCGCATCCGGAACCACCCCGTCGCGATACTTGCCAACCATCGCGATCACGCGACTCGCGAGGTTTCCGAGCACGTTCGCGAGCTCACCGTATCGGGTCATGAAGCGCTCGATCGAGTACGAGGTATCTGCGCCGGTGGGCATCTCGCGCAGGAGGAACCATCGTAGCGCGTCGGTGCCGAATTCGTCGCTCAACACGAGCGGGTCGATCACGTTCCCGATCGACTTCGACATCTTGGTGTCGTCGACCACCCACCAGCCGTGCGCCAGGATCTGCTTCGGCACCGGCAGGCCGACGCCCATGAGGAGCGTGGGCCAGTACACGGCGTGCATGGTGATGATGTCTTTGCCGACCAGGTGCAGGTCACAGGGCCACCATGAGCCCGACACGTCTTCGAAGCCCTGTTCGCCGATGGGCTGTGTCGCGTCGATCGCACCGGACGCCGTAAGGTAATTTGCCAGTGCGTCGACCCACACGTACGCAGTGTGGTCTTCGTCGAACGGAAGCGTGATGCCCCAATGGACGCGCGACTTCGGTCTCGAGATCGAGAGGTCGCCGAGCGGCTGCTGGAGGAAGCCCAGGACCTCGTTCTTCCGCTCTTCAGGAACGATCCAGTCGGGGTTCTGTTCGATATGCGCGATGAGGGCCTCTTGGTACTCGCTCATCTTGAAGAAATAGTTGGTCTCCTCAACGCGATCGACGCCTCGGCCGCAGTCCGGGCAGGTATTGTCAGGGCCCAGGTCCTTCTCCGTCCAGAACCTCTCCTCGTAGACGCAGTACCATCCCGTGTAGGCCGCTTTGTAGATCTGGCCGCGGTCCCATAGGCGCTGCAAGAATGCGGTGACGACGGCCTTGTGCTCTTCTTCCGTCGTCCGGATGAACCGGTCGTGGGAGATGTCGAGCTTCGTCCAGGCGGCCGAGAAGCGACCGGCCATGAGGTCGCACAGCTCCAACGGCTGTATCCCCCGGTGTTCGGCTTCGTCCTGGATCTTGGGGCCGTGTTCGTCCGTGCCTGTCAGAAAGAAGACGGTAGTGCCGATCTGTCGTGCAAAGCGCGCGAGCACGTCTGCGAGGATGGTCGTGTAGGCGTGCCCGATGTGAGGGTCGCCGGACATATAGTAGATGGGCGTGGTGAGGTACCAACGCCGGAGGGGCGTCAAGTCGACTTCTCCCGTGGCTGGCTCACCTCTCCTTTCAATTCGCCCAACGAGATCGTGCGCCGCTGACCCTCGTCGTTCTTGAGCGAGACCGTGTCGTTCCAGATGTCGATCGCGGCCACTCGCTCGTGCCCCGTAGCGGTGCGGATCTTCTGACCCTCTCTGGGGAACCGCCGTCTCGCCTCGACATAGGTGCGGTGCTCATACATCAGGCAGCACATGAGGCGTCCGCAACAGCCGCTGATCTGCGCAGGGTTCAGCGAGAGGCTCTGGTCCTTGGCGAGCTGGAGGGAGACAGGCTTGAGTTCGGGCAGCCAGGTCGAGCAGCACAGTTCGCGGCCGCAACGTCCAACACCGCCGAGTAGTGCGGCCTCGTCGCGCACACCTATCTGCTTGAGCTCGATGCGCGTCCGGAATGTGCGCGCCAAGTCCCGCACCAGTTGCCGGAAGTCGACGCGTTTGTCCGCCGTGAAGTAGATGATCAGCTTGTTGCGATCGAACTGCCACTCGGCCTCGGCGACCTTCATCTTGAGCTCGTGTTTTGCGACCAGGGCCCGTGCCTTCAAACGCACGCGATCCTCGTCCACGCGAAGCGTCTGCGCCCGGGAGGTCTCGTCCGGGCGGGCGAGGCGGAGCACCCGGCGTTCGGGCGCCGGCGTGGCGCAACCGCCGTTCGACGATGAGCACTTCCTCTCGGCGACGACCCCAGTCGCGGAGACCTCACCGATGTCCTCACCCCGATCGGCCTCGACGATGACGTTCTGACCAGGACGCAGGTCGAGGCCGTCATACGCGAAGTAGTCCTTGCGCGTGCCCTTGAAGCGGATCTCAGCGAAGCCGGTCATTTCTCGACAACTCCTCTAGGCCTCGTACCATACGCCGATGGCCGCGTACTTAGCCCACCGACCCTCGAGTAGTGCCTCGGGGGACAGCGCACTCAGCTCGTTCAGGTGACGCTCCAGAGCGTCACCGACGCGCTCGGCGGTGGTGTTCCAGTCGGTGTGTGCACCGCCCAGGGGCTCGTCAATGACTCCGTCGCATATTTCCAGCTCCATCAGGTCCTTGGACGTAAGCCGCAGGGCTGTCGCAGCCTTTTCGCGGTGCTCGGCGGAACGCCACAGAATCGCCGCGCACCCCTCCGGGGAGATGACGGAGTATACCGAGTGTTTGAGCATCAAAATGCGGTCGGTGACACCGAGTGCCAGAGCCCCGCCCGAGCCACCCTCACCGATCACGAGGCTGATGAGAGGAGTGCGCAGGCTAGCCATCTCGCGCAGGTTCCTCCCGATGGCTTCGGCCTGTCCGCGCTCTTCGGCGCCAATACCCGGATATGCCCCTGGGGTATCGATCAGCGTAATCACGGGCCGCCCGAACTTTTCTGCCTGCTTCATGAGCCGAAGCGACTTCCGGTAACCCTCCGGGTGGGCCATTCCGAAGTTGCGGCGCAGGTTGTCCTTCATGTCTCGACCCTTCTGGTGGCCGATGACCATGACGGACGTCCCGCGCAGCCGTGCCCAACCACCTACGATCGCTTCGTCATCACGGAAGGCTCGGTCTCCGTGGAGCTCGATCCAATCCGTGAAGACCCGTTCGATGTAGTCGAGCGTATAGGGACGCTTTGGATGACGCGCGACCTGAACCTGCTCGATGGGCCGCAGGTTCTTGTAAGTCTGCGCCTTGAGTTCGTTGAGCTTGGCTGTCAGAGACTTCACCTCGGCGGTGACGTCGATGCCCTTTCGGTCCGCCAGATCGAGCAGTTTGTCGATCTGCGCCTGAACCTCGATGATGTCGCGCTCGAATTCCATCTAAACGCTCCCCTGGATCACCTCGAACGCCTCGACCTCTTTGAAGCGTACATGCCGACCCCAGTAGTGAGCATAGGCGTGCGCCAACTCCGGGCGTAGGTCCGGTCGGACGCTGTTAGCCGACTGGAAGTGTGAAAGCGCTTCCAATTTGGTGTCCATCTGGTCGGTGATGTCGACGAAGTGCATCGGGTGGTAGTCGATTCGGGTTGTCGCGGTTTGATAGGCGAGCACGGTCGCAACGTCGCCGGTGGCGGCCTTCGCGACCCGGAACGCATCCATGCGAGCCGGGTGACTATCGTCCATCGACGGCACGTACACCACGGCCGGCTGCAGGTCCGCTATGGCCTTCTGCATGACGGCGATGCGACGCGTTGCGTCTCCGAGCGCCGCCTTGTCCACCACAAGACGAATGCCCAAGACGCGGCATGCGGCCTTGGAGGTTTCGAGTGCGGCGCCGCCGGCGTCCAGCTCGTCTTGGCTCAACGGCAAGACCACGACAGTGTGGCCTGCGGCGGCAGCCTGGACCAGCGTGCCTCCACACCCCATCTCGACGTCACCAGCGAGGCTTTCTACAGCGAGAATGTTCCCGGGCGCCGGGCTCGGCTCGACCTCTGCACCCAGGCCGGCGTTGACGCCCTCGAGGAACCCGTCCTTGTCGAGCGGCTTCGCGAGCACCTGCGCTCGTGGCCCGATCGTGATACTCCTGCTCGGTATAGCCCGTGGTGGCGAGGATCGGAAGATCAGGGCTCTTAGCCCGCGCCACGCGAATCACCTCGAAGCCGTCCGTACCCGGCAGAGTCACGTCCGTGATGAGCAGGTCCCATTCTTGGTCTTCGATCAAACGGACGGGTTGGGCCCCGTCCTGCGTGTGCGTTACCTCATACCCGCCGCTGGCCGATAGAAACGCCTTCACGAGGAGGGCGTGGTCGAACGCGTCCTCGACGAAGAGCACTCGTAGTGGCGCGCCAGAATCTGCGGTCAACCAAGCCTCCTCGGAGGGCTTCGGCACGTTCGCGGGGTGTGACCGGATAGGTCCACCCTTCCATGGGGGCCGGAAGATAGGGCGACGGTGGGCGCTCCTCAATCCGCTGTTGCTGGCGCGGCCTCCAAGTTGGGCTCAGGGATGAAGAACCACACGACGAGCCCCATCCCGAGAACGAACACAGCTCCGAGAACCGTGTTGGAGGCATATCCGACCCTGGCGAACATCGGGCCTGAGACGGCGCCCCCGAGTGCAAAGCCGAGCTGACCGAGAGCGACCGCGAGGCTCATGAGGGAGCCCCGGCGCTCGTCGCGTACCAGCCCGGTCAGCAGGGCGGAGAAGGGACTGACTCGCATTGCGACGAGCACCATCGTCAGGAAGAAGAAGACGTAGGCGATCGTGATGTTCGTCACCAGAGGCACGGTGCCGAGCATCAACACCGAGAGCCCTATGCACGAGAGCAGGACGATCCCCTTCCGGCCGATGCGGTCCGAGAGCTTCCCGGCTTGCGGTCCTGTTACGACGTTGGCGATGCCTCCTACTAGGAACATCAGGGCGATCTGGTCGCCGGAGGCCCCTAGATCGCGCTCGAGCCAGGTGGGCAGATAGATCACGAAGACCGCAACGCCGAAGAACATGACGAAGTAGGCGACGGCCGCCCATGCTACCTCCGGTCGTTTCAGGAGTGCGACATAGTCGGCAAAGGCTCCGCTTACAGTGAGCCGCTCGGACGTCCCCTTCACCGGTGGCTGTGGCACGCCGAAGAAGAGAAGCGGCAGCGTCAGCGCCATCGTGATGGCGAATAGGTAGAAGGGCGAGTGGAAGCCCCAGCGCTCGGCCATCACGATTCCCATTGGAATCCCGATGATCTGACCGAACGCAGCACCGCTCATCACCCACCCCACGGCCCAGCCGCGCCTGTCGTACGGGAAGTAGTCGCCGATGTAGGAGACCGCGGCTCCACTCAGCACGCCGCCGGCCATTCCGGCGAAGACCCTCACCCCGAGGAACGACCAGTAGCTGTCGACCAGCCCGTGCGACGCGAGGGCGACGGTCATCACGCCGCACCCCACCAGTAGGATCCGGCGCCGGCCGATTCTGTCCGAGACCGGGCCTGACAGGATCGCAAATAGGCCCACCATCAGCGAATACGCCGTCACGAGAGTGCCGAGGACCGCGTCCGCGATGTCGAGGTCGTCCCCGATTTGGGGTAGGATCGGCGAAATGATCATCGTCTGACTCGCCGACGAAAAGACGAGAAGCCAGAGCGTGAAGACGACCACATACGGAGAACTGTTTTTCACCGGCGGAACCTAACCGGCGTGGGAAGCTCGACCGCTGGACGTAGGTGGCGCCGGATCGCTACCCTGCGGGCGTCTTCTCCGTCCCCAGGAGTCTGCATGAACAAGAAGCAGGTCGGCGCGTGGGCGCTCTTCGACTTTGCGAACTCGGTGTACCCGGCGGTGATCACCACCACGGTCTTTTCGATCTATTACGTAGGCACGATCGTCGGGAACGAGGGCGGGCGGGGACAGTGGTGGTGGGGACTCTGTGTGGCGGTCTCCGCGTTGATCGTCGCGGTCACGTCGCCGTTGCTCGGCGCCATCGCCGATCGCGGCGGCGCGCGCAAGAAGTTCATGCTCGCCTACACGGTGATCTGCTTGGTCGGGGTGTTGCTTATGACCACGCTCCGCCCCGGCATGGTGGTAGCGGGCTTCGTGATCTTCGTGATCGCCAACGTCGGCTTCGAGAGCGCTCTAGTCTTCTACAACGCCTACTTGCCCGACATTGCCCCGCCCGAGAAGCAAGGCTGGATCTCAGGATTGGGATTCGGGGTGGGGTATCTAGGGTCGGCGCTCGGCCTGCTGATGGTGCTTCCGTTCGCGACCAGTCGGACCGAGCTCGTGTGGCTGCTGGTGGCGGCCTTCTTCCTGCTCTTTTCGCTTCCGGCTTTCCTGTACCTACCTCCCGACCGAGCTGGGGAGATGGGCGTGCCACAGGCCGCCCGTTGGGGGATCATCAATTTTCCCGAAATCGTGCGCGCGGTATGGCAACTCAAGGAGCTCCGGAATTTCCTGATCGCCTTTTTCTTCTATATCGACGGGGTGCTGACGATCATCGTGAGCGCCGGCACCGTCGCCACGGAGACCTTCGGCTTCACGTTCGAAGACACGATCATTCTCTTTCTGGTCGTTCAGATCTCCGCTCTCGTGGGCGCATTCGCTCTCGCCAAGCCCACAGACAGCTATGGGCCCAAGAAGGTGCTGAACGGTGTGCTCGTGTTGTGGATCGCCGCCAGCGTGTCTGCCTTCTTCATCCAAAGTCCAACGCTGTTTTGGGCAGTGGCGGTCGTAGTTGGTCTTGGTCTCGGCGCCGTTCAGTCCGCGAGCCGGAGCTTCATGTCGGCCTTGATCCCCAAGGGCAAGGAGGCCGAGATGTTCGGGTTCTACGCGCTGTGCGGAAAGTCGTCGTCGGTCTTGGGTCCGCTACTATTCGGGGGTGCCGCGCTTGTGTTCGGTGGCAATCAGCGTCCCGGCTTCCTCTTGATTGCCGTTCTCTTCATCATCGGCCTGGTCCTGCTCCAGCGCGTAAACGACCCGAGGGCGGTGGCATCCTGACGTGACCGTCTCCCGGCGCGCCGCCCTGACCGTCATCGCGGTGGCCGCGCTCGCTGCCAGAGTCCTCGCCCACCTGAGTGCGGGGCACACCTCAGCCACTTTCGATGAGATCATTCTCGTGTCGGGTGGCTTGAGGGGAGTCACAGAGGGACGGTGGAACATGGTCACCGATCAGCCTCCGCTCATGATGTACGCCTATGGCATCGCTGCCGTGGCGGCAGATCCCGTTCGGCCTGCCGAAGATCGGGAATGGCTGTTCGACCATCGCTGGGACTACGCTCGCGCGCTTCATTTCGGGCTCGGCAACGACGCGACCGAGTTGCTCGCCGGTCCGCGCCTCGTGGGGGCGTTGCTCGCCGCCATGCTCGTCGCGGTGGCGGGAGCACATGCCTGGTGGATCGGACACTCCCTCTTCGTATATGACGAGGAGGGCGGTTAGGGCGGCTAGAGCCCCGTTTCGTCGATCGCCAGCAGAGTGTGCAGCAACACGTTGGCGCCATTCGTGACGTCGCCCGGGGCGGTGTGCTCTTCGGGAGCGTGGCTGATGCCCCTGATCGACGGCACGAAGATCATGCCGACCGGTGCCAGCAACGCGATGCTTTGCGCGTCGTGGCCCGCGCCTGAAGGCATCGCGCGAGCAGACAGCCCCAGCCCGGCCGCCGCGCTCGCGACTCGTGCCTGGATCCGCTCGTCGGTCGGCGCGGCGCGGCTCGTATAGAATCGGTCGAAGGAGAACGCCGTTCGCGACTCCTCCGCGATGCTTTCGGATCGCTCACGGATTGCTTCGTATAGTCGCTCGATGCCATCCATCGAAAGATCGCGGATCTCGAGCGTGAGCGTGACTCGACCGGGGATCACGTTGGGGACGCCTGGTTCGGCGGTGAGCCGGCCCACGGTGGCCACCTGGCGACCCGGTGCCTCCCGGGCTGTCCGGTGCACGAGATCGACGAAGCGGGCGGCGGCGACCATCGCGTCTGAGCGACGGTCCATCGGGGTGGTTCCGGCGTGGTTCGTGACGCCGTCGACGGTCACGTTCCAACGCATGATGCCCACGATGCCTTCGACGATGCCTATGTCGAAGCCGTCGGTGTCCAGGACTGCGCCCTGCTCGATGTGCAACTCCAGGAACGCGGCGAGCGAGCCCCTCTCGCGGCGTGCGTCGCCGAGCCGGTTAGGGTCGCCGCCCAGCCGCTTCAGCCCTTCGCCGATCGTCAGCCCCGATGCGGTCTCGATATCCAGCTCGAAAGCCTCGACTTCGCCGGTGAGTGCGCGGCTACCGGTCTTGCCGCCCTCCTCGTTGGAAAAAATCGCGATCTCAAGCGGGTGGCGCGTCACGATGCCCGCGGCAGCGAAGGTGGCCGCCACCTCGACCGAGCTCATGGATCCGACCTGACCGTCGTAGTTGCCGCCGCCGGGCACCGAGTCGATGTGCGACCCGAACATCAACGGGAGCAGACTGGAGTCGGTACCGGCCTTCCGGGCGATGAGGTTGCTGGCCAGGTCGATTTCCGTGGAAAAGCCCGCATCGCTGAGTAGCCGTGCGATCCAATCGAGAGCTTCCACGTTGGCGTCGCTGAAGGCGACGCGGTCGATGCCGCCCGCATCGTTGGCGCCGAAGGTGGCGAGCATGCGCATGCTGCGCGCGAGTCGCCCAGCGTCTACGGTCAGCTCCTGCCGGAAGGGCCCCGTGCGGGAGCCCCAGGCGGCGAGCGGCAATGTCGGCGAATGCACACCAGCCAGCCCCCCGATCGAGAGCTGGACGAAGCGTTGACGGTTCATTGGTTCCTCATCGGTGATTCCTCTGAAGGGTCTACTTCTACTACGCTCCGCCATGAAGGCGCCAGCGTCTCGGCCGTGTGTCGCAGAGTAGCACCCGTGCTGGGCGCGCGGCAATTTGACTCCCGTCCAGGAAAATTTGTCGGGGGAAGTTCTTGTGCGGCTAGTTCGTAGGGTGCTGAGCACCATCCCACTTCTGTAGTTCACGGTTCTCCTGGGCTGCGCTCAGGACGCCGCGGTACCGGCCGACTTGGTGCTCGTGAACGGAAAGATCGTGACCGTCGATGCCGCGATGTCCCAGGCTGAGGCGTTCGCCGTTCGCGGGGACCGGATTGTCGCTGTGGGCTCGACCCAAGAGATCGAGGAGCTGGTCGGGGATGCGACTCGAGTCGTCGAGCTAGGCGGTCGTCTCGTGATCCCGGGCTTCATCGAAGGCCACGGGCACTATACCAGCCTGGGCCAGTCCAAGATGATCCTGGACCTCACGCAGGCGACGATCTGGGACGAGATCGTCGCCATGGTTGCCGAGGCGGTGCAGAGCACGCCTGCGGGGGAGTGGATCCAAGGGCGTGGGTGGCACCAGGAGAAGTGGCTCGCGGCCCCTGAAGTGACCGTCGACAGTAGCTCTGCGGTAGCGTTGCCACTCCCGGCCACCGATCTTGTCGGTTGCATCTTCAATCAGGGAGGGGCCGTGTCCGACGAAATTACCCGCCGGGACTTCGTCTCGAACAGCTCGAAGCTCGCCGTGGGCGCCATGATCGTTCCGCGTCGAGTGCTCGGTGGCGTGGGCCATCAAACGCCGAGTGACACCCTCAACATTGCCATAGTGGGAGCCGGCGGGGTGGGTGGCGAGAACGCGCAGGAATTCGGCTCGGAGAACATCGTGGCGGTATGTGATCTCGACCACGATCTGGTGGCCGCCAAGGTCGAGGAGCGTGCCCACAGTGGCGACGGCACGCCGCGCGAAAAGGGCTTGCGCTGGAAGGAGCAGTATGCGAGCGCGGCGAAGTACACGGACTTCCGCGTCATGCTTGAGCAGCAAAGCGACATCGAGGCGGTCCTGATCGCGACCCCGGATCATGCTCACGCGGCGATCGCTGCTGCGGCGATGCGAGCGGGCAAGCACGTATATGTGCAGAAGCCGCTCACCTACACGGTCCACGAGGCTCGCGTCCTCCAAGAGTTGGCGGAATCGACCGGCGTCGTAACGCAGATGGGGAACCAGGGGCACTCCAGCGACGATGCGCGTCTCATCAACGAGTGGGTCGCTGCCGGCGTAATCGGGAACGTGCGCGAGGTCCATGTGTGGACGAACCGCCCCATTTGGTCGCAGGGTCTGTTGCGCCCCGCGCCGTTCCCCGAGGACTTCGAGCGCGATGCACCGGATCGCTCGTGGTGGCCGGGCTCGGTGGACGCGGCCCACGCGGCCGGGCTCTGGGGCGACTTCCCGGTCCCGAAGCAGCTCGACTGGGACCTGTACCTCGGTCCGGTGGCGCGCGACGTCCAGTACCACCCCATCTACCACCCCTTCCACTGGAGGGGCTGGGTCGACTTCGGCGTCGGAGCCTTGGGCGACATGGGTGCCCACCTCATCGATCACCCGTACTGGGCGCTCGACCTGGGCTATCCGACGTCCATCGAATCGACATCGTCACCGTGGGGCGGCCCGAGCGACGACCCAGTCTCGTATCCGATGGCGACCACCGTGCACTACGAGTTCCCGCGGCGTGGGCTCATGCCACCTGTGACGATGCACTGGTACGACGGCGGCCTCATGCCACAGCGACCCCCGCAGCTCCCCTCTGACGTACGCCTGAATCGAGAGGGCGGGGTGATCTTCGTGGGTGAGCGCGGGCTGCTGATGCACGAGACCTATGGCCGGCGGCCAAGGCTCTTCCCGGAAGGGCTGGTCGAAGAAGCCGCCAAGGTGCCGCAGAGCTACACGCGGATCGAGGACAGCCACGAGATGAACTGGGCGAACGCCTGCAAGGGAGTGGGTGAAGCTACCTGTCCGTTCTCTTATGCCTCGCCGCTCACCGAGGTGATGCTACTGGGGCTGGTCGCGCTGCGCACCGGCCAGGGCTTCAAGATCGAGTACGACGCCAAGCACATGAGGGTGACGAATTCGGAGCGTGCGAACGAATACCTGGTTCGCGAATACCGCGAGGGATGGGCGCTGTGATTCGTCGAGTTGGGGCGGCCACGATCGCGCTCGTGTTGCTAGCGTATCCCGGTATGGCTCAGCAGATGAACACACTCAGTCACGCGGAGCGCGAAGCCGGCTGGCAACTTCTCTTCGATGGTGAGTCTCTGGACGGCTGGCGCGGATACAACCGTCCGGACCTGCCCGGGGGCTGGGCCGTCGAGGAAGGTCTGCTCACGCGCGTCGGCCCGGGTGGAGACCTCATCACGGAGGCTCAGTTCGGCGACTTCGAGCTGTCGATCGATTGGAGGGTCGTGCCGGGCGGGAACAGCGGGATCTTGTACCGAGTGGCGGAGGGCGAGCAGCAAGTGTACCACAGTGCTCCCGAAATGCAGGTGCTCGACGACGACGGCCACCGCGACGGACGTGACCCCCTCACGAGCGCCGGTTCCAACTATGGTCTTCACCCGGCTGCTCGACGTGTGGTCAGGCCGGTTGGTAGCTGGAACGAAGTCCGCATTCTGGTACGCGGCACGCACGTCGAGCACTGGCTCAACGGCACCGAGGTCGTGGAGTACGAGTTGCGCAGCGACGAGTGGACCGAGCTGGTTGAAAACAGCAAGTTCGGTGCGTGGCCCGCATACGGTCAGGCCGATCGAGGCCATATCGGCCTCCAGGAGCACGGTGATCGCGTCTGGTATCGCAACATCAAGCTTCGGGAGTTACGGTGAGCGAACGGCCGAAGGTCTCCATCCTCGGAGTCGGCAATCTAGGGAGGGCGTTGGCAACCGGTTGGGTACGTGCGCAGCTCTTCACTGCCGCCGAGATCACGCTCACCCGGCGCGACTCAGCCAAGCTCGAGGACCTGGCCCAGTCGGGTCATCCCGTCGGGTCGGACAATGCGGCCGCTGTGAGTGACTCGGACGTGCTCGTGCTGGCGGTCCAGCCACAGCAGCTGCAAGCGCTGCTCGAAGAGATCCGGCCGGGGCTGGACGGAGGGCGGCATCGGGTGATCTCTGTAGTTTCCGGGGTCTCGATCAGACAGATCCGTGACGCGCTAGGCGCTAATGTGCCCGTGGTGCGTGCGATGCCGAACACGGCGGTCTCCATCGGCGAGTCGATGACCTTGCCTCTGCTCCGACGGCGCGGCGCTCGCGGAAGCGACAGAGCTCTTCGAAGCCGTCGCCCGAACGCTCGTGATCGAAGAGCAGATGATGGTGCCAGCCACCGCACTGTGCGCTTGCGGTGTGGCGTTTTTTCTCCGGTGCGTGCGTGCAGCCTCACAGGGGGGCATCGAGATTGGCTTTCACCCGGAGGAGGCGCTGCTACTCGCGGCCCAGACCGCCAAAGGCGCCGCCGCGCTCGCCCTCAGGCAGGATTCACACCCTGAGGGCGAAATCGACCGGGTTACGACGCCGCGGGGCTGCACCATCGCAGGCCTGAACGAGATGGAGCATCACGGTCTCAGCTCGGCAATGATCCGCGGCATTACTGTGTCGGCAAAGGCGGCGGAGGGGCTGTACTGTTCGAGCGACTGAGAATCTACTGGGTCCCACCCTCTCGGTGAGGGCAACAAAAGGGGGCCGCAGCCGTACAACATGCGCGAGCAGGTCGCGTCCCGCGTTGGAACCCCGGACGTCCGGGTCGAGATCCATGTGGATTGGTGGGCAGGAGTTGCTATGAGATATGTGAGAAGTGGGTCGGGGCATTGGCTGACGACCGCCGCTTTCGTGGCGGCGCTGTACGGAATGGGCGATCTCTCTGCTCAGGCGACGGAGAGCGGTTCGGTCCTGCGCGGGACGGTTTTCGACAGTACGACGATGAGCCCCTTGTTTGGCGCCCGCGTGGTGGTCATGGGTACGTCGGCGATGGGGACGTCTGAAGCCGACGGCAGCTTCGAGTTGGATCACGTGCCAGCGGGAGAGCACTGGGTCTCCTTCTTTCATCCGAGGCTTCAATCACTGGGGGTCAGCGCCCCCTCGCTGCAGGTCACCTTCTCCCAGGATCGTGCAGTCCGTATAGAGTTGGCGGTACCCTCGGAGCGGACTCTGCTCATGGGTTGGTGCCTCTCCGAGCAGCGCCGAGGCGACCGTGGCGCGATCTCGGGGATCGTTACGGATTCCCTTACAGGGGTGGCGATGCCGCACGTGATCGTCACGGCAGAGCTCGTCGACTCCCGCTTCGGTGACCCACCGACCCTAGAGGTGCGGACCGACGACGGGGGCTACTACCGAATGTGCTCGGTGCCGGCCGGTCGTTCTGTGAAACTCCAGGCGAGGTTCGGGATGAGCGCGGGCCGCAGCGTGCAGTTGGCCGTCCCGGCCGGCGGCGCATCGCTCCAGGACTTGATGCTGTTGATGTCCGAGGAGGGGACGCTCCAGGGAAAGGTCGTCGACTACCAGAATGGGGCGCCGGTGGTGGGCGCCTCGGTCTCGGTACTGGGCACGCGTAGCCAGGTCCTTACGGACTCGGTGGGCATGTTCATCCTCGGGGATCTTCCTCCAGGCCGGCATCTGGTTGTGACTCAGTCCCTTGGGTACGGCTCGCGCACCGACTCGGTGACCGTCTTCAGTGAGGAGACCGTCGGCATCGAGGTGCGTATGGCGACCGGGGCACTCGAGATCGAGGGGCTCGTGGTTATGGCGCGGAGTCGGTTCGGCACAGAGACGCTCAACGTGGGCGGGCGGCGGGATGTCATGACCCGCGCCGAGATCGAACCGCTTCTGGTGCGAGTACGGCACGCGGGTGACTTGCTGCAAAACATGGCCGCGCCGGGTCTCAGGGTGCGCGAGACACTGATCGTAGATGACTTCACGGGGGTTCGCGAGCCGGCTATGTGCGTGGAGGTGAGCCGAAGGTCGGCGGGAGGAGCGGGGTGTCGGTCGGCGGCGGTCATCTTCAACGGCGTCTACATGGCGCAGCCGGGCCAGTTCCTAATACAGCTCGATCCGCAGGTCATCCAGAGGATCGAGATCCTCAACCCGATCGATGCCCAGTTCGCGTACGGGTCGATCGCGGGGAACGGGGCGGTAGTTATCACCACGCATTAGGGGTGACACAGATGTTTACGAGCGTTGCCGGCTCCGCTCCGTACTCCTATGTTGACGCCGTACGCCGGTGTGGACGCGTGGACCTGTAGGTAGGACTCGGTTCCTCAGCGGACGAGTACGGCTTGTCTTTGGGTCGCCCGTAATGTGCTTTCCGGGTCGGCTTATTGTTGCATATGGCTTTGCACCCTTACGGAGCGCAGTCGGCTCCTAGCAGTTCATAGCAGTTCTATAGAAGGGTGGTTCACAACACTCCAACATCAGTCGGGAGTACGAACATGACGTTTGCATTGTCTGTACGTCTTACGTCCGGCATGTTTAGAGGGGGGCTCGTGTTGGCCCTCGCTTTGATGCTCGGATTGGCACCGACCAACGCAGAGGCCCAGGATAGTGGCCAGCTCGTCGGTACGGTCGTGGATGCCGCTTCGCGGCGTCCTCTCGAGGCGGTCCAGGTCTTCATCGGCAACACCGGCATCGGTGCACTGACGAATGCTGCGGGTCGCTTCCTTCTTCTCAACGTGCCTGTGGGCGAGCTTACGCTCGACGCACAGATGGTAGGCTATCGCACCGGCAGCCAGACGGTGACGGTCACGTCGGGTCAGTCGGTCGTCGTCGACTTCGGGCTCGACCAGACCGCGATCGCGCTGGACCAGATCGTGGTCACGGGTGCCGGCATCGCAACCGAGAGGCGTAAGCTCGGTAACACCATCGCCGTGGTCGACGCGGCGTCGCTCGAGAACAACCCGATCAGCACGTTCAGTGATATGCTCGCTGCTCGTGAGCCCGGTGTCACCCTTCTGCCCACGTCAGGTTCGACGGGTGAGGGCGGGAGGATTCGCATTCGTGGCTCCTCGAGCCTCTCGCAGCTCAACGAGCCGATCATCTACCTCGACGGCATTCGTATCGATCGTTCGGCGGTGAGCTTGAGCGGCACGGGTAACCCCAGCCGCCTCGACGACATCCCGCCGGAGTCGATCGATCGCATCGAGATCCTCAAGGGTGCAGCGGCTGCCACGCTGTACGGCACAGAGGCATCCAATGGCGTCATCCAGATCTTCACGAAACGCGGGCGCGCGGGCGCCCCTAACTTCACCCTGACGGGGGACTGGTCGGCTCTCAATGTGCCGACCAACCGGATACTTCCCATTGCGGACTTCATTGGCAGGGATTGCGGGTCGACTGACTGCACCGGGGCTGGCGATGCCGCGAAGCTCGCGGAGATCGCGAGCCGGATGCAGCAGCGCTTCGGCCTGACCCCTGGGCCCTATGAGGTTTTCAGTCACGACGTCATTCCCGAGATGCTGACGACCGGTGTCGCTCAGAACTATTCGGCTTCGGTTTCGGGTGGGGTGGAGTCGTTCCAGTACTTCGTTTCGGGTCGTTTTTCGGGCGAGGACGGTTCGTATAATCCGGCGCAGAACTACCCGGTGCTTCCGTCCCTCGACCCGGAGGAGGACACCAACCGTCGCGTCGGCATCACGTCGAACTTCACGATCATTCCGAGCAGCAAGATCCGGATTGGCGTGAACACGCTGTACTCCGACATGGAGCAGCACACGCCCGACAACGGCAACAACATTTACGGCGTGTTCAGCTCTGCGCTGATGACGCAACTGCGCAGGGCCACTCCCCAGGCCGACGCTGGAGTCACCGGATCGAACTTCTACGGGGCGCCTGCGTTCGCGACGACGCGTGAGAACATGTATCAGGTCAACAAGTCGAACTCCTCACACTTCGCGGGCAGCACGAACATCGGCTACACGCCGACCGACGGCTTGCGCTTCGACGCTACGTTCGGTCTCGACTTCACGTCCGATGACCGCGTCTTCATGCGGCCGTACGCCTGGCACGTGGACGGCTTCGGCGGCAACTCCGTCGATGGCGATCGCACGGTTCGGGAGGACCGGAGTCGGGAGATCACGACGGACCTCAAGGGTTCCTACATCCGCAATTTCGGCGCCAGCATCGAGAACACCTTCCTGTTCGGTGGCCAGGGCTTCCTGCGCCAGCGGCAGAGCGCGGGTGGTGGTGGCTCCGTCTTCCCGGGCCCGGGCCTGGAGACGATCTCGGCGCTCGCCAACCAGAGCACGTCTGAGAGTTGGACGCGGGTCACGCAGCTCGGCGGATACCTGCAGGACCAGGTCGGTTTCAACGACTGGATCTTCACGACGGTGGGTGGCCGCTGGGACGCGAACTCCGCGTTCGGTGAGGATTTCACGACGGCCTTCTATCCGAAGGCTTCAGTTTCGATCGTGCCGAGCCAGGGACTGGACTGGACGAATTCGACGTTCTCCACGCTCCGTATCCGGGCCGCCATTGGCAAGTCCGGCCTGCAGCCGGATGCGTTCGCAAAGTTCACGACGTATGTGCCGGGGCCTTCCGCGACGGGTGCGGGTGTGCGGCCGGGCAACCTGGGTAACGAAACTCTCAAGCCCGAGGTCTCCACCGAGTGGGAAATCGGCGCGGAACTGGGCTTGTTCGATGACCGCTGGTCGCTGGACGTCACGTACTGGGATCGCACGGTCAAGGACGCGTTGGTCTCCCGTCAGTTCTCTGTGACGGGCGGATTTACTCAGCGGCAGCTCGTCAACATCGGTGAAATGATTGGCTCCGGTGTCGAGGTCGCCCTGCAGGGTGCGCTTGTGCAGCGGGAAGGCCTCTCGCTCAACGTTTTCGCCAATACGGCTTATATGACGGAAGAGGTCACTAGCTTGGGTGGCGCTCCGCCGCTCAAGACGGGTGGCTCGTACCCGCGTTATAGGGCTTGGCTGGTCGAGGGCTGGGCGCCTGGCGCGTTCTTCGGCTCGAAGGTAGCCGACGTGGCGATTCCGTTGAACATCGACGGTTCGTGCACGGAGCCTACCGCAGCTGAAGCGCTTGCGTATTTCGCGGTTCCGCGTAACCCGAGTAACTTCAAGCCGCTCGCTGTTGGAAACTCGGACTTCGGCACGGCCACGGCGGCCTATGCGTCGCACAACTGCGGGGGGGGGCTGCTCGACACCCACCTCGGCAAGCCGACCCCGGACTATGCTGGTTCGGCCGGCTTCAACCTGGCCTTCCTGGACAACTTCGAGCTCGGTGCTCTGTTCGAGTACAGGTTCGGCGTCCAGGTCCAGGACCTGTCCGGCATGTTCCGCCGGGCGAATCCGGTCATCGGCCGCAACACGCCGCGCGCGGCTGAGCTGGGTGCGATCCTTCACAATCCGGCTAGCAGTGCGCAGGGCCGGCTCGACGCGGCTATCGCGTGGGCCCGGGAGATCGAAGGCCTCGCGCCGATGAGCGGGATGAACGGCATCTACGATGCCGACGTGATCCGGTTGCGTGAGGTCTCGCTCTCGTACCGGATACCATCCGACATGGTCGAGGGTTGGGGCTTGTCCACCGCTACGGTCAACCTGGGCGCCCGCAACCTGAAGCTGTGGATGCCGGGCAGTATCTATCCGGGCATGGACCCCGAGACGAACGTCAATGGGCGTTGCAACGGAGGGCTCAACTGCAACTTCCTGAACTCGACCGAGGGGTGGGCGATTCCGATCCCGCGGCGGTTGACTTTTTCTACCCGCGTCACTTTCTAAGGGAGACTCGATCATGAAGAATCGAATCAAAGCTCCCGCGATAGCGGTGGCCGCAGTGGTTGCGCTGTCGGGGTGCAATCTGCTGGACGTAACCAACCCGAACAGCCTGGTGGAGGAGTCGATCATGCTGGAGGCGGCTGCCAATGGCGTCGTCAACGGTTCGCTGAATCGAATCAGCAATGGGATTTCCGATGTCTGGGAAGGCTACCTCGTCACCTCCGATGAGCTGTATTGGATCGGTTCGCGTGACGCTTGGGGTCAGCTCGATCAGGGCTACGTCGGGAACCCGGAGAACGAGTTCCTCGACGGCGCCTTCCCGTCCCTTGGGCAGGGCGTGTGGATGGCGCAGAATGCGGTTGACATCCTGAGCGAGCATGCCGGCAACAACAGCGCGTTCGCCAAGGATCTCGCGCGGGCGCAGTTGTACAACGGCATGATGCTGATGGTGACCGGTGAGGTTCAGGAGGACATGACGTTCTCCAACAAGATGGACGACGGCGCGCCGATAGGTCCAGCGGCCATGTCCGGGGTTTTGGATAGAGCCATCTCGAACCTGGACGCGGCGGTCAGCGGTTTCCAGGCCCTCGGTGAAACCGACCTCGTGATCAATGCGAGGGCGGTTCGTGCGCGAGCGACCATGTCGCGTACGATCTGGAACGTGCTGAACCCCAATGCGACGGCTGGTGGGGCGCTGACGTTCGCGAGTTCCCTGGCCGACGCGAACTTCGTGATCGGCGCCACCGGAGGAGACTGGCAGTTCAATCTGGAGTTCTCTTCCAGCTGGTCGTCCTGCAACATGTGCGGGAACATCAACGAGCGGAAGGAGAACCAGGTCGATCTCTCGCTGGTCACGGTGGATGCGTCGAACGACATCAATGGCATCGCTATGAACGATCCGGTATCGGGCGTGGCGGACCTCGCGCTCATCAATCGTCTGAACCAGTGGAAGGGTGGAAACTACCTCACTTCCGGTAATCAATACGCGCCGCTGACGATAACTTCCGAGCGTTTGATGCGGTTGATCGTGGCCGAGGACGCGTTGGCGAATGGCAACGTGGCGGCTTTCGAGGCGCAGATCGATGCCATCCGCGCGTTGGACGGTGAGGTGGAGTTCAACAGCGGCGGCGCGGTCAGCGATACGGCGATGCTGATGCACACACGCCGGATGAACCTGGTCCTCATGGGTCTACGTCTCGCCGATATGTATCGGTGGGGTATCACGGATCCGATGTGGCACTCGGCCTCGGATGCGATTCTGACTCCGGGTCACATGCTGCCGATCACGATCGTCGAGATCCGCGCGAACTGCAACCTCAACGGGCAGGGCTGCACCGGTTGATAGGATCGCTGGCTGAGCAGTAGCAGTAACAGCAGTAGCAGTAAGAAGAAGGTGGGCGCATCCGTACCTATGTACGGGTGCGCCTCGCCTTTTCCTCTTCCGCCTTTCAATTTCGAATTATGAACACACTCGGGAGAACGGGTGCCGTGGCGGCGGTCCTCGCATCGGTGGTCGCGTGCGAGATTTTGGAGGACCAGACGCCCGAGAATATCTCGTTTCACATGAGCGGCAGCGACGGCCAGGTCGTAACCGTGATCTACTCCCAGGAGTTCATTGCCGGGGTCGACGAGTTGAACGTCACGCAGGTTGAGGTCTTTGCTTCCGATACCGTGACGCACGTGTTGCCGATCGACACGATTATCGACATCGCGGTGAAGCGTCGGTTCTTCGTGCAGGTCGAGACCGCGCCCATGGACACGGTCGTGGTCGACGTGCGCATCGATGTCGACGGGCGTGGCCTCCTGGATATTTCCGGCGGCATCTTCCCGGACGTGCCTTGGCGTTACGTGTACGAGTACAACCAATCGCTCACGGATGTCATCGAGGTGATCCTTTGAGCGGGCGTTTTCCGGCCTTCGGGTCGATGCTTCTGGTCGCCGCGGTTCTGCTTCTGGGCGGCTGCTACACCTATCAGGTGGTCGACACGCCTCCGCTCGGTTCGACCGTGCGCGTGCGAGTTCCCGTGACTTCGGCTTTGGATGACCGTAACACCGCGCCTCCGTCAGTGGCGGTGGAGGGTGCGGTTCTGCAGGTTGGAGACACGCTGGTGCTGGCCAGGCGCACGCGACGGGAGTTTGGAGCGTTCCGTGAGGTGATCCTGTTCGATACGCTACGGCTCGGGCGAGCCCAGACCTCCAGCATCGAGCTGAAGGAGTTTTCGAGCGGGAAGAGTGTAATGTTGGGTATCGTAATCGCGGCGGGCATCACCGGGCTCGCGCTCGCGGGGTTCAAGGGCGGAGGGGGGGACGGCGAGACGCCGGGTGTGGACCCTCCGAGTCCGTCGATCGTGGTGAATGGCTCGGTGCTGTCCGCTGTGTGGGGCTTCATCTGGAAGACGGGGAGATGACGCCCCCGAACTAGCAGGCGAGTGCAC
>Ga0310345_10000883_pt1 | contig 37222 bp, 35 predicted proteins | sample HC15DNA20500_MG_FD_204667 | JGI IMG/M metagenome (GOLD analysis project Ga0310345, IMG submission 204667) | Marine microbial communities from station ALOHA, North Pacific Subtropical Gyre - HC15-DNA-20-500_MG | ecosystem: Environmental > Aquatic > Marine > Oceanic | place: Pacific Ocean: North... | reverse complement strand
CTCGCCTCGACGCCGACTCCTGTACCGACTCGCTGTCGCTTCTGTCGACTCGGTCTGCTTCTCGTCATTGAGGTCCTAGTTCCCCAACGAGGGATTCCCCCATGAAAGCTGCCTTTGGCCTCCCACCTCTTGTCTTTCCCGGCTTCCCCCTCTCCTCCTGCTGTGCTCTTCGCACAGCGGTCCAGCACTCTTGTGTCTGGCCTCAGCTTTCACCACCCCTCCTTGGCCCCAGCGAAGCCCCTCCAACCCTTCATTCCCCCTCTGCTGACCCTCGAATCCTCTCGCCCCTCCTTTGGATAGCCCCTCCCTTTCTCCAAAAAACCCATTGGAAATCCAAAGCCGCTGAACCCCAGATTTACTTCAACTCTTGATTCTTGTCGCCGCTCCGCGCAACAAGAATCCTTAATCTGTTTCAGACTAAATGAGGCATGGCCTCAAACCAACAAGCAGTGTGTTGATTGTAGGACGGGCACTCCTGCCCGTCGAGGATATCGGCGGGCAAGAGTGCCCATCCTACAGGTCACTGTTCTGTCAGAAGTTATTTCTCAACGCCCACAACCTTGACTCAAATCTAACAAAAAACCTCAGACAAACGTAGTTAAGTTAGTCCCGCCCCCAGGAAGCTCTGGCCCCATTCGAGAAAGAAACTTCCGGCTACTGGGGATTTGTGCGTCACTGTGTGGGGAAGAGTTGTCCGGCTCTCTCCTCGGAATTTGGCCTCATGTTGTTAACGGCTCAAGTCGTTCTCGGCTCTGTCGGACTCGGCTTCGTAACGCTGGTAGTTCACCCGTTGGCGGCACCTTCGGAGGACAGGAGACGTGCGACGTTCAGACGTGCGACGAATTCTTGCAGGTCAGTGATTGAACAGAAACTCCTTCCCCATCATGAGGCCGGCCCAGAAGTCTTCCATCACTTCCCGATTCAGCCGGGTCTTCTCCCCAACGGCACCGGCAAGAGCTATTGCCTCGGCGAAGGCGCGTTGGACTTCCTTTAGCTCATCCTTGCCGGGAGCCCTGCTGAGCGAAGTCCAATAGATCTCCTGAATGATCTCTTCTTGGGAAAGACCCTGGCTGATCAGACGTTCGAGCGTGCTCTTCGGAGAGCGCAACTTTTCCGAGATCACGTCGCCATTGACCAGGTGGAGTACCTGGGAAACGGTGGAGTTTGTGATTCTCTCGGCGTAGCTATTGATCTGCCTCTGGGGTCTACCGAAGACAGTCAGGGCATAGGAGTCGACTTTTGAATCGGGCAGTTGGACGGCTCGTACACCGGTCGGGTACCCCTTGAACGGCTGGGGAACACCGGTCACCTGCGAGATGATGTCGACGATCACTTCTGCCGGCAACCGCTTGAGCTGGTAGTGAGAATAGTACTTGCCATCGTGCATCGTAGACGCTGGTTCTGAGCTAGCTTGGTAGGCGGCCGAGTTCATGACGGTGCGGATGAGTTGCCTGATGTCGAAGCCCTCGTTCACGAATTCTTCGGTGAGTCTCAGCATCAGCTCCTGGTTGGAGGCAGCGTTGGTCTCACGCATGTCATCGGCGGGTTCCACCAGGCCTCTGCCCATGAAGTGACCCCAGACCCGGTTCACGATGGATCGTACAAAGTAGTGATTCTCGGGTGAAGTGAGCCAAGCGGCCAGTTGTTGACGACGATCATTACTCTCCGAAACGAACTCGCCCTCCAGGGGACGGGGAGGCAGCGGGCGACCCAGCCGGGGATGTGTTACTTCGCCTTGCTCAGCCGTGAAGATGGTGGTCTCACCCAGAGATTGGTGACTGGAGGCATAACCGACAGAGAGGTCGTTTTTTCGTCCCACCCGGGAGAAAAAACTGGACAGAGCGTAATACTGGTCCTGGGTCCACTTGTCCAACGGATGATTGTGGCAGCGAGCACAGCCGATGGAGAGGCCCATGAAGGTAAGGGCGACGTTCTCCGCCAGGGCGGTGGGCTCGTCGTGAAGGACGTAATAATTGGCCGCTCCATTTTCAAAGTTGCTCCCAGAGGCTGTAACGATCTCGCGAACCATCTGATCCCAAGGCTTGTTCGAAGCGACACTCTCCCTAAGCCAACGGTAGTACGAGCGCATGGCGGGCCGCGATAGCCGGGAACTGGAGACCAGGAGGAGGTCGGACCATTGGTAGCTCCAGTAGTCGACGAATTCGGTCCGCTGTAGCAGGTGGTCTATGAGCTGCTCTCTCTTGCCAGGAGAGGGGTCCAGTGAGAATGCCCTTGCAGCTTGGGCAGTCGGTAGAATGCCGATGGCGCCCAGGTAGGCACGGCGCACGAAGTCCGAGTCCGTGCAGGTTCCGGAAGCAGGAATCCTGAGTTCCTGCAGCTTCTTGAGGATGAGATCGTCGATGACACTGTGTGTTGGCGCTGTTTCTGGAGTCTGGGCCGACGAGGGACTTTCAGGGAACGGAACGGTTATTCTGGCCGATGCGACCTGGTCGAGGCACCAAATGGCGATCGTGGTCTCACCGGGACCCGTCACTTTTACGAGACCGTCGGAGGTCACGGTAGCGACGCCAGCGTCGCTGCTGGTGTACTTGGCCCAGCCTGTCAGGTCCTCCGCATGGCCATCGGAGAACCAGCCCAGCACCAACAGCTGGTGTCCGTCTTCGGGTTCCAGAGTAGCGTGAGGCGGCAGGACCTCAAGCCTTTCTACTCGCAAATCGTCGTCGCGGGGACCGGGTGCCCCGGCAGCGATCCACTGAGAGAGGATCTGATAGTCGAGAGAGCCGCTGCCGAATCTCTTTCCCCCGTCGTGTGCAACGGCGAGGGTAGGTTTGAGGAGAATCAGGCTTTGGGCAGGTGCGACCAGGGAAAGACGACGTCCCAAATCTTGTCGCTTCAGGACATCGTAGTCCACTTCAGGGGCATATCCGCGCAGCGTCAGTTTGAAATAGTTCTGCCCCGCCGCGGCGCCATGACAAGGCCCGGAGTTGCAGCCCGCCTTGGTCATGACGGCTCGAACATGGGTGCGAAAGCTCCAGCTAAAGGGAGATCCCGTCTTTTCCACGAGTACTTTGATGGAAGCCGATCTACCGTCCGACATCGTGGCCTTGATGTGTGCCGTTCCATCCGATACGGCTCCAACGACGCCGGTTTCGCTGATACTGACGACGGCTGGGTCAGAGGACTCGAAACTTGCCTCCTGAGTCAGATCGATCGATGAACCGCGGCCGGGCGTGGTCTGCAGCAGCAGTAAACGTTGAGAGGCATGGGGACCGTTGAGGACGACGGAATCCGGCACCAGGGACAGCGAAGCAGGCTGGGGAAGAAAGCTAAGGGTCAGCAGTAGGGAGGCGATCATCCTGATCCGAACAGCTCCTGGATTGGTTTCACCCCGATCTCAACGATGGGAACGGGTCGGCCGCCAGGTCCCGGTAGCTCGGTGTGAAGACTGATTCCCAGGGCTTGATAGATGCTGGCCTGAATTTCTTCAGGACTGACGGGGCGGTCCCTGGGTTCGCTCGCGATGCTGTCGGAGGAGCCGATGACCTGTCCGCCCACCACTCCTCCGCCCGACATTACGAGCGTGCCACAGCCGGGCCAGTGATCGCGTCCCCCAGCGGGATTGACCTTCGGGCTCCGGCCGAATTCACCGGTTGCCACGACCAGCGTATTCTCCAACATGCCTCGGTCCTGGAGGTCTTCAATCAGGGTGCTGAAGCCGTTATCAAAGCTGGGGCCCAGAGAATCCAGAGCGGTCAGGGAGGTGAAGGGCGCCTGCCCATGGATATCCCACGATCCGGCCAGATCGTCGAACATGTTGACCGTGACAAAGCGAACGCCTCTTTCCACCAGTCTTCTCGCCAGCAGGCAACTCTGTCCGAACTGATTCATCCCGTATCGCCGTCGCAGCTTCTCGGGTTCCAGTTCCAGCTCGAAGGCCTGGCGAGCCTCAGAGGACGAAATAATCTGATATGCCCGTGCAAAGTTGGAATCCAGAAGTCGAGTTGGAGCATTTTCTTTCTCAAATCTCCTGAAGGCTCCGTCGACCAGGCGTCGGAAACTGAATCGCCGCTCGACTCGCAGGGCTGAAACATAGTCGGGAGGCAGCAAGTCCCGGACTTGGAAGTCCAGGCTGGAAGGGTCGGAATCGATGACGAAGGGTTCATGAGTCTTACCCAGAAATCCGGCAGATTGGCCCCGCTTCGGCTTGAAGGGAAGTAGGATGTGAGAGGGAAGGTCGCCTTTGGGCTTCCCGAGTTTTTCTGCAACACAGCCCAGATGGGGATACTCGATTCCCGCAGATGGGGGTCTGCCCGTCTGCATCCACTGTTGTGCCTGGGGGTGAGCGGGGTTGGTGTGGTGAAAGGATCGGATGAGCGCCAGCTTGTTGCTGTTCTCGGCCATCCGAGGGAAGAGCTGGGAGACCTGGATGCCAGGCGTCCTGGTAGCGATGGGTTGATAGGGACCCCTGATCTCTGTGGGAGCGTCGGGTTTCATATCCCAGGTATCGAGCTGGGGTACTCCTCCGAGAAGGAGCAGAAAAATGCAGCTCACATCGTTACCGGGATCCGCGAGTCTCTTGGCCTTCAGAAGCTCCAGCTCAGGCAGGGTCATTCCCAGAAAGGCCAGGGAGCCGGCGTGTAGGAAGTCCCGACGGCTCAGGCCATGGCAAAGGGGGATAGAGAGGGGCCCATCAAGCCTAAGCACCAGATATGCCTCGTAGGGGAAAACCGAGTGGTCTCCGCTGAGAGTCCCCGGTCCTGGGTTTCCAGCTGTTCGTTCACGAATCGCTGCGGTCGCGAAGGGTCACAAAGGCAGGTTAGAATCTACATCAGAGGGCGAATCGAAGTCAAAGGAGACGAAAAGGGCGACGGGCATCGAGAACTTTCGGAGTGGACTTTTCAAGGAGCTGCTATGTTACAGAATCGGTGGGCCCTGATGATGATTGTCCTGGTGGGTACAGCGGGGTGTGGTCGAGTAGATGATGTCTCACCCGAACCGGACGGGACATCAGTGAAGGGTCTTGAACGTGTCTCCTGGGGCGAGGTCGAGGGCAAGGAGGTTTTCCTCTACACGCTCTGGAATCGCCAGGGCATGCTGGCGAAGATTACCAACTATGGGACGATCCTTACCGAACTTCATGTCCCCGATCGCAATGGTGTTACTGCCGACGTTGTGTTGGGCTTCGACCGGCTCGAGGACTACCTGTCTGGCCATACCTATTTTGGATGCACAGTGGGACGAGTGGCGAACCGCATTGGTGAGGGCAAGTTTCGGCTCGACGGGAAGGAATACGAATTGGCCAGGAACAATGGGCCCAACCATCTTCACGGCGGAAAATCTGGCTTTGACAAAAAGGTCTGGCAAGTAACTACTGAAGAGGAATCAGAAGAAGATGTCTCCCTTACCCTGGAGTACACCAGTCCGAATGGGGAAGAGGGCTATCCTGGAGCGCTGACAGCTTCGGTGACCTATACCCTCACCGGGGACAATCAGCTAAAGCTGGAAATGGTTGCCCGGTCCGATGCTTCGACTATTGTCAACCTGGCCAATCACAGCTATTGGAACCTGGCAGGACACGATGCGGGTGACAGCCTGGGACACCAGCTGTTACTAAGCGCTAAAAGTTATACGGCGACGGATGCGTTCAGGGTCCCCACCGGCGAGATCGCCTCCGTGGAGGGTACCCCTCTGGATTTTACCCTTCCCAAGACGCTGGCCCGAGACATCGGCAGGCTTCCCGGTCTCACCGATGGCGACCCTGGAGGATACGACCACAATTACGTGCTTTCGGGCGAGCCCGATCAATCGAGACTGGCCGCCAAGGTGGTCGAACCGACCTCAGGGCGGAGCATGGAAGTCCACACGACCGCCCCCGGTGTCCAACTCTACAGCGGGAATTTCCTCGATGGTTCCCTGAAGGGGAAAGGGGGAGCCGTCTACGAGAAGCACGCAGGTTTCTGTCTGGAGACCCAGCACTACCCAGACGCTATTAACAAAGAAGGTTGCCCGGACTGGCCCTCAGTCATCTTACGGCCGGGCGACATCTATCGACATGAGGTGATATTCAGCTTTGGGACCGGGTCGTAGCGGTGGTCTCCATGCCGCTGTCCGTCGCGCCAGGTGACCTCGGTGCCAGCTGAGTCTTGCCCGCGCTGTTAAATCCGTACTGTTTGTTTACTGCTCACTGTCCACTGACAGCCTGTTCACTCTTCAAGTCTCAGGTCAGTCCGCCGTTGCTGCGCTGCCCCATTCGAGAAAGAAACTTCAGGGTCCTGCAGTGGCACGGGCATCCCTGCCTGTGATGACCGGCCGGTGGAGCCAGAGACTCCACAATCACGGCCTGGAAGGCGGTGCCACGGTTTTTTGGACAATGCCCTAAAAAGTCCATATCCAATTCTAAATCAATAGGTTACGTAATTTTATCATCCAAATCTTAAAATGAAGTTTCAGCCTTTTTAGTTGGAGGACCTGACCCTTCCCTTGGAGCCTCTTCAATCTTGCTGACGCTGATCGGATCGGTCGAAAAGTCTGCTTTTTACCTTGATCGAGAGGTGGGCCTCTTTTTTGGTCGCTTCCAGGAAGGCCAGCGCCATTTCGTCACCTGCCTTGTCAAACTTCAGGAATTGGGCGTCCGCGATGAGACCGTAGCCACTTGCCTTACAGGATTCCATTAGGGCACATATTTTGTATGCATCGAGGCTTTTTCCGGTTTCTCAACGTTCTTGCTACAGGCAGTGTCAGTGAGAAGCTCGTTCTTAGTTTCCTGGTCTCCTGAAAGAGACAGACCCGAAAGAAAAAGTGCGACCGTCAGGAATATAGCTTGCTTCATTCTATTCTTGTCTTCTCCAAAGTAGAGCCTTGAATTTGAGATTCCCGGTCTATCCAGCTCGAGAATCTCACTTCCATACAAAAAGTCTAACACCGGAGATTCTCGCCGCAGGTCGTTTGGTTTCCGTTCTGTCCTAAAGCTGACATCTGAGCGAGCAGCTTGAGCAGCTTGTACGGTGTAATTCCGATGGGGCACGGTAGAGCCAGTCGAATCGACGGTCACTCAGAGAGATCTAGCTTGGCTCGCAGGTTGGCTTGGTCCAGCACCGCTCGATTGACGACGGACTCGGGAAGTTTTCCGGAAAGCAGGTCGGCGACCTGTGTGGCGGCAATTCGCTGCAGATCCAGGACAGACTCCTCGGAATAGAAAGCTGCGTGCGGAGTGATAATTGTCTTCGGATGGTGAACCAAAGGATCGTCGGCAGCGGGAGGCTCTTTGGGAAGGACATCGAGTGCGGCACTTGCGATCTCGCCTTCTTCCAGGGCTTGAAGCAATGCGGTTGAATCGATGACTCCACCCCTGGATGTGTTGATGACGGACGCGGTATTTTTCATCTTTTGGAAGGCTGAAAGATTGAAAAGGTTTTCGGTTTCCGCAGAAAGAGGAACGTGGATCGAGATGAAGTCGCTTTCCTGAAGCAACTGATCGAAATCGACCAGAGTAACGTCGTAGTCCTCGATCGATCCGGCGTCCAAATAGGGGTCGTGGACGATGATCTTGAGACCGAACCCTGCAGCTTTTCGGTAAAGCGTGCGGCCGATCTTTCCGAATCCCATGATTCCCAGGGTTCTTCCGCGGATCCGATATAGAGGGGATCCCAGCGGCAGAGAGTACTCACCTCCCTTGATGGCGCGGTCGAAAAAAACTACCTTCCGCGCGCAGGCAAGTAAGAGGGCCATGGCCTGATCCGATACCTCTTCGAGGCAGTAGGAAGGCACATTGGTGACGACGATCCCCATCTCGGTGGAGTAGGACACGTCGATGTTGTCCAGGCCTATGCCATAGCGGCCGATGATCTGGCAGGCTGGAGCCTGCTCGATCACCTTTCTGGTGACGGACTTCCAACAGGTGAGGATCGCGTCTACGTCCCCAGCAAGGCTGATCAGCTCTTCTTCGTCGCCGTTGGCCGCAACCACCAGTCCCGCTCCGGCTGTTCGGAGGATCTCCTTTTCAGGTTCGAGACTCTCCCAGGCATAGTCGGTAATCAAGACTCGGAGTTGGGATTCGCTTTCGGTCATGGTTAGCAGCTCCAGTTTGGGTTCGTTTCCGACCTACCGAATCGGGAGGCGAAGTACCTAACGAGATTCCAGACAGATCATAGACACTCGGTTTAGGCGATTTCAAGGGAATGCTGACTTGTCTTGTGAGCTGCGGGCGGCTGAGTTTGGTTATCGAGATCACATTTCGATGGTGATTATGGTCACCGCGCCCGGATTCTCCCAGGGCCTAAACTGGAAGAGATGGCTGACGTCGAGTAAGCCAGATGCTGTGACCACTCTGAGAAGAAACGTCAAGAACGTGACTTGCCGGAAAGACTGCTCGACCAGGGGAGGACTGAAATGGTTTATGGTGTGCCAGACCAGCTGACAGAACCACAGCTTGGATCTGCTTCAGCTAGCATTCACTCGAGCCGAACAACGGAGCCGAGTCTCGCGTCCTGGATGGAGGCCAACAGGCGCCTGGAATCCGCGGCCTCGCTGCTTCCCAACTCTCAGAGCGGAGCTGCACTGACCTTTTGGTTGGGAATCCTGTTGGGTTTTGCGGTGGGCGTGTTCTTCTAGTAAGCACGCTCCAAAGCAAACTACCGCAGCAAGCTCCCGTATCCCACTAAAGCGGGTCCTGCCCGGCACCGATATGAAGGCAGAAGGGCGTTCCGTTGGGAGTCTCCTCGCCTGGACTTCTCACGCTTTGCCCTTTGCAATGGGTGTGAGGAGGAGATCGAGGACTGGCGAACTAGTTCCCCGCAGATCCCACGCGAGTTTGCACGAGGTAGATCGTGAGAAGTCCGGGCTAGGGTTGGGTGTGGATCCTTCTGGATCCTTCCCAGGAAGCCGGGCCGAGACCCGTACAAGCCACGGCCGGTGGCCGGGTGGCTCCCAGCGGACACTATTTGCCAGAATCCCTTTCTTAACCCGGATTTCTCATCGCTTGTCGTAGCGAGGCGCCGCAAGGGCCGTCCTGGCAAGGCTTGTGGCCGAGGCCGCCGCAGTCGTACTTTGACCGTACGTCGAGGCGGCCGACCGAGCGCAACGCAGCCAGGGCGGATGATTGCGGCGGCGCAGTAGACCAGCGATGAGAAATGCGGGTTAAACTCTCGCTTTAGCGGGCTAGTAGTCTGAGATTGTCTTCTGCAGCTTCTCCCCATTTTCTTTGATCCAGGAGTATAGAATCATGATGTCGGTTCCCAGGCAAAAGTGTTTAACTCCCAAATCCAGATAGTACTTGGCTCCGTCCACACTTTCGATCTCCGCCCGAGGAGGGATTCCTTTGGCTAGACAGGCCTCAATCACCTGGCGCTCTACGGCCTTTACGCGCGGTTCGTCGTAGGCACCAGGCTGACCGGTGCTCAGGCAATAATCCGCCGGTCCCCACTGCACCATATCGATTCCCCCGACATCTAGAATCTCCTCGAGTTGGTCGACAGCCGATCCTTTTTCGATCATCAGCACGATCACGATGTCTTTGAGGGCCTGAGCGTACTCCTTGGTTCCACCTTGCACCATGTAGCTGTTGCGTCGTACGCCAACCCCGTGGAAGCCTCGGTCTTCGGGCGTCTCAGGCCGGACGCTCCGAACACACTCACGGACGTCCTCGACGTCGCGACAATCGGCAAACAGGACGCTCTGGAACCCCATTCCGATCGAACGTTGGGCTAGAAAGCGCCTGGGTTCCTGATCCAATTTGATCATTGCGGTCAGGTCCATCAACTCCACAGCCCGGCAAAAGTTCTCGAGGGAGTAGAGATCAAATGGGGCATATTCTGCAACGAACTCGATATAGTCGCAGACTCCGGTATGTCCGATGACCTCCACGATCGAAGGCCAGGAGCTCTGGACGTGGGTTCCAATGGTGGGCCGCCCTTCGTTCAGGGCTTCTCGTAGCTTGTTCCGTCTCATATTCAGATTCCTCCAAGGTTGTGCTCAGTTAGCGAAAGAGATTTCATCGAATGTTTCAATGTGTGGATGCCCCAGGTTTTCAGGAAGTGTCAGCCCGGGACGAAGGCATAGAACGGTTGACATTCCGCTGAGTTTTACAGCATCCAGTTCGGTCACCACATCGGAAACGAAGGCGATGGCCGATGGTGGCGCGTCGAGCTCGGCAGAGATTTTCCGATAGCTTTCTGCCTCCATCCTGGATCCGGTAGTGGTGCCAAAATATCTTTTGATAAAGGGCTTCAGGTCTCCGTATCGGGTGTTTGAGAAAAGAAGCTGCTGGGCCAAGATGCTGCCTGAGGAGAAGATACAGATGTCTTTTCCCCCGCCTGCCCAACGCTCGAAGGCGGAAAGTACATCCGGGTAGACTTCTCCTCGGAGTTCTCCGAGTTGGTATCCTCGTTCCCATATTTTCCCTTGCAAGGCCTTCAAGCCAGTGGATTTCCTGTCCTGAGCCATCAACCAGGTGGCGTAGTTCTCGCCCGATTCCCTATGCCGATCGAGGGGATCTTCCTGCCAATTGGGGAGGTCCTGGTGCTGTCCTAGATCCTCCTTATAGTCGGTCTTGAGTAAATCAACGAACTCCCGGGTTTCTTCGGTCCCCCAGGAGTCTTGCAGGAATCCCCCGAGATGGTCACGAGCAAAGGGAAATAGGACCTGGTAGACAAAGTCCACCGGGGTCGTCGTGCCCTCGATGTCCAAGAGAAAGATCCGGACATCTTTGAGAAGGGATGCAAGCGTCAATTACTCGGCCGTCTCTTGAAGGGAATGTATTGGGGCCCCAGACAGACGGGCTCATAGCCAGCGTCAACTCCACTTCCAGTGTAGTAGGGCGTCCATCCTGCTGGATTCTGAAAAAGGCGGATCGCCCGGATTTGGCGTTCTCGGCAGAGATCGAACCAGTGCCAGGTTCCCGTGGGCACGCTGACCAGATCACCTGCTTCGACCTCTAGTGCCATGACTGGACCGTCCTGGGGTCGGATATGAAACAGGCCCCGGTCCGAGATGATGAAGCGTACCTCGTCTTCATCGTGCCAGTGCTCGACCTGAAATTTGGCCAACATCGCGTCCAGTTGTGGCGTCTCAGGGTTGACATCGATAACGTCAGCCGTGGTGTAATCGCCTTTTGCTTTAAGAGCTTTGATCTCCGGCGCATGAGCTTCGAGGACCTCCTGCGGGGAGGCGCTCGCTCCGATGTTGCGGTCCGGATCCCACCTATCATATTCAATCCAGAAGTCTGAAAGATAGGCTTCGATGTGCTCGTGGTCGCGGATGGATTGGTTCTCGTCGGGAAGTCTGAGAATCGCCATAAGTCCTCCTGGATATCCTTTCTAAGCTATGTCTGAAAATTGAGAGTCGGTGAGGGGCTCGACGCCTAATCCGGAACCATGTGTGCGGCATAGAAGCTCAATCAGAAACTCGATGTGACGCTGGGCTTCAGTTACGTTAGCACCCCAGCTATAGAGACCGTGTCCCTCGAGCAGAAATCCGTGCGCACTCTGATGCCGTGTGAGGGTCTAGGCTACCCTCTCGCTCAAGCGGGGGACATCCTGGGAGTTCTCGAAGATGGGTAACCACTCACAATGTTCGTGAGTCGTGATCCCCTCCAAACCCTTAAGCATTTCATAGCCCTCGATGGAGATGCCACCCTCACGAGCATAGGCCTTGGAAAGCAGTGTGCTCCAGACGGAGTGCGTATGAAGTACCGATCCTGCCTCACACCACCGTATCACTGCAAGATGAAGCAGAGTTTCGGCAGAGGGGCTCCCCGAGCCCTGGACAACCTGTCCCTCCTCGTCGATCTGCGGCAGGTCCCGGGCCGAGAGCGAACCCTTGTCGGCACCGGACGAAGTGATTGTTACCCGCAGAGGCCGGTGGGAGGTGACAACGCTGAAGTTACCGCTGCTACCCATAACCCATCCACGCTGGTGGAAGGCGCAGCCCACCTGTTTCAATAGATCAACTGTGTCATCGAGGAAGGTTGTTGCGTACCGCCCACATGAACATTCAGAAAAGTCTATTCAAGCAGATCCGACCCCAAAAGGCACGGATTCATCATCGTCAATGGGTCCCGGCATGGACGCGGTCAGCTTGGGCCTGTATGCTTTTCGGAATCATGGAAGGACGGCGTCGACGCGGTTTGAGACTTCTTCTGGGTGGTGCGGTGGCCGCCGCCGTGCTGTTGGGCCTGGCTAGCGAAAGTTCGGTTCGGGGAGCCGAACCGGGAGCAGCAGCTGGTTATGGGATCCTGTCCCTTCTGCCCGCTGCCACCGCAATTGTTCTGGCCTTCCTGACACGCGAGGTATTGGTCTCGCTCTTCCTCGGAATCTGCGTCGGGGGACTGGTTAGCGGTAATCTCAATATCCTACAGGCGTTTCTCATCCCGGCTATCGGATCGTCCCAGTACGGCCTGATTCTCCTGGTGTACCTCTGGTCGCTGGGGGGACTGATCGGGGTCTGGACGCGGACCGGAGGAGCTCAAGCCTTTGCCGAGTGGTCGGCCGAACACCTCGTCCATGGGAGACGCAGCGCCAAGGTTTTCGCCTGGGTCATGGGAGTAGTGTTTCACCAGGGAGGCACAATTTCCACCGTCCTGACCGGTACCACAGTGCGGGTTGTGACCGACCGGGAGAAGGTGAGCCACGAGGAACTCAGTTACATCGTCGACTCGACGGCCTCTCCCATAGCGGGCCTGATACCCCTCAACATCTGGCCGATTTACGTGGGAGGGCTGGTTGCTGGCACGATTCCCCTGATCCCTGACCAGGAAGCCGGGATCTCCTTCTTCTATCGTTCGATTCCGATGAATTTCTACAGCATCTTCGCGGTCTTGATGACATTGCTGCTGGCGCTTGAATGGCTTCCCTGGACCGGTCGGAAGATGGCAGCGGCGGTGGAGCGGGTTCAGGTCAGCGGAGAACTCAATGCCCCGGGAGCGCGTCCCCTGATTGCTCGGGAGCTGACTGAGCTCAGGGTGCCGGAAGGTTATAAGCCTTCCCTCCTGGATTTCGTAGTCCCGATACTGGTGCTCATAGGGTTCGCCCTCGGTTCCTACCTCGTGGTGGGATCGGTAAAGATCGCTGAGGCGTTTGGTCTGGCTTTGCTAGCGGGTTTCGTTCTGGCCCTCGTCCGCGGACTCGCCATAAGTGATTTGGTGTCGGGGTTTATTGACGGTTGCAAAGGCGTGACCAGTGGGGCGGTTCTTCTGGGCCTGGCCATTACCCTGGGACGGGTATCGGAAGAGCTGGGCACGGCTTCCTACATCGTAGATCTCAGCGGTCGCTGGATTGTGCCAGCACTACTACCCGCTCTGTTGCTTTTCATCTGCATGGTGGTTTCTTTTTCGATCGGCACTTCCTTTGGCACGTTTGCCGTCATGTTTCCGCTGGCGATGCCTCTGGCCTGGTCGACATCGACGGAACCGATGTACGTCATGCTTTGTTTTGGAGCCGTGGTGGGAGGCTCTATGTTCGGTGACCAGTGCTCTCCGATATCTGACACAACAATTCTCTCGTCACTGGCATGCGGAGCCGACTTGATGGACCACGTGACGAGCCAGCTCCCGCTGGCCCTAGCAGCGGCCGTCTTGGCAGCGATCTGTGCGGTTGCTGCGGCCTTCCTGATTCTCTGACCTAGAACTTGAACGATTCGTCGGAACGTCGCACGTCTCCTGTTCTTCGAAGGTGCCGCCAACGGGTGAACTACCAGCGTTACGAAGCCAAGTCCGACAGAGCCGGACAACTCTTCCCCACGCAGTGACGCACAAATCCCCAGTAGCCGGAAGTTTATTTCTCGAATGGGGCAGCGCAGCGGGGGCGGGACTGAGCTGAAACTTTATTTGGTTCCAGGTTCAGAAGTTCCCGTCAGAACCGATCGTCGCACTTTCCCGGGAACGGAGGCGTGCGACGTTCAGGCGTTCCGACGAATTGTTCAAGTTCTAGGTCAGTTCCGCGCCCAGGAAGCCCTGGCCCCATTCGAGAAAGAAACCTCAGTGTCCTACAGTGGCACGGGCAGGGAAGCCCGTGCCACTGGAAGTTTCCTCCTGAATGATCTAGGCCGTCCGGGGTTCCGTACAGATCTAAGACTTCACTGGCTCACACGGGAACACCATGCTGGCGTAGGTGACGAAGGATCCGGTCGGATCCATGATGCTGTGGTCATGGGCAAGAAGACGTCCAGTCTGTCCGTCAATCAGATTTAGCAGCGTGTAGAGTGGCGAGAAACCGCAGATTCTTCGCCTGTCCTTCTCGTCCTGGACTAGTCGAAAGAAGTTCTCTGCATCGGCAGTCGCTACTTGGTCCAGCAGCTCCAGGTCCTTGGCCGAGGCCTGTTCGATGTCCCTCTCAGTTGGCCGCGAGGCATCCCCATAGCGTGGACCCATGTGAGCCAGGTCTACGCTAGCGATCCAACAGACCCGCTTTCCGCTTTGCTCTTCTGCCTTACGGACTCCCTCGATGAATTTCCAGAACAGGGGCCGAGTTCTCTCGGAATAGGGCGAAGTACAGAGCTCAAGGTACGAGAAGCTGCAGAGAACCGGGAGAATCCGTATGGGTTGCTGAGGAAAGAGGTGCTGTAAAAAGACGACCTGAAACTCAATCGTATGTTCGCTTCTATGGGTCAGATCTTCGCCAAAAAGTGGCGCTGGACACTGTTCCCGGAAAAGTTGGAGAAAGTCGCGGTCGAGTACTGCGGTACCCAGAGGGGTCTCGAAATCCTTCGAGGAGACTGAGAACAGTTGGGGCAGGCCCATATGACCGGTCCCAAGGATAACGAAGACATCCGAGGGCTCGCTTTCGGCAAGTTCTCTGTAGGCATGAGTATAGGTAGCTCCACCCAGACGAAGATCGATGTGCGGTGCTACCAAGGCCTTTGGATGAGGTTTCGTGCGGGCGCCGGGAAGGCCCCCAGCCTTCGGATCCGTGTAGAACGAACTGAGTGTCTCGGAGAGCTGAACGGGTTCGCCTGGATAGCTGATTCCGGCGTGGCTAGCCTTTCGCACCGCCTGGCCTCGATAGGTTTCGACGAGGTCGCTGTGATATCGCCGAAAGTTCTCGTTCTCGAGGAAATAGGCGGAGTCGAGCTGAGCCAGAAGACGGGATAACTCCTCTTGAAGAACGATCTGGCCCTGGCGACGTGTCATTTCTGCTTGGATATCCAAAATGGAGTGTTTCCCATCGAAAAGAAGAAGAAGCGAGTACAGCTCTGGGGTAACGGCCAGGGCCTGTTCAGAGATCTTCTTCGGATCCCGCAACAGGATGAGCTGCCTTCCCTGATCTTCAAAAGGAAGCGACTCTAGGTAGCGGAGCTTGGGGCTATCGGTCAGCACTCTGATCGCCTCGGGATCGCCTGAAGATCGGCGCCAAATGCATGGAGCGTCGTGGGCAAGAAAAGCGGATGGGAGTGTTACTGGTTAGGAGGCCACAGCTCGGTGTTGAAACGCCAACTCGAGAACCTCAGCTGCTGACGCGTCAAATCTTCTTTGGTTTCCAGCCGAACGTCTACGATCTCATCCGCTTCTAGCACGGGAATCAATTGGGGGAAGACGACCGCGACTTCTTTGGGGATCTTCAGCCGGTCCGCCCTCGCCGTGATATTGTCACGCCAGGTCGTATTGACCCGGGTGCCGAAGCGATCGAAAATCTGAGCCGCGGCCTCGGCATCGCCTTTGGATTTCATCGTCTGAAGTGTGCCCAGGAGTCGAGTGATGCCCTGGTGTGCTTTTGAGAGATCAACGATCTCGACGTAGTAGTTCCCGTCAACCTGCACTACACGTACGCCATAGTCTTGATCCTGTTCTTCGCCCCCTTCGACCAGATATCGCAGCACCAATTCGCGGCCCTTCCGGTGGGCTTCACGCACGTTGTCGTCCTGGAGGGAGCGGTAACGGTTCATGTGGCCTTGAAGATGACCGATGTACTGGGCCTCGGCGACCTTGAGTTGTTGCTGGGCGCTAAAGGCCCCGATTTCCACTAGTTTGGGGTCGAGGATGTGATAGAGAGCCACCAGATCGGCGCGGCATTCTTCCAGGGCGGAGTAGGCGCGTCCAAGCAGTGTTCTGGGGTCTGACTGGAGATCATCTTCCGGCTTGCCGGAGCCATGTCCGATCACTTCGTGCATATAGACTTCCCAGCGGCGGCCGATCTTCCCATACTCGCGATAGTTCTCTCGGTGTTTAGGCAGGTAGAACTCGTCGATGATCTGCTTCCGTATTCCTCCCGACTTAGCATCCTGGACGTTGTAAAGGATGATGTTTTTGCTCCCGAAATCCCGGCGAATGTCGGAATAGTTGGGCAGGTTGTAGGCTACCGGTGAGTTGGGGCCTGCGTCTCCGACGCCCAGGATGATCTGGACGACGTTGGCGATAGGCGGCGTGACTTTGGAGCGTCTGTACTTGGCGGGCCACGGCATCTTTGCCTCGAAGTAATCCGCGGCGGCAGCCAAGTGTGTGATCAGCCTGGAATCTGAGGTGAATGTCACGTTGGCTTCGAATTGACCGATGACCCCCCGAGGATCGATGTATTGCTCTATGAATCCGTTGAGGTAATCGATGGTGGTGCGGGACTTGAGCCACTGTATGGAGTGCTGCCGGTATTTCTCTTCCTCACCACTCTCGTAATACTCGATGAGGAGTTCGAGGCCGCGTCGCTGTTCCTCGGACTCGGCCAGGGAAAGGGCTTTTTGGAGCCAGTAGCGTATCGTCTTCAGGTCTCTGTCGTAGAGCCCTCCGATTCGATAGGGGTGTGGAACAATCTTGCCGTTCTCGAAACCGAACCTGACATTGAGCCTTTTTTGCCAGTCGGGCGAAAGATGGTCGAAGGCGTCCTGAGTCACCTCGGGTGCGTACAGGTTCACGTGGCTTGTCGCCAGAATGTCCTCTCCCTTTTGCTGATTGTTCTGCAGTGGTTCGAAATCGAGATCGAAAATATGGGGCCGAAGTCGCTCCAGTTTCTGATCCAGGGACTCGCCCGGTTGGAGATCGCGTTTGCCTCCCCGATCGGTCACTTGGTGGGCGGCCGCCTGGAGCATCTCGAAGGTCAAGTCATTTGGTAGGTACTTGGCGTGCGATTGTGCCCCATATTGGCCGTGGTTGATCCAGAAGTACTTCAGGTAGTCGTGGACGGCATCTCGGACTCGGGGCGCCAGTTCAGAGGAGTTCAGGAAGATGGTCTCGAGAAGCACTTTGATTTCGAGGGCATACCGATGGGCCTGATCGGTGAAGATGTCGTTGCCCGCGATGGCGGCACGATAGAGGAAGTAGGCCAGCTTCTTCTGCTCCAGGCTCAGCTCGTCGAAGCCTTCGGCATCGACACCAACAACCAGAACGTCCTGCCCATCCTTGCCTAGACGCTCCAACTCACCGATATTGCCGCTCTCGGACCTGTCCACCGCTGTGTCCGTCTGATCGTTTGGGTTTGGACTTTGGCTCGGTGTGCACTGCAGCATAAGCATCAGAAAGCAGATCCGAAGCCGCATCAGGTTTTCCTATCTCCTGGACGAAGAAGTCACGTCGGCGCGCCCGGAAGGCCTTGATTCTTCCAACTTGGTAGCGGGCGACCTCATACCGCCAATATACCCAGAGAGGTCAACCCCAACGGGGTTGCGGCGTACAGCCCAGGGTTTCCGAACCCTGGGTAAACAGCCATCCCTTTTGATCCCAATCCTGCAGGGGTTATGGCCTCCTTCGACCGGTGCGCGATTGCGCCGTGGTCCTCACCTTCCACAACCGTTGGGGTTGACCTCTCTAGAAATTGGTCAGGGAACTCAGGCGGGCACATACCAACTCCCCGCCTGGATTTGGGGAGAGACACGTTCTCGACAGCTGAAAAAGGAAATCAACCGCCACAGCTCGGCAATTGCCGATCAGTTGGCTGCACTTGACGGGTCTGCGACAACCGCCCCGAATTTTTCCTCTTCTGCCTGTTTTACTTCTTCAATCGGCTTGGCGCCGTCCAAGGCTCCGACCGTGTCGGTGATCCTGTTGTCGTCGGTACAGAGTTCCGCGTCGTTCTTGTCAGTCCATTCCTCGAACTCTTCCGGAAGCTCACCATCCGGGTAAATCGCATTCACCGGGCAAAGGGAAACGCAGGCATCACAATCGATGCATTCGTCCGGATTGATAATGAGCATATGAGGATCTTGAATCTCGTAAAAACAGTCGACTGGACAGTCTGCAACACAATCGGTATAGCGGTTGGCGACACATCGTTCTGTAACTATGTAAGTCATGCTTCTCCTTCTTTGTAAATTGACCCGGGCTCATTCTACCAAGGACCACCGACCTCGGGCAATACGGACAGTCGCGGAAGGTTGCATTCTTTGAAGGGTTGCCCCAAACTCGTCCATTCGAGAGAACGAAAGCGATGCTGAATCTGGTTTGTTTGATTGTCCTGAATCTTTTGCTGTGCGCTGAAGTGCTCGGCAGCGATCGCTCCGAAAAGCATCAAGGGGTGGGGGTTCTCGTAATGGCTCACGGGGGAGACCCCAAGTGGAATCAGGCAGTTACCGAGGCTGTCGAACCGGTGGGGCAACTTTGCCCGGTCGAGATTGCCTTCGGCATGGCCCAGCGTCACAGTCTTGCGGCGGCGGTAGCGGATCTGGATCGTAAGGGTGTAAAAAGAATTGCCGTCGTGAGGATTTTCGTCTCACCCGAATCGTTCTTGCATCAGACTCAGTATCTGCTGGGTATCAAGCCAAATCCGCCACCCTTCTTTCTACATCATGGCACGCAGACAGGACACTCTGAAGTTGCTCATTCCAATCAGCACGCTTCTGGCGGATCTGAGGGGCGGGCACCTATCTGGGTGGGGAGTGGAAGTGATGTGCCTGCACCGATCGAAATGAAGGCCCAGGTTGTACTGAATCGTGAAGGGCTCTACGATTCGCCACTGATCGGACAAATCTTGGAGGAGAGAATTCGCACCTTGAGCCGGCAACCAGAGAAAGAGTCGGTCCTGATCCTGGCGCATGGTGAAGGAGACGATGAACGAAATCAACGCTGGATTTCAAAGCTTCAAGCCTTGGTCAGGGGGATGCCGGGACTGGATCGCTACTCAGCGATAAGGGTGGAGACTCTTCGCGAAGATTGGGAAGACAAGCGAGCGTTGGCCGAAGCCCGAATTAGAGGTTTTGTAGAGAATCAGAGCCGGCTCGGTCGGGTTCTCGTCGTGCCCTTTCGCGTCTTTGGCTTCGGACCCTATAGTGATGTTCTGGAGGGGCTTGACCATGTCGCCACTCGGCAAGGACTACTGCCCCATCCCAACGTCACCGAGTGGATCAAGACTCAGGCATCGGACTGTTTCTCCCGGGCGGGTTGGGCCAACCCGATCGCGGCCGCTGCCGATGTGTCCGGATCGATGTTGAGATCCACCGATTCTCCGGTCAGCGCTTCGAGGCCCTGAGAAGTGGGAGATTCCGTTCTCGGAGGTCTCGTGGTCGTCGCAATTCTGGGAGGCAGCGCTCTCGCCACCCACCTTTTCGCGCGGGCCATGTACAACCGCTGTGATGAGTGTGAAGCCCTCAACGCGAAGCGCAGGACTCACTGTCGAATCTGCGGAGTACCCATAGACTGAAGGCCTGCTGAGATCGGGTTCCGAGATGGGTTCACGGAGATTGCTGGAGTTCTAACTGTCTGTGGACATCGAGCTGAGCCCGATGCTAGAATGCTCCCTTCTTCGGCGTCCCCATCGTCTAGCCTGGCCTAGGACACCGCCCTTTCACGGCGGCAACACGGGTTCAAATCCCGTTGGGGACGCCCTTCTTTCCCAGGCGATTTCCACCTTATCCTGCTGAGAATTAAGGCTCTCTGAGCCTGGTTGGACTTCGTCGTCTATTTCTACCAAGGTCGGCTGATTTCTATTATTTCTACTGAAAGTTGGCACAAATCTGGCACAAGCGTATTGACCGCGTCGCTGACAAGATGTCTCCAAGATTGGGTGAAGGTTGTGTCAAGAATTCTTGATATATGGCGGAGTTTCCAGTGAAAGGAATTGGCGGGGAAGCTGGTTTAGAAAGGTACAAGAGCTGAAAACATTGATGCTCGGAATGGCTGCTGATAATCTCCAGGGTAACGCATGACAACAACCGCCCGAAGGAGGTGGAGAAATGATCAGGTCAGTACGCAATATATCGTCAGCACTGAGAGCCCTCGTTCTGTTTCTGCTGCTCCCCATCAGCCTGAGCCCAGTACTGGGTACCTCTGCCGGAGGCAAACCGCCTGCGCTTTTGGAGATCGGAAGGACGAAGCAGCTCTTCGTCGACGCCTACATCATCGAGAGTCTGACGGATGCCCGTCAGGTCATGAACCAGGCCACGAAGCACCCCAACAACCCGATCCTCAAACAGGACCGTCCCTGGGAGGGCAACCTGATCCAGACGGGTACGGTGATCTGGGACGAAGTCGATCAGCTCTTCAAGATGTGGTACGTCACGGCCCAGTACGTGGTAGGAACCGACAGCCGGGGGCGAGCATGGACGTTCCAAAGGAGAAAAACCTCAACGCCTATGCGATCTCCAGGGACGGCGTGGACTGGGAGAAACCGGATCTTGGTTTCGTCGAGTTCCGGAGCTCTCGAAAGAACAACCTGCTGGCGGAAGAGAATCTGACTCCTGCTTTTCTGGACCCCAACGAGAAGGACCCGAACAAGCGCTACAAGACGCTGGTGAAAATCGGGACAAAGACATCCGCTGGCATGAAAATGGATCTCTACACATCCGGGGACGGCTTCCGATGGACTGCCTATGAGCAGAATCCGGTCATCAACACCTCCCCCGGAAAGGGACGCTGGGGGCCCACGGTCTTCATGGGGTGGGATCCCATCCGGAAGATGTACGGCGTCCACATGGAGAGTTGTCTCCACAAGGGCTGCCCCATGGGAAAGAGGGTCATCGGCCGGGCCGAGAGCCCCGACGGAATTCGTTGGAGTGAGGCCCAGACCATCCTCATCCAGGACGCGAGGGACTATCCCGACACCGAGTTCTACGCCATGGCGGCCAGCACCTACCAGGATCTCTACCTGGGCCTGATCTCTGTCTTTCGCACCACCAACACCCGACACTATCCGGAGGTGATCTCCAGCCGCGACGGCATCCACTACCAGAGGGAGTACAGAGAACCCTTCTTTCCCAATGGAAGCTACGATGGCGATTTCGACGACACCAGCATCTACGTGTTTGCGGCTCCCATCATCCGGGACGACACGATGCGGATCTTCTACATCGGGGCCAATTGGAGAGGTCCCGACACACTGAGGGAGAAAGGAGATCGAGCCCGTCGCGCCATCGGCCTAGCCACCATACCAGCCGATGGGATCGTCTCGGTGGACGGGGGCAAGCTGAGACCCGGCATTCTGGTCACCCGCCTTTTTGCATTCCAGGGAAGGGAACTATACCTGAACATGGAAGCCGCCAAGCACAATGCCGGTGCTGGTCTCCCCGAGGTGCGGGTAGAGGTCCTGGACTCGGATCACCAGCCCGTGGATGGGTTGAAGCTGGAGGAGGCTGATCCGCTTACAAAGACCGGCAGGCACCGGGTGAGCTGGGCCGGCCGGGGTGATCTGAGCCGTCTGGCTGGCGCGCCTATTCAATTGAAGATCTCCATCCACAACGCCAAACTCTATTCCTTTCAGTTCGAGTGATCGGGACCCGGTGAGGGGTGAGCCCTGAGGGCTCCTGTGGGTCGTCGGGAGCAGACGGATTGGAGACAGAGACATCCTAGAGCGGAGCGCTATTGATGATTCCAGGTCGCGTTCGATTTCCCGAACGCGGCCCTCAGGGCATGATCGACACGGCTCCGCTCACGACATCGTCCAGACCCTGCAGGGCGGACAGCACATCGACCAGTTGCGGACCGGGTGTGCTCAGCAGCAGAAAAGCCGTTCCACTGGCGTTGCCCCGGATCGTAAAGTCCAGCTTGAACAGGTCCTGCTGGGGAATGGGAGTAAAGGGCGCCTCGGCGTCCACTACCAGGAAGCCCAGCTCACCGTCGCTGCGGCTAGAGTCGTGGAGCACGAAGACGAGCCCCCCCCCGCCAGTAGGCTGGTTGCGCCGTCAGAGGCATCGAAGGTCATCCGACTCTGGTCGTAATCGAGTGTCCAGAGAAGCACGTTCCCCTCGTCGGGTCCGCCCGGCTGGCCATCGTCGTCACCGGGTCGGAAGAAGATGGCCGCGTCGACCGCGGTTCCAGCTCCGCCACTGGTGGTGCCCACGACCAGATCTGGGCCCGGTGCAGGGGTGGCCACCGAGGCAGGAATCATCAGCGGAGGATTGAGCGCCTCCTTCTGGTAAAGGTTCCCAACCTCCACGCCGACCAGCTCGCTGGTAGCCGAGTCACTTCCTGCCGGCAGCTGTGCGACACCGGCCGCCGATAGCTGGTTGAAGAGCACGGAGGTTTCGGTCGTCAGCGAAGAGGGGGGGAAGAATCGCCAGATCTACCGGATCGACGGCCGAAGCCCAGGGCGAGATGAGTATCCCCTGGCTGGGGATGCCCAGGCTGAGCCGATCAGCCGTCTCCTCGATGATGATCAGGTTGAAGGAGTCGGTGCAGCCAACTCCAAACCGGTGAGTCCCCAACAGATGTCCCGGTCCTCCCAGACCGGTTGCGATCTCGGTGATGCTGTTGTCCGTTGGATCCAACGCGACCACCCGCCCTGCCGCCTGAAGCAAGAGATAGATGAGTCCTGACCTCCAAGCCCGCTTTGACGTGGAGCTGGACGTCTGGTAGTTTGGCGCTCTACTCTGATGGAGATGGCATCGACTAATGGTACAGAGTATATGAACATACGTCCTGTCTGACGCGAGAGGGAAACCATGTCTAAAGCCCAAGCCCTGGCAGCCAGCTCCGGATGCTTCCACAGGCGACTGAGTCTCTCCAATGGCGTCCTGCTGGTGGCAGCGATTCTGGCTGGCCCGACGCTCTGTCTCCTTCCCGCAGCTTCCCACCTCACTGGAAAGGTCCTCACCGTCGAGGGCCCCGTGGATCCCGATACTCTCGGGGCCACCATAGTACAGGAGCACGTCTTCGTGAACTGGAACGTCTCCTCCGACGCTCCCCCGGTACCGGCGACGAAGGTGGGCTTCTATCTGAGGCCCCTCACTATGGACATGCTGGGGGCCGTCATCATGGGCTATCCCAACCGGGACAACCGGATCCTGGGAAGCCAGGAAACGGCCATCCAAGAGCTGGAGGAGTACAAGAGGCAGGGTGGGGGCGCCATCGTGGAGGTCACCAGCCTGGGGCTGGGACGGGATCCCCAGGCCCTGGCCCGGGTCTCCAGAGCCACGGGCGTGTCCATCATCATGGGAACCGGGTGGTCCCGCGACGACCGGTACCCATCGGACCTGTCGGAACGATCGGTCGAGGACCTGACTCAGGAGATCATCCGGGACGTGACGGTGGGGGCCGAAGGCACGGGGATCCGGGCGGGAGTCATCGGCCAGGTGATGACAGCCGGCAACGAATTAACGGCCAGGGAGATCAAGGTCATGCGAGCCGCCGGGCGGGCCAGCCGCAGCACCGGCGCCCCTCTCTCTGTGCACGCCGGATCCTATCTGGATGACTATGATCCAGGACCGATCCTGGATCTGCTGGAGTCGGAGGGAACCGGTCTGGGACGGGTGATCGTGGGGCATGCCGACAGCCTGGTCAAAGACATGCGCCGACTGGAGAGTGTCCTCAAGAGGGGCGTCTATGTGGGATTCTCTCTCCTAGGCGAATTTCCCATGCTGCGCCAGCGGGCCACGGCCGCCCATGTGGCGGACGGCATCCTCGAGCTCATCAGGATGGGATATCTGGAGCGCCTCCTCCTTTCGCCGGGTGTGGATCAGAAGGTGGATCTCAAGTCCTACGGGGGCACCGGGTACTCCTTCGTCCTGACCCAATTCGTCCCTCTCCTGAAACGCAAGGGCGTAACCCGGGACCAGGTCCACACTCTCCTGGTGGAAAACCCCAGACGAGCTCTGACCTTCGCCGCTCCTGGACCGGGAGGTGAGCAGTGACCCGTTCACGGGCTGTAGCTCTCCTTCTGTTTCTTGTCCTCTCCCTCCTGCCGGTCTCTGCCAGCCAGGTGGCCGAAAGTACGATCCCCGATCTGTCAGGCAAGATCCTCACGGTACTGGGGCCCATCGACCCCTCGGAGCTGGGACCCACGCTGGGTCACGAGCACATCCTCATCGACTACACCGGGGGGTACAAGGAAGGACGGCTCAAGACAGCAACTCGTGCGGCGGCTTATCTGGAGCCACTGACCTTGAAGAACCTCAGCGACGTCCGGTCCAGCCTGGTACTCAATCGAGACAATCTTCTACTCACCGATGTCGACCTGGCCATCCGGGAGGTCCTGGAGTTCAAGCGCTGGGGCGGGGACGGAATTATCGACACCACCAGCATCGGCCTGGGCCGGGATCCCGAGGGCCTGGCTCAGATAGCCCGGGGCTCCGGCCTGGATATCATCATGGGTGCCGGCTACTACGTAGAAAGCTACCACCCCCCCGAAATGAAGACGTGGACGGTGGAAGAGGTGGCCCTGAGCATCATCAAAGACATCACGGTGGGTGTGGACGGAACCCCTATACGCTCAGGTGTTATCGGGGAGGTGGGTGTTGGTTCCTCGTGGAGCGAATCCCAGATCAAGAGCATTCGGGCTTCGGCCCGGGCCAGCCGCATCAGCGGCGCCCCCATCTCCTTTCACCATGGAGGGAGGGGCGAGGGCAAGTTCACCACCCTGGACATGGTCGAGTCGGAAGGAGCACGTCTGAACCGGGTCATCATCGGCCACGCCAACCACATCGCCACCCAGCTGGCCTACATGAAACGCCTCCTGGAGCGGGGGGTCTACATCCAGTTCGATCTCTTCGGCGAGGTGATCCCGAGGGTGGGCCGGATCCACGACCGGGACGTGGTGGACGGTATCGTCGCGCTGTGCGAGGCGGGCTTTGGGGACCGGATCATGGTAGCTCAGGACGTCTGCACCAAGGCGCAGCTCAAGGCCTACGGCGGCTTGGGCTTCTCCTATGTCCTGGAATTCGTGGTACCTGAGCTCAGACGGCGAGGCCTGACGGAAGATCAGATCCGACTCATCCTGGTGGAGAACCCGCGGCGGGTCTTGACATTCGACAAACCCCGGCCTTGAGCCTGGGGTCGTCTTCTAGATTGACCTGTAGGGGCCGCTCTGCGAGCGGCCACGGGGACGGACGTTCTGGACCTGATTCGTCGAGGAGTAGGAGAGAGCCCTCCTGCAGCAGCTGGGAGAAATGTGAGGGCGGAGCTGGAACGGAAGTATTACTCCAGCCTCCACTTCGGAACTTCCAGGGATCCGTTGGGGTTCAGAGGCGTTGTTGCAGAAATAGGGCAACGGCGGGTTGCTAACATGCAGGGATGCCAAAACCTGACTTCATCTTTCGCTACCGGGTTCCGAACTGGTCCGAGTATAACCGAGCCCTGGTCCGTCGGGGGCAGCTGACTCTTTGGTTCGACGAGACTGCCATCGCTTCCTGGCGCCAAGCTGGGCATACGGGCGCCCGTGGCAGACCTTGTGTCTACGCCGACACTGCGATCGGGTATGCCCTGGTTCTGAAATCGGTCTTTCATCTGAGCTTGAGAGCGACCCAGGGATTTCTGCAGTCCATCACAACGATGCTGCATGTGGGTGTGGATGAGACAAGCAAGGACATCGTGGCTGTGGACATCACCACGAGCCGGGTCCACGACAGCCGGCAGCTTATACTGTGCTCAAGCTCATGTCAGTTGCAATTGAGATGCCGCGAAACGGGACTCTTGCATTTGAACCGCGTCGCAACTCGACACCGGGGAATAAATCGGACGGGGCAGTAAGGGGGGTAGTGAATGCGTTCCGGATTTTCCTTGACTAGCCTCGCTCTTCTGAGAGCCGCTTGACCTCGGGGAGGAGGTCACTCGGGAAGCTCAGAAACCAGCCTTAGGGTTGGGAGCGGGAGCTTCACGGGTACGCGGGAAGCTGCGAATATCACTTGGGACACTTTTTTTTGTACCCCCCTTTCAGCTCCGCTTCTCAGCGAACGTTTCGTTTTTCGAAAACGCATGGTACCTCGTGCCAGCGACGGAGCCAGGTCGAGTGTTCTGCCACAGTCATCAGGAGTCGCGAGGGGGACGCCTTTTCAGTGATCGATCTGGCAGTAGTATAAGACCCTCCTGAGTCTCTCCATCCATTACGACCGCGACAGGATTCTCCAGACGTAGGTGGCGGACATACTTCGTCTCGCTCAACGCGGGTTGCCGGCTGAGCCAGTCCCAGTCCAGCTTCCCCTGGTTCGTCCCGGACCCGACAGTGAAGTAACCCACTCTGGAGGTAGTGATATTTTGAAAGAAATGGGTCCCCTGCGATGGAGCAACCTCCAGATCCTTAAGCCCATCCTCCACGATGACGCGTGCGCCCCAGATGTCCTCCCACTTTATTGGGATTCCAAGCCAGGGGTCAGACGAGCCCCACCGTCCCATTCCGATCAGCACGTAAGGGACGTCGATCGAAGTCAGCTCACGGTTGTAGCGAGCCACTTCTCGTGCTGCCTCAGCACTGTGCCTGCGGTTGAAGCGAGTGGGGTCCAGGACGACCAGATCTCTGATGTCCCTGATCGAGCCATGGCCTAAAACTCGAGGGCTCTGGCAGATCACCGTGCCCCGTTCCGAGTCGCCAAGCCCAGCCAGGTTAGTTTCCAGGTCAACAACCATGGGTCGCATCTGGAGAAGGTAGAACTCCTTCGGTTGGTCAGGTGGGACCGAAAGATTGCCCGCAAACTCGATCTCCACCGGTCCCCCCATGGCCTCCTGAGTGAGGTCCAGAAGGCTGCTGAGAATATCGGCCAGAGGGAACGATTTCCCTTTGAGGATTGGGGCGAAGGTGACGAGGCGGCTGCCCGGACGCGAGACTCCGTCGTAGATAGCGTGGTTTTCATGGGAGTAGGTGGAACCAAGCAGGTTAAGGACCCCATCTCTTTCGGCCGTCTCGATCCCGAAGCGAGACAGTTCGAATCTAATTTCCCGTGCACTCTCGGCCTTGCCGGGCAGCTCCAGCGCCCAGAACTCTCTCTGGGAATTCTTCAGGGTATTTTCTACGGACGAAAACTGGACCAGATGTTGCGGATATTGAGGACTGAAGCGGAGCGACTGTTCGTCCTCCACCACCGCCTTTCCCAAGCCCAGAGCTACCTCGGCGATACCGTCGCTGGCCTTCATTGGCGACACAGGGTAGAAATTGAAGGATTTGGCTACTCCGGAAAAGTCTGGGTAGAAGCGGTCCTGGTGCCGGTTTCCGACAAGCTCCTGAACGATGACCGCCATCCGTTCTTCTTCCAATCGACAGGGTGTTGACTTGACATACTGCTTCGCATTGGCGGAGAAGGTCGATGCGTACACTCTCTTGATCGCGGTAAGGAGCTGCTGAAGCCGAACCTCGGTTTCCGGATGGCTGTTGGGGATCATGTAGGTGTTGTATACACCCGCGAAGGGTGTGTGCTGCGAGTCCTCTAGAAGGCTCGAAGAGCGCACCGAGAGGGGAAAGTGGATGGATTCCAGAAAATCTTGAAGAGACTCGATAGCGTCTTCCGGCAATTGGGCCTTGAGGAATTCCTCTCGGATGTTCTGGTTCATGCCGAGTGCGAAGTCCCGGAGTTGATTCTGGTCCAGAAATCTTTCGAAGACGTCGGTCGCAAGGACGAGGGCAGGAGGGATCGAAATCCGGACGCCCTCGAACCTGTCTTGCAGTTCGTGGGCACCGATGAGGATGTTGCCAAACCCAAGGCCCCTCGCCTTGCCTCCCAGAGATCCACCTCCGATTCGGGCGACGCTGCTAGCTTCGACGAAGGTCTCCCGGTCGTACTCGACGACGATGCCCCGGAGGCGCTCCACTCTGAGCGCGTGAAGGCATTCGATCAGATACTGGCGAAGCTGATCTACCGTCCCGTAATCGGTAACCTTCTGAGGTCTCAACTTATCAGCCAACCAGAACTCGGTCCGAGCCTTGAGCCAGTTGGAAAAATGATTCCGTTTGCCGTGGTGTAGCAGACTCTCGTCCGGAACCGACCGAATCTGCTCCTCCAAGCTCTTCAGATCGCTTGCCTGACCCACCTGGGTCCCGTCTGGAAGGCGGAATACAAAATCGCCGAAGCTGAAATTGCGCTGCATGAAATCTCGCAGCTCCTTCAGCAAGAGCGGCGAGTCCTTCAGAAGAAAGGAAGCGCCAAGCCCCTCGGCTATCTCGCGATTCCCGGGATCCCTGGACTGGAGCAAGATAGGAATGTCAGCGTGGGACTCCCCCACATTACGTGCGAACTCGAAACCAGCCTGGGGGTCGGGTTGACCCTTGCGAGGAAACTGGATATCTGAGATCACACCCAGAATGGTGTCGTGATGATTCTGGTAGTAGTTCCAGGCTTCTTCATACCTGTTGCATAGCAAGATCTTGGGACGAGCTCTCATCCTCAAGAGTATGTGGGCCGGATTGACGCCTTCGGAAATCAAATTCTGGGTGTGGCGAACCAATTCGGTATAGATCAGCGGCAGGTAAGATGAGTAGAATCGGACGCTGTCCTCGATCAGGATGATTGACTGGACTCCTACCAGCTGGCTATCCCGTGCCACGTTTTTTCGATCTTCGATGTATTTGATGATGGCGAGAAGAATCCTGAAGTCTCCTTGCCAGACGAAGGCCTTCTCCACCCCGCTCACGTTCTTTGGGTGCTTGAGTGCATCCAGCTGGCGGCTGTCGTAGGCCAGGGGCACGATGGGAACTTTGGGAGATTGTTTTCTTATCTTCTTCGCGAAGTCGAAGATGGATCGATCGTGACCTCGCAGGGTCACAATGATCAAGTCGAAACGCTTCAAGTTCTGACCCAGGCGCAGAGCCTCATCCGCGTTCGACACGCGAGTTATTCCGGGTGTGGTTACCAGGTTTAGACCCAGGTACTGGTTTAAGAGTTCCTCGTGGAGACGCCCATCTTCAGAAAGGATGAAGGAATCGTAGAGGCTGGCGACCAGCAGGACCTCGCGCACGCGCTCGCGCATAAGGTCTTGAAATCGCTGGAATCGGTTTTCGTATCCAAGCTCGAACTTCGACCGGTCGAAAACGTCCATAAAACATCCATATTGGGTTACAGGTTATAGGTCGCAGGTCCACAGATTATGAAAACGAAGTCCAACAGAGAAGCCGCGTGCGACTTGAATTGTGAGCGATAAGAGGCCCTTGCATAATCCAGCGCGGCTGAGGACGAGACTAGACAACGCCTTGGTCCATCATGGCATCGGCAACCTTGATGAATCCAGCTATGTTGGCACCGTTGACGTAGTTTCCTTTGCTCCCATAGCGATCGGCTGCCTCCACGCAGGATGTGTGGATGTTTTTCATGATCTGGCGAAGCCGGTGATCCACTTCTTCTCTCGACCATGAAAAGCGCATGCTGTTTTGCGCCATTTCCAGTCCCGACACGGCCACTCCTCCCGCATTGGCTGCCTTTCCCGGGCCGTAGAGAATCGAGCTGTCGAGGAATAGATGGGTTCCCTCGGGACTGGTCGGCATATTGGCTCCCTCGCATACGAGGAAGACTCCGTTCTTGAGGAGGTTCTCTGCGTCTTTACCGCTAATCTCGTTCTGAGTTGCTGAGGGAAATGCGCAGTCCGCCTTGTGGTCCCAGATCGGGTTGGAGTCCTCCGAGTAGTCGGTGGGAGTGTAAATGGTGTCCGGGTACGCCTCGGCGTACTCTTCGATCCTGCCCCGACGCTGGTTCTTGAGCGCCATCACGAATTGCAGTTTATCTTCATCGATGCCTTCGGGATCGAAGATGTGTCCGTTGGAGTCGGACATGGTGAGCGCTGTGCCTCCCAGCTGGGTAATCTTCTGGACCGTATATTGGGCCACGTTACCGGAGCCGGAAACAATACAGGATTTACCCTCGAGCGAGTCCCCACGGGTCGCCAACATCTCTGCGGCAAAGTAGACAGAACCATACCCGGTGGCCTCGGGACGGATGAGAGAGCCACCCCAGTTCAACCCCTTTCCGGTAAGGACTCCCGTGAACTCATTACGGATTCGCTTGTACTGGCCGAAGAGGAACCCGATCTCACGGGCACCGACTCCGATGTCACCTGCAGGGACATCGGTATTGGGGCCGATGTGTCGGCAGAGCTCGGTCATGAAGCTTTGGCAGAAGCGCATGACCTCGGCGTCGCTCTTACCCTTGGGATCGAAGTCGCTTCCGCCCTTGCCCCCGCCCAGGGGAAGAGTGGTCAAGCTATTCTTGAAAACCTGTTCGAAGGCCAGGAATTTCAAGATACCAAGGTTTACCGAAGCGTGGAATCGGAGTCCGCCTTTATAGGGCCCGATGGCGCTATTCATCTCAATACGAAAGCCCCGATTGACATGAACAGCGCCCTGGTCGTCGACCCAGGGTATCCGGAACAGGATCGCTCGTTCGGGTTCGACCAGCCTTTCGAGGATCTTCGCTTCGAGGTACTCCGGATGTTGTTCGAGGACCAACGACACCGATTCCAGTACCTCATGGATTGCCTGATGATACTCCGGCTCGCTCGGGTTTTTGGTTTTCACGGTCTCGAGGATCTCTTCTATGTATGCGTTCATCTTCGGCTTCTTCCTTGATTTGATTGTTGGGGAGCTGGTTATTGAGAGTTCGCTTGGATTCTTCCGGTCTTCATTCCTCCTCTATCGACACCCGTGGTTACCTATATTAGAACAGCGAGTCCAGTTGCAGTGCCTAACTGCTAGGTCTCTAGGTCCTCCGCGATATTGACGGTGTAGATGCAGCCTGCTAAAGTGATGAGCCGCGTACTCCAGGCATCGAAGGAAGAATTTGAAGCGCACTTGCTCGATTGAGGGGAGTTTGTGTCTGAATCGACATTGTGATCAAGAACAGGCTGAAATAGGTCTGCTCGCACCCCTATTCCGGAAACGAGGAAGGCCGCTTTAATGGATGCTCCCTTCACCCTAACCTTCGAGGACTTTTGGAGGTGGCTCAGCGCCCACCCCAATTGCATCATCCGAGCAGGCACACCGGAATCGGTCCTCTACGACGACGAGGATCTTCATTGGCATTTTGCCAGCGAGGCCGAAGGAACTCTTCTGGTCCAGGTCCTTCGTGGCAAGCTCCTTCTAGGCGAGCTTCTGTTGAGACCGGAGCAGGTCACGTATGTCCAGGGAGTCGCCGGGGAAGATGAAAAGGAGCACGTGTTTGAGCTGATCTCGGAGACGAAGACCGACCGCATCGCAGTCTACTTCTTCGTCCTTGCTCATGGCTACGAGGAGGAGGACCTTTCCTTTACGCCCGCCCGGGTTCATTAGTGCAGCGCGCCACAAGTTCTGAACCAGTGTTCAGCAGCCCCTCGTCGCCGCTGGCGTTGTTGCACGCGCTCGAGATTTAGCCCCGATATGACTCGCTCGTGACGCCTAGCCAGCGACAACGATTGACTACTGTCCCCTGGCTCAGAACTTATGGCGAGCTGCATTAGCCGTCTGTCCCGCCCTGAAGCACCGGTGTTGCTCGGTAGACGACGGTCTCCGAGGCAAACCAGTCCTTTACCGTTTTCTTCCAGCGAAGGAAGTGTGGGGTTTGTCCGTGGGCTTCCAGAGCCGCATCGTCTTCGTAGACCTCGTAGAGAAAGATGCGGGTGCTATCTTGTCGATCTTCGAGCACGTCAAAACGCAGGCATCCGGGTTCGTCCTGAACTGAATGCTGAGCGTCGTCCAACATCGACTCCATGAATTGTTGGCGATAACCAGGCTTGATTTCGATGATGACAACGAGGGCTATCATGTTGGCTCCTTTGTCGCCTTTAATCGGTTACCTGTTCCAGGATGGCAAAGTCGCCCGGATTCCAGGCCTGGGCAATGACGTAGAACTTGCCTCCCAGTTTTTTGATCACGGCATTGTGGATATGCTGGAAGTTTTCCAAGCCAAGGTCTTCCTTGGGCATGATCGTCGATATCAGTGTGTCGCCGTCAAACACGTAGATGGGGGCTCCCTTTTTTCGGTTGGGCCCGTGGAGGCAACCCACCACGGCATACTGTCCCGAGTAGTCGATGTCGCACGGGAATGATCCCTGGGGAAGCTTTAAGGTCGAACGGTAGTGACCGTAGCGGGTGAAGCGTTCTATCTCGGAGTTGGGGCGATCCGCCACGTCGATCCTCTTTTGTCCCGGAGGTACGGTGATGCCGTGGCCAGTCCCGAACTGGCCGGGCTTACTACCTCTGCCACCGAAGGCCAGGTCGTGCCAATGTGCCTTGAAGGGGGTGGTGCTCGCAATTCGCGCCGTCAGCACGAAATCCAGACTTGAGTACCCAGTGGTTACGTAGAAGAGCCCGTCTAACTGTTCGACGTCCGTGGGTACGAAGTTGCCGCCGCCCATGAAGTAGTCGCGGACTGCGGGTTGGTCGAAACTATCCTCCCTACTGGGAGCGCTCAGGGTATGGACCAACTTTCCATCCAGAGTAGTCGTCAATATCTGGCCGTTCGAGTTAGCGGGAAAGGTTAGATAGGGCGATCCCTTTGAGTCGTGCCAGATCGTCGTATTGTGCATGTTGAACTGTGTCACGGCCTCGGGTGACTGCAGCATCCGCGTCGTCTTCAGGTCTCCACTGATCTGGATGATGCCGGCTCCGGGTAGGGCAAAGTAGACTTCTCCCTTTCCGACTCGGCGGTCTATGGCGAATCCTCCATGCGCCTTCTTCAGGACGTCGCCGGCTACTTGTGGAAGGTGGTCTCCCTTGTACAGAACCCGAAATCGCATCTTGCCATTCCCACTGACACCAGGAGCTGACGCGGTCAGCGACGCCGTGGGCAGGAGTGTCACCGGCCCGTATGGAACGACGCCAGGATGTCCATGAGGATGCGTATATCCCAGAGGAAGAGCTATTAGTAGAAAGACGAATCCGTAACCTATCAGCCTGGTTGGTCTCAGCATCGCGTACAAACCTCCTTTAGTAGCATATGTGTATTTGTGTTCCAGCGTACTTGACCGCAGCCATACTGTCGGAGTCTATTAGAGAAAAGGCCAGATTTAAACCCAATCCTAGATTCGGACCAAGACATCGCTATAGCTAGCGGGCAACCTCATACCGCCGAGGAACGATGACCTGCGGTGGATGTGTCCCGTTCAAAAAGGCCGCTTCAGCGGCCTGGCGCGAAGCGTACTAGACCGGTCCTTCAGACGGTGTCGCAAAAGTCCACGTCAGAATCCACGACGCCAACAGAGCAGGTCTAGCTGCCACGTCTGTGATAGACCCTTCCAAGGAGGCTGCTAAAGGCAGCGTACGTGTTCGGCTCACCTTGACCTGGTTCGAGCACTCAGGAGTAGGTGAATCCTGAAGGGATTCCGTATTTCAGTCCAGGGTTTCCGAACCCTGGGTCATCCTGTTCCGCCTTCAGATCTAACCCTGAAAGGGTTGAGTAATCATAAGTACATCGTTTTTAAATATTTTTCAGGTGGCCTAGATGAAGCAGTGTACGCAACCCTTTCCGGATAGATTTCTGGAAGAGAGGACTGACAACCCAGGGTTCGGAAACCCTGGGTTGAAATACACAATCCCTTCAGGATTGACTTCGATCTCTAGGACGCTGAAAAAGGACGCTGAAAAATCTACAGAGAAGCCTTTCTGACTCAGCACTGTTCTATTGACCAGCAGGGATCTGTCCGGACTCTAAAACGGACTTTTGCGGCACCCTCTTCAGGGCCGGGTGGGCGAGCAAGCAGATGCCGGAGCCTGCTTTAGCGGGCTTCTCGAATACAGGCTTCAGCCAGACTCCGGGTCGAAGATGGCTAAAGCCGCGGTTCGAGAAGGACCTTGAAAGGCCCTCCGGAGGGATGGCGTCGCAGCCGAGCCCGGCCTGAAGGCGGGTCTAATACGCGTTCGCGCTAGACCGCTGAAGCGGTCTCTTTGGAAACCGCATCACGGCGAGGCATGAAACTTGATCAGTTTGTTAACTTTTTCTCGACCAAGGAACTCTAGCGACCAGTACCCTCAGAAGGGGTTGCGAAGTCCGACTTGCGATTAGAATGGTTTCGACGCATGCTGGTGGAGCGCAGTACCAACCGGAGACAGCCAATCTTGACATTTGGACTAGACGATCTGCTGAAGCTCGCCGCCGAGGATGCGGCTTCCAGGCCCCTTCAAGAAGGCTTGAAGGCGGCTAGCGAGGGGGTCGGAAGGGCACTGGTGGATGCCGATTTGAGTCGGGCGAAGCCGGAGCGCATTGTCCAGATCAAAAGAGCTATCGCTGGCTCGGGAGCGCGTCCGAAGTTAGAAGGGTTTGCTGAACTGGCGGAGGAAGTAGCGGCACTAGGCCTATTTATTGGAGCTGTGCGAGAGGCCGGTAGTATTACCGATGAAGAGCAGGAGGCGGTTTTCGATGCGGTTGAAGAAATTGGCTCAAATGCGCTCAAAGTTATCAGGGAACTGGTCGAGACTCGCTGATTCCTCAAGAAGAGCGAACGCAAGAAGAGCGAGTGGGTGGCGAGTTCTGGTCGTCGTGGTGTTCGTGGCCTTGGTGTCGCATTCCCAGCCTTCTGCTCAGACGACTCCCTCCCGAAATCCGCACACCTCCTCCGCCGATGTGAAAGCCGGTGCTCGGGTCTTCAGAAATCAATGTGCGCTCTGCCACGGTCTTGACGGCACCGGGGAGGCTGGCCCTGATTTGACGCGGCGCGAGTATCGCAACGCGAACGACGATTCCCGTCTCTTTCGTCTTATCAGTCGCGGTATCTCGGGGACCATCATGACCGACATGCGCCTCTCGGACCGCCAGGCCTGGCGGGCTCTGGCGTATCTAAGGACGCTACAGCAGCAGTTCCGTCCACAGAATTTGAGTGGCGACCCGGAGCAAGGTAGGATCCTATTCGAGGCTAAGGGAAAGTGTCAGAACTGCCACATGATCAACGGATCGGGTGGGCGCCTGGGTCCGGATCTGAGTGATGTAGGCTGGCAACGAGCTCCCAGGTATCTGAGGGAGTCGATCCTTGACCCCAGCGAGGAAATAAGTCCTAGCACGAAAATATTCGCGGACGGGTCACGGCGCTATTGGCCCGTGCGGGCCACGCTCCCAGACGGGAGCGAAGTCGACGCTGTAATCCTCAATGAAGATACCTACTCGATTCAGATGATGGATGAGGACGAGCGGCTTCTTTCCTTCAGGAAGGCGAGCCTGAAGACGATTCGTAAGGGAGAAGTTTCGGCCATGCCCAGCTACCAAGAGACTTTCAGTGAGAGCGAGCTGGACGATCTGATCGCCTACCTGGCTTCACTGCGAAAGGAATGAGGGGCGGAATGAATTGTCTAACGCGAGTTTCCCGTCTTCGCCAGATTGCTGAGGCGACGCCAACGGCCACTTTTGTCACGGCACTGCTCCTCGTCGGCCTGGGAGGATGCGGGGACACTCCCCCAGTGTCTCCAGCGCCCGATCCCTCTCCATCCGAGGGAGTTACCTACGAGGATTTGTTGGGATCTGAAGACTATCCAGGGCATTGGCTAACCTACTCGGGTGGCTATCGCAGCAACCGGTACAGCCGGTTGGAGCAAGTAGATACGACCAATGTAGACCGTTTGAGGCTGCGCTGGGTGTTCCAGATGACGACCTCGGAGAAGGTGGAGACGACTCCCCTGGTTGTCAACGAGACCATGTATTTGACCGGGCCTCCCAACGACGTTTTCGCTCTCGATACGCGGACGGGGCGTCCCTTCTGGTCCTATGAGCACAAGCTGCCTGAGCGGATCAGTGTCTGTTGTGGCCGGGTCAACCGGGGACTGGCTTTGCTGGAAGGGCGACTCTATATGGGGACCCTGGACGCTCACCTGGTTGCACTGGACGCCAAGACCGGTTCTGTAGCCTGGGAAACGGAAGTCGCGAATTACCAAGAGGGCTATGCGATCACGGTGGCCCCATTGGCCCTCAAGGACAAGATCATCATGGGCATCTCCGGTGGTGAGTACGGCATTCGGGGATTCCTGGATGCCTACGATCCCAAGACGGGTGATCGTCTCTGGCGTTTCAACACCATCCCCGGACCGGGTGAGCCTGGGAACGAGACCTGGGAGGGAGATTCCTGGAAAACAGGAGGAGGGCCCACCTGGGTAACCGGTTCCTTCGATCCGGAGTTGAATCTGATCTATTGGGGAACAGGGAATCCCTCCCCGGACTGGAATGGTGAGGTGCGCAAGGGAGACAACCTCTATTCTTCATCGGTGGTGGCCCTGGACGCGGATAGCGGCGAACTGAAGTGGTATTTTCAGTTCACTCCCCACGATGTCCACGACTGGGACGCCGTCCAGATTCCGGTGCTGGTTGACGGCGATTTCGGTGGGAAGCAGAGGAAGCTGATGCTGTGGGGAAACCGTAACGGCTTCTTCTATGTTCTTGATCGGGTGTCCGGGGAGTTCCTGCTGGCCAAGGCATTCGCAAAGCAGACCTGGGCCGAGAGAATCGATGAGAAGGGACGCCCGGTGCGAAGGCCGAACACGGCACCCACCGAGGAAGGGACTCTCGTTTACCCGGGCGTGCAGGGTGCCACCAATTGGTTCTCTCCCTCCTACAGTCCGAAAACAGGACTTTTCTATCTTTCGGTCTGGGAGCTTGCGAACCTCTACTACAAGGGTGAGGCTGACTATAGTCCGGGCAGCCCATTTTGGGGTGGTCTGATTCAGGGAGCGGGTGGCGAACCGGGTTGGGGAGCGATTCGGGCACTGGTCCCTCAGACTGGCGAACTCGCCTGGGAGTATCGTCTTCACACCGTACCCTGGTCGGGTGTCCTGACAACGGCGGGAGACCTTGCCTTCGGCGGCACCAGCGACGGTCAGTTCTTCGCCCTCGACGCTCGCACCGGCGAAGAGCTCTGGATCGCCCATCTAGGAGGGACGATTGGCTCCAACCCGATTACCTATCTCACGGAGGGCAAACAGCAAATGGCCATTTCTTCCGGGAGCGCTTTGTTCACGTTCGAGATCGATTAGCAATCCGAACCAGGTAAGAAACCGTAAATAAATAAAGATAATAATATTTAGTTTGTAATGCTATGCTGCGCGTGCATGGATACACTGACCGAATTGACTGAGAAATTCCGGTCTGTATGGCCCCTGTTGGATGAACGAACGCGGCGGATTATGGCGCCGCCAGTGAAGCGAGAGCGTTGGCCATGGTGGAGTCAGTATGGTCCGTCGTGCCTGTGGACTGTCGCGCAAGGCAATCTCGAAAGGAATCCGTGAAATCGAAGAGGGTTTCGCGCCCACCGCCGGCCGCATCCGCCGGCCCGGAGCCG
>Ga0310345_10000881_pt1 | contig 37408 bp, 35 predicted proteins | sample HC15DNA20500_MG_FD_204667 | JGI IMG/M metagenome (GOLD analysis project Ga0310345, IMG submission 204667) | Marine microbial communities from station ALOHA, North Pacific Subtropical Gyre - HC15-DNA-20-500_MG | ecosystem: Environmental > Aquatic > Marine > Oceanic | place: Pacific Ocean: North... | reverse complement strand
GTTATGGCGCGATGCGACGCTATTTCACTGTGCAACGCATCCCAAGAAGTGTACCCAAGCGCAAAGGTTAGACGCGCGCGCTCCTGTTCGCCTCTGGGTAAAGCGTGTGTTTGCTGATCGGCAACCTGTTGCAAACGGTGTTCGGTTTTTCGCAATAAGCGATAAGCGGTCTGCAACTGCGTCACTTTTGGGGCCTCAAGCAAACTCAACGCACTCAATGTCTCGAGCGTAGGCAAGATGGAACGATTCCGCAGTTGTGCTTCATGCCCCCCCCGTGTTAGCTGGAACAATTGCCCTATAAACTCGATCTCACGGATGCCACCATAGCCATGTTTCAAGTCGTTTTCGAGAATGTCAGAGCGGCCCTCTCGATCGATGAGAGCTTTCATTTCGCGCAATGCTTCCACAGCTCCATAATCGAGGTAGCGTCTGAATACGAAGGGGCGGATGATGGTTGTGAGTGAATCTTGGGCCTCCTTGTCGCCATAGATGACGCGTGCTTTGATTAGGGCGTAACGTTCCCAATCGCGACCGTGCGAGGCGTAGTATTGTTCTAGGGCATTTAGCGAGCTGGTTAGCGACCCACTTTCACCGAATGGCCTAAGTCGCAAATCTATGCGGAAAACGAAACCGTCAGCCGTGGTTTCGTTCAATAGCGTGATCAGTTCACGTCCGATGCGGTCGAAATATTCCTGATGCTCGAGTTCCTTGTGCCCCCCACGAGTTGTACCCTCCCGAGAATAAACAAGCATCAGATCAACATCCGAAGAGAAATTAAGCTCGCCGCCTCCGAGCTTTCCTAAACCGAGCACGAGTAGCCGCATCATGCTTCCATCAGGAGCAAAAGGCCTCCCGAGTTTCGGGGCTACTCGGTCCTGTAACCATCGGACAGCTTGGCGCAGCGTCTCATCGGCGAAATCGGATAATTCCGACATTACCGCTTCAATGGCGGTGTGTAGCACAATGTCTCGCCACGCGATCCTCATGAGTTCCCGTGCCCTTAAACGTCGTAAGATCGACTGCGCTTCCGGAAGATCAGATACGCCGTCCAGCGCGGTGGAAAGCATGTTGTTAAAGTCTCGGAGGTTTCTCGCCTGGTTGATCTCAGGAGACGCTATGATGTCTTGGAAGGTTTTAGGCCAGCGAATGGCGTAATTTGCGATGAAAGGGCTCGCGGCAAATGCCTTTAAGACGGTCGCTGTCGAAGATGCCACACTGGCACCCTTTGTCTCGGTGCAGGCGGTGCGGTACCGCTCGGCGAGTACGGCTGTCTGGTTGCGTAGCTCACGCGGGATATTTTCGGATAGTAGCGGTTCGAGATTCATACCCGTAGTGTGCGATAGGATTGATCAACGAGTTTAAGGTAGTGAAATTCCGTCGCTTTGTATCTGCAACACCGATTGTGTACCAAATGAGTGTAATAAGTCATGAAACGCAGCTCGCCCGCACTACTAAGCAAACTCCCAAACGTCGGCACGACCATATTCACCGTAATGTCCCAGATGGCTCTTGACTACAATGCTATCAATCTGTCCCAAGGTTATCCGGACTATGACGGACCAGAATTGCTGAAAGAGCGGCTCAAGCACCATGTAGAAGCCGGTCACAACCAATACGCACCGCTTGCGGGGGTTCCCGCTTTGCGCCGAGAAATTGCACGCAAGATCGAACGGTACTACGGGGCCGGGGTTGACCCGGATAGCGAAGTTACAGTGACCCCCGGTGCTACCGAAGCGATTTATTGCGCAGTGCATGCTGTAGTGCATCGGGACGATGAAGTCATCATGTTCGACCCCGTCTACGATACTTACGATCCTGCCGTGCGCCTAGCCGGTGGCCGACCCATCCACCTCACGCTCGAGGCGCCCGGTTATCGCATCGATTGGGACATGGTGGAACGAACAATCAACAAACGCACTCGGGCCATCATGGTCAATTCCCCGCACAATCCTACAGGCACGATCATTGATGATGCGGATGTATCCGCCCTTGCCAGGCTTGCGGAACGTTATGATTTAGTCATTATTTCCGACGAAGTATATGAACATCTTATTTATGATGGACGTGAACATTCCAGCGTACTGAGAGATCCGTGTTTGGCCGCGCGTTCGTTTGTTATCTCATCATTCGGTAAAACCTACCATGTCACCGGATGGAAGACCGGTTATTGTGTCGCCCCGCCTGCGCTTACCGCAGAATTCCGTCGTATTCATCAGTTCGTTGCTTTTGTCGCAGTGACGCCGTTACAGTATGCCATCGCCGATTACATGGCGGCTGCCCCCGATCATTTGGATGACCTGCCCCGGTTCTACCAACGGAAACGCGATCTTTTCAACACAGGACTCGCGGCGTCACGTTTTCTTTTTAAACCGAGTGCAGGGACATTTTTTCAACTGGTTGATTACAGCGCGGTTTCGGAGAAGGACGATATGGCGATGGTCGAATGGTTAACACAAGAGGTTGGCGTAGCCGCCATCCCGATGTCAGTGTTCTATCAGATACCGCCAACCGATCGATATATCCGGTTTTGTTTTTGTAAAGAGGACGAAACCTTGATTTCAGCGACTCGTAAACTCAGCGCCTTGTAGAGGGCCCCATATTGGTTTCAGAACGATCCCGCTCTGTCAGTTTTCTGTGTCACGATCGGTTTCAACACGATACTCTCCCTCGATACTCCGGTGGCCGGGTCCATGGGGTCGAAGATGGCCGGTAACGAATCGATTTACGAGCCTTCCCGCGAGTTTTACCCGCACGATGGGGATGAGGCAGCCAAACCCGAGCGCGTCAGTTAAAAAGCCCGGTGTAAGCAGTAATACGCCGGCGGTGAGTAAGATCAGGCCCTCAACTAATTCTACAGCCGGCAACTCACCACGGTTCAGGGTTGCTTGGACCCGTGCTAAGGTGTGTAGGCCTTGCCAGCGTAATAGCCATGTTCCCAAAATTGCGGTCGAGATCACGAGTACTACCGTCGCCATGGTCCCGACCGATTGACCGATTTCGATCAGTACAAAGATCTCGATAAGAGGTATCGTCAGCAAAAGCAAAAAAAGGAATGCAACCGGAGGCATGACAGTTAGTTCGCAGCACACACACGTGATTACAATAACATGTTGAAACTAACGGTGGGGAGCCCATGTCAGAAAGTCCGTCATGCTTGGTCGTTTTTTGCACTTGTCCGAATCGCGATATCGGGGAACGACTAGCAAGAGAAGCGGTGGAGAAACGGCTCGTCGCCTGTGTCAATATGGTTCCAGGCGTTATTTCGATCTATGAATGGGAAGGACAAGTTGTACACGAGGAGGAAGTGTTGTTAGTCGCTAAAACAACACGAGAAACTTTTGCCGAGCTGGAAATTCTCTGGAATAAGCTACACCCATATGAACTTCCGGAAGTCATTGCGGTCCCTATTGAAGCGGGTTCAGAGCCGTATTTGCAATGGATAGACGGAATCGTTTCACGTTAATTGCGACCATCCTTTTGGGCGTTTTCTCCAGCTCTTGGGGTGGGGTGTCCCAACAGTTCGAACGCCTTGGTTCTCTGAACTTGGTTGGTGGGGAGAGTGGCTTTCTCCCAGCGGAACAAGCGTTTGTTATGACGCACGACGTCACGAGCGATGGCACCCTGTACATAGCTTGGGATATCGAGCCCGGGTACTACCTCTATCGTCAGAAGATGGACGTGAGGCCCAAGACACCGGGGCTAGTATTGGCGACACTGGAATTGCCAGCCGGCGAAAGCAAAGACGACCCAGAGTTTGGTCAAGTTGCTGTGTTTAGGCAAAAAGTGTTTTTTGATGTGCCGATTGAACGCTGGCCAGCAGGGGAAACCGTTTTGGAGACCGTTGTCAGTTACCAGGGGTGCGCTGAGGATGGTATTTGTTATCCGCCGTTAGAGAAAATTGTGTCGCTAAGTCCTAGCGAGGGCATGAAGACTCCACGCGAGCCGATAGATGTGCGGGCGTTGCGTCTGTCGGAAACCGACAGCATTACGGCTCGGTTAAGTGAAACTTCATTTGCGGTGACTATCGCAATTTTTTTGGGATTGGGTTTTCTATTAGCCTTTACGCCTTGCGTTTTACCGATGGTACCGATCTTGTCTGGAATTATCGTCGGACAAAGACAACGAGCGACGGCTCCTCGCGCGTTTGCCCTGTCGTTAACATACGTGTTTGCTATGGCATTGACGTATGCACTTGCAGGTGTTGCGGCGGGTCTGCTCGGGCGCAATTTGCAAGCGACGTTCCAACAGCCGCTGGCCATCGTCGGATTTAGTGCGATTTTTGTAGCCTTGGCCTGCGCGATGTTTGGACTCTACTCGATTCAATTACCAATTTGGCTGCGAGCGCAACTAGACCGATGCAGCCGTGCACAGCGCGGTGGAAACTTCGGTGGCGTCGCGATCATGGGGGCCCTATCGGCATTAATTGTCGGCCCTTGTATCGCTCCACCCTTAGCCGGTGCCCTAGCGTACATTGGTCAATCGGGGTCGGCTATGATTGGTGGCGCCGCGTTATTCTCGCTGGGATTAGGTATGGGGGTTCCGTTGATAGTACTCGGGACCTCCATTGGAGTGGTTTTGCCAGAGACTGGTCCATGGATGGAACGCGTCAAAAAATTCTTCGGACTGATTTTCCTGGGTGTGGCGATTTGGTTTATGGGTCGAATATTGCCCGGCCCAGTGACGCTTGGACTATGGGCTTTGTTGGCGTTTGGGTCGGCTGTTTTTTTTGGTGTAATAGGGCGGCTTGATGGGATTAATCGCGGATGGCGACATGCCAGTAAAATTGCCGCGGTAACCACGTTTTTTTATGGAGTGACGCTTGGGTTGGGCGCATCAATGGGCGGAATCGATCCTTTCGATCCACTAGCACCATTGATTACGAGTGCCGACAGCCTTCAGCCCCGGTTGGCTTTTGTGGAAGTCGAAGACGTAAGCAAAGTTGGGGAGAAGCTCAAATTAGCCAACAAAACAGGGCAAATTGTGATGTTGGACTTTTACGCAGACTGGTGTGTGGAGTGCAAATATCTCGAAGGGAAAACATTCGCTGACGACAAAGTTGCGGCGAGATTAAAAACAATGACCTTACTGCGCGCGGACGTCACTGCGAACGACGACGCAGACAAAGCGTTGTTGTCGCAATACGGCCTATTCGGCCCGCCCGCCGTGTTATTTTTTCGAGACGGCAGGGAGATACGGAGTCAGCGGCTTGTCGGTTTTGTTGACCCCGCCGAATTCATCGCCCATCTCGACCGGTTGTGGTGAGGCCGCTCCACGTCGGGTTGGCAGCATGTGCGCTCCTCGCGGGCACCATCGGGTATGTAGTCGAACGCCACATCAGTTCTCCTGCTCTGGAAAAGGCGGCCGAACGACCAGTGACGATTATCGCCGAACCAGAAACACCCTTGGACTGGTCTTTCCTTGATCTCCACGGTGACTCTGTTCCGTTGGAGCGTTGGCGCGGCAAACTACTTGTTGTCAATTTCTGGGCAACGTGGTGCCCGCCATGCCTGCGAGAGATACCGGCTTTTATCGAGCTACAGCGCCGCTATGCGGCGGATGGCGTGCAATTCGTAGGAATAGCGCTTGATCAAACAGAGGCGGTGGCCTCCTTTGCGTCGGAGAAGGCCATGAACTATCCCGTATTAGTCGGGCACGACGACGTCATACGTTTTATGCAATCTCTGGGTAACGGCATCGGCGGTTTGCCGTACACTGCGGTCATCGACGCAAATGGCGAACTCTTGACGACCCACCAAGGCGAGTGGAAACTCGACGTTGCCGAGCGGGCGCTACTGAGCTACATGGAACACAGCAAATCGGCCGCGAATTAGGAGCGATTTGCATCGAACAGCGTCTAAAAATGAGGTAACGAGCGTAATCTGGCATTCCTTCTATCCGCTAGTTGGAAATATTTCAGAACCGCCAGATTATCTCTGAATTAGCACCTAAAAGAAGTGAATATCGCCGAACATGCTTGCATGTCCCGTTATCATGCACTATCCTGTTTGTCCACGTACCTCAGGCAATTGGAACACCCAGTTTTGGCTAAGTTTCTCGTCATAAATGGCCCAAATCTGAATCTCTTGGGAGACCGGGAACCGGGAGTTTACGGCGACGAGAGTTTGGCAGACTTGGAGATGCGTCTCGAGGAGAAAGCGCGAAGCGCAGGACACGAACTATTGTCCTACCAAAGTAACGCGGAGGCCGAACTCATTGACCGGGTCCACCAAGCCCGTAGTGACAAGATCGACCTCATCATCATTAACCCGGGCGCCTATACCCATACCAGCGTAGCTCTGCGGGACGCATTTCTTGGCGTATCTATACCGTTTATTGAGGTGCATATCTCCAATGTTCACGCTCGGGAAACGTTCCGAAGAGAGTCATACCTGTCGGACATCGCGATGGGTGTCATCACTGGACTCGGTGTCAAAGGCTATGAGCTCGCACTCGATGCCGCCGTCGAACGATTGAAGTGAGTGTAGGGTCATATCGTCATCTGCTCTCGTCGTTAAAATCGATGGTTAAATAAACCCTCAGGAGGCGTTCAGTTGGATATCAGGAAGATTAAGAAGCTAATTGAACTTCTAGAGGAATCTGATATAGCTGAGCTCGAAATTAAGGAAGGCGAGGAATCGGTACGAATTAATCGAGGTGTGAAAGTCGCGCACCGAGTTGACCGTGCCTATTCGGAACCGGCTGAGCACACGCGACCCAGTCCCTCTCGCAAAGCAACTGATGCTGGCGCCATGCACGATGACAACACTGTAACGGCACCCATCGTGGGAACGTTTTACATAGCGCCGTCGCCTGAGGCGGAGCCGTTCGTACAAATCGGTCAAACAGTGGAAATCGGAGATACGCTTTGCATCATAGAAGCGATGAAGATAATGAATCCCATTGAGGCGGAAACGGCCGGTACTATTAAGGCTGTACTGGCAGAAAATGGACAACCCGTGGAGTTTGAACAACCTTTATTCGTCATCGCTTAGATTACGGCAGACTCGATGTTTGAAAAAGTTGTCATAGCGAATCGCGGTGAGATCGCGCTAAGGGTACAACGTGCTTGCCATGACCTAGGCATCAAGACTGTAGCGGTGCATTCTACGGTCGACCGGGAGCTGAAACACGTAAGGCTAGCGGATGAATCTGTATGCATTGGCCCGCCACCGGCTTCTCGTAGCTACCTAAATATACCGGCGGTGATCGCAGCAGCAGAGGTTGTAGATGCCGTGGCTGTTCACCCTGGTTACGGCTTTCTCTCCGAAGACCCGGACTTTGCGGAACGGCTAGAAACCAGTGGTTTCGTCTTTATCGGGCCACGTGCAGAAACTATACGTCTAATGGGCGATAAGTTGTCGGCGCTCCGGGCGATGCAAGATGCGGATATCAAATGTGTGCCTGGATCGGGTGCGCCGTTGGGAGACGAACTGCAACAAAATATGTCTCTAGCCAGAGAAATTGGATACCCCGTGATCATTAAAGCGGCGCGTGGTGGTGGTGGGCGTGGCATGCGTGTAGTTCACAGCGAGGCGCATTTAGGCAATGCGATCGCCCTTACCCGTAGTGAGGCGTTAGCCACCTTCCACAGTGATGTCGTTTACCTTGAGAAATTTCTCCAACGCCCTCGACATATAGAATTTCAAGTTCTAGCGGATGGTAGGGGAGGCGCAATACATCTAGGCGAGCGCGATTGTTCGATGCAACGGCGACATCAAAAAGTCGTCGAAGAAGCCCCGGCACCTGGCATCGATGCCGACACACGCGAGCGGATGGGTGAGCTTTGTGTAAAGGCATGTCTAAGTATCGGCTATCGTGGGGTGGGGACCTTTGAGTTCTTGTACGAGGATGGCGAATTCTTTTTCATCGAAATGAATACGCGAATCCAAGTTGAACACCCGGTCACCGAAATGATCACAGGTATTGATTTGGTCAAGCAACAGCTTCTCATTGCGGCGGGCGAACCATTATCGTTACGGCAGGAAGACATCAGTTTCTCGGGCCATGCCATCGAATGTCGAGTCAACGCTGAGGATTCAAATACTTTTAAACCGTCGCCCGGGCTCATTACGGTCTACCATCCGCCTGGCGGGCCCGGCGTGCGCCTTGACTCACATATCTATACGGGATACACCGTCCCTCCATACTACGACTCGCTCATAGGCAAATTGATCTGTCATGCGGATTCTCGCGGTGCCGCTTTGGTCCGCACTAGGAATGCATTGACGGAGATGGTCATCGACGGCATCAACACAAATATTCCCTTACAGCTTGAACTCCTTACGGACGGAGCTTTTGCCGTCGGCGGCACAGATATAAACTATTTGGAACGAAAGATACGGCCATCCTGAGGCGAAGAGATCGATTTGTCCTCTGTGGCTAAAGTCGTCCCAAATATAAACAGTTGGTTTGAACTCCGATGTCGGGTGAACGCCGAAGCATACCCCGCTCTCGAGGAGGTGTTGGAACTTATCGGCGCGGAGAGTATCACTTTGACGGATGGTTCTGGCCCGACATCTGATGAGGATAAGGCCCTTACTCACGGTGGCTGGTCGAATTTCGAGGTTCGGGCACTTTTTGAGCCCACCACCGATAGGGCGCAACTGCTCGGAAGAATTTACGACCTTTTGCCGAAGAACATGACGATCGGTGCGCTGGATATTCAAGACAGAGCCTGGGATATCTATTGGAAGGAAAGATGGCGACCGCGTGTTTTCGCCTCAGGCCTGTGCGTGTGCCCTCGATGGCGGTGCCCACCGCCTGAGGCAAAGCAGGTCGTTTTTATCGATCCCGGACGTGCTTTCGGAACCGGCACACACGAGACCACCGGCTTATGTCTCGATTGGTTAGCCAGCATTGAGGAACTGAGTGGCGCGACGGTTGTGGACTACGGGTGTGGTTCGGGCATACTCGCGATCGCCGCCAGTCATTTGCAGGCGGCCAAGGTGTATGCAGTAGATGTTGATCAAGAAGCGCTAGCTATCACTAGGGATAACGCCACGTACAATCGCGTGAAGATTCTGACGGGACTTCCAAGACTTGTTGACGGTCTAAAGGTTGATTTCCTTTTAGCCAATATATTGCTTTCCACGCTTGAGACGTTGGAATCGCGTTTCGCCCAACTCCTCCGGCAAGGCGGCCAAATAGCTTTATCAGGATTGCTGGGGCATCAGACAAATCAGGTAACTGAGGTGTACAGAGAGCATTTCAGAATGGACCCACCTGTCGGTCGTGGGGAGTGGGCATTACTTACTGGCCATAGGCGTTGACCGACAAAATAGTCTGCGCCCCAAACCAGGAACTCTAACGGCCTACATAATCTCGTGGTGTTGTATCGGAAGTGGCCGGTTGCCGGCGGGGTTTTGTTTAAAGGGCTTGATTCGAGCCGGACGGGTCTTTCTCGGTAGAGGCATTCTAGCTATCATCGTTCTTCGGCCGAGCCCGCCTGCTGGCGTACGTGTTCTGGGGGAGGCCTCGTTCCGAGGGGTTGTCCCCAAGGCGCGACAACTAGTCAGCGGCCCAGACGCGACAGACAGGACATAGCGGGCGGGGCGGGCATCTCGTTAGGAAGTAATAATTAGGCAAAACGCCCAGCACCGTGAAGATAGGCCATTACATTTTTGAATGCCCAGTGATTCTGTCTCCTATGGCCGGTGTTAGTGACCGACCATTCAGATTGTTGTGCCGACGTTTGGGTGCTGACTATACGGTCACAGAGATGATTTCGGCGGGGACCTCGTGGCAGACGGTCTATACGGAAAGACGCTTGGATCTCGACCGTGAACCTAGCCCACGGGTGGTGCAAATTGCGGGTGCTGAGCCGGAACTGATGGCGCACTGCGCTAGACGTGCCGAACGTCTGGGCGCCGACATCATCGATGTGAATATGGGGTGTCCCGCGAAAAAGGTCTGTAACAAATTAGCCGGCTCCGCTTTGCTCCGAGATGAACTTCTCACGAGAGATATCTTAGCGGCAGTATGTAACGGGGTTGATATACCCGTGACTGTAAAGATGCGCACGGGATGGGACCTGGCCACTCGCAATGGGGTGACGATCGCTAAATTGGCCGAAGACTGCGGGGTAAGCGCGCTCGCCGTTCATGGGCGCACGCGCGCCTGTGGGTATCGCGGCTCGGCGGAGTACGAGACCATCGCTCTGATAAAGCAGGAAGTATCGATACCGGTCATCGCAAATGGCGACATAGATGGTCCTCTAAGTGCGAGAGAGGTGCTTAGTGAAACAAAGGCGGACGGAATTATGATCGGCCGCGCGGCGCAAGGTAATCCATGGATCTTTGGGCAAATTAAAGCTGGGTTGGCAGGCAGAAACGTACGACGACCGAGGGTCCAGGAACGGTTGAAATTGATGCGGGAACATCTGCAGACTTTGTATATCCATTACGGCGAGCATTCTGGTAGCCGTATAGCGAGAAAACATATCGGCTGGTACTTCAAGTTGGTTCCACAGGGACGCGTCCATCGAGCCAACTTTAATCAAATCGACTCGGCTCAGGAGCAAGTTAGGTTCATAGAGAATTTGATGCCATCTTTTGTTACCGAGTATGCCGCATGAGTAACGATCCCTCTAAATTGGACGTTGGAAAACCGCTAGCGACATTGGTTGAACATGCCTTGGAACGCTATTTCGAGGATCTCAAAGGCCAGCCACCGTCGGAGCTTTACGAACTTGCGATATGTCAGGTTGAACGACCACTATTCGAAATTGTCCTTCGTGAAACCGGAGGGAATATCTCCAAAGCTGCTAAAGTGTTGGGCATAAATCGTGCAACGTTACGTAAAAAATTGGACAAGTACGGGGTAAAGAAGAAGTAGGGTGGCGAAAAATTTTAAAGTGGCACGTGCACTTATCAGTGTTTCGGATAAAACCGGCTTGGGAAACCTAGTACGGGGCCTGAATCGGCTTGGGGTCGACATTTTGTCAACCGGCGGCTCGGCGCAAGCCATACGTGAAGCTGATGTGGGTGTCGTGGAAGTATCTACGCACACCGGATTTTCCGAGATCATGGACGGACGCGTCAAGACATTGCATCCGAAAATTTACGGCGGAATTCTAGCCCGCCGCGGCATGGATGATGCAGTGCTTGCTGAAGAGGGCATTGATCTTATAGATCTCGTTGTGGTCAACCTTTACCCATTTGAAGAAACGATAGCGAAAAGTAGTGTGACGCTTGCCGAAGCAATAGAAAATATTGACATCGGCGGGCCGAGCTTGCTCCGCGCGGCGGCGAAGAATCACAAGTTCGTTACGGTGGTTTGTGACCCTGAGGACTATCCCTTGATTTTGGAGGAATTGGCAACCAATGGCGCTGTATCAGAGGAGCTGCGCTATCGGTTCGCGACCAAGGCTTTTAGACATACAGCGGATTACGACCACGTGATCAACACGTTTCTGCTTTCTCAGCAGGGGCAAAGTGGGGACAGCCTTCCTGAAGTACTGAACCTGCGCTTTCGTAAAAAACAGCCCTTGCGCTACGGAGAAAACCCGCATCAACGAGCAGCGTTCTACGTCGAAAATAAGCGTGCGACTGGCACGGTGTCGAACGCCAAGCAACTCCAGGGTAAGGAGCTTTCATACAACAACATAGCCGATACGGATGCAGCGCTCGATTGTGTATGGTCATTTACCGACGCCGCGTGCTGTATAGTCAAGCATGCGAATCCCTGCGGTGTGGCCGAGTCAGGTGATGTCGTTGACGCGTATGAACTTGCATATGCCACCGATCCAACCTCCGCCTTTGGCGGAATTGTCGCCTTCAATAGACCTGTAAACGCCCGCGTGGCGGCCGCGATAATCAAAAATCAATTTGTCGAAGTGATTGTGGCGCCCGCGATGGACGACGAGGCTCTTGCCATCCTTGAGGAAAAGAAAAACATCCGCGTGTTGGCAGTGGGAGCTTGGTCCCGCGAAACTGTGCGACAAATCGAATATAAGCGTGTGATGGCTGGCCTATTGGTGCAGGATCGTGATATCAGCGTTCAAGCAACGCGAGCGGACGCTCTTGAGACTATGACCCAAAGGGCGCCTTCAGCGGAAGAGTTGCGAGATCTAATCTTTGCTTGGCGCGTCGTCGCCTGTGTTAAATCCAACGCCATTGTATACGCACGAGAACGGCGGACCCTCGGTATCGGCGCGGGGCAAATGAGTCGCGTCTATAGTGCGCGAATAGCGTCACTTAAAGCTGCTGAAGAAAATCTAGAAATCAACGGTGCTGTTATGGCCTCCGATGCTTTTTTCCCATTTAGAGATAGTATTGATGCGGCTGCCGAAGGTGGGATCAGTGCTGTGGTACAACCCGGTGGTTCAATGCGCGACGATGAGGTAATTGCGGCGGCCGACGAGCATGGTATCGCCATGGTATTTACCGGCGAACGGCATTTCAGGCACTAGTAGTTTTCGGTCAACGTAATATGAAAGTTCTCATAATCGGCGGCGGTGGGCGCGAACATGCGCTCGCATGGAAGTGCGCACAATCCCCGCTGGTAGATGAGGTCCTTTGTGCGCCCGGTAATGGCGGTACGGCGACAGAGCCGGGCGTTCGAAACGTCGATATTGCGGCGGACGATATCGTGAGACTGGTCGATCTGGCCGTCAATTCGTCAGTCGGTCTTAGTATCGTTGGTCCGGAAGCCCCGTTGGTGGCAGGGGTGGTCGACGCGTTTATTGAAGCCGGCGTCAAATGCTTTGGACCTACTAGTAAGGCGGCTGTGCTCGAAGGCTCTAAATCTTTTGCTAAGGAGTTTTTACGCAGAAACGGGATCCCCACTGCTGCTTATGAAACGTTCGATGATCTAAAAGCGGCGACCGACTACATAGATTCCCAGGCCGCACCGCTAGTGGTTAAAGCTGACGGCCTAGCTGCGGGAAAGGGTGTGGTCGTGGCAAAGGACCACGCTGAAGCGCGGGCTGCCGTTAAGTCGATGCTGACAGATAGGAAATTCGGCGCAGCTGGCGCACGCGTCATCGTTGAAGAGTTCCTTAACGGCGAAGAAGCAAGTTTTATCTGTATGACGGATGGACGGACTGCCATTCCGTTTGCCTCCTCACAAGACCACAAAGCACGTGATGAAGGTGATAGCGGACCGAATACCGGCGGGATGGGAGCCTATTCTCCCGCCCCCATAATCGACTCAACTATGCATACAAAGATTATGCAAGACGTCATAGAACCAACGCTCACCGGAATGCGTAATGAAGGGCGTGAATATCGCGGGTTTCTATATGCCGGTGTGATGATAGGTAGTGACGGAATTCCCCGCGTGCTTGAGTTCAATTGCCGCTTCGGTGATCCGGAAACGCAACCGATCATGATGCGCTTGAAAACAGATTTGGTAGCGTCCTGTCTACAGGTCTTGGACGGCGAAGCTACGTTTGTCACATTTGAGTGGGACCAGCGCGTCGCCCTCGGTGTCGTGTTGGCTTCAGGTGGTTATCCCGGGGCTTATGAAAAAGGTCAAGAGATCGCAGGGCTACGGGATATTGAAGACCTTCAAACGTATGTTTTCCACGCCGGTACACGTTTAGACGCGGGACGTTGTGTTACCGATGGGGGTCGTGTTTTGTGCGTGGTTGGGCTCGGCGAAAATGTTAGCGACGCTCAAGCAACAGCTTATCGACGCGTCGCAGCAATCGAGTGGCCTGGGGTGTTTTATCGAAATGATATAGGCTACCGGGCGATAGCACGCGAGACGAACTAAAGCGCAGGGACGGGTAGTTGACTGTTCCAAAGGCGTATGTTGGCACGACAAACGGGAAATGCCGCAAGCTATCTTCCCGCTAGCGATGTTGCAAATGCCCTGTCGGAAGCGTTATCACAAGTAGCTAAACGTCACCGTTCCAAGCCAGAAAATTTTCTAACAGTTTGAGTCCGGCTGCCGCACTTTTTTCGGGATGAAATTGAGTTGCGAATACTGACCCTTCACTCAACGCGGCAGTGAATTCTTCTATGTAGTTGGTTGAGCCCAATGTTAGATTCGGATCGTCGGGTACGACAAAATAGCTATGTACGAAATAAAATCTTGTCCTATTGTCGATCCCCTCGAGGATCGGATGCGGGCGCCTCCACTGAACTTCGTTCCAACCCATATGCGGAACCTTGCGTAGCAAACCGTCGCCCGCCTGTACAGGTTCTTGGGGGAATCGTAGTACGCGACCCCCATATAGGCCAAGTCCCTGGGTGCCGTCGTTTTCCTCGCTGTACTGCATTAATGATTGTAGGCCCAAACAGATCCCGAAAAAGGGACGGGTGCGGGCGCATTCGCGTATGGTATCTATTAGCCCACTCGCGCCTAGCCGGGTCATACAGTCACCCAGTGCACCCTGCCCTGGAAATACTATCCGGTCGGCACCCAGAATGACGTTATTATCGTCACTCACGATCACCCTGTGTTCGCTGTCTGCCACGGCCTCGAGCCCGTTGACAACCGAACGGAGATTACTGCTCCCGTAATCGATAACGGCTACGGTCGAAGTCATGCGCGACCCCTTAAGTTATGGCTAAAGCGAGCCTTTGGTCGACGGCAGTGCTTCGCCCATTCTAGGATCGCGTTCAACCGCCATGCGGAGGGCGCGAGCGAACGCTTTGAAAACCGTCTCGATTATGTGGTGAGCGTTCCGGCCGCGCAGGCAGTCAATGTGGAGGGTACACTGTGCATGATTAACGAATGCCTGAAAGAACTCGGCGAAAAGATCAACGTCGAATTCGCCCACTCTCGCCCGTGGAAAGTTGATCTCGTATGTTAGTCCGGCTCGACCGGACAGATCGATTACGACACGAGACAAGGCTTCATCTAGCGGAACATAAGCATGGCCATACCGTCTAATCGCCAACTTATCTCCAATAGCTTTGGCGACTGCTTGGCCCAGAGTTATGCCGATATCTTCAACGGTGTGATGTGCGTCTATCTCTAGATCCCCGCTGGCGTCAACACTGAGGTCAATTACGCTGTGACGCGCGAGCTGTTCAAGCATATGCTCAAGGAAAGGCAAGCCCGTGCTCAGATCGCATTTTCCACTACCGTCCAGATCCAGACTCACCGTGATCTGCGTTTCCTTGGTTTCCCGGTTTATGTGGGCGGTGCGTTTAGCCATGGTCGGCTCGGCGTGATTCATGATCGGTGGGCGCGTACATTAACAGGTCGGCATCCGTTTGATAAGTTGCAACCACATATCTGGGAGATGTGATGAACGAATCTATTGAAGAAACAGACATAGCGAAGGTTGATAGTTGGTTGCGTGGTCTGCAGGAGTCCATCTGTACGTGTCTCCAAGATGTCGATGGCGGTGCCGAATTTCGGGAAGATATATGGACCCGAGATGGTGGCGAAGGCGGTGGTCGGACGCGAGTACTCGCCGATGGAGTTGTCTTTGAACAGGTGGGGGCTAATTTCTCGCATGTCAGGGGCGATGTCTTGCCAGTTGCGGCGACGACCGTACGTCCGGAGCTAGAAAATAGCCGGTTCCGTGCCATGGGGGTATCGGTAGTCGCGCATCCGTCCAACCCGCACGTCCCCACTTCGCATGCTAATGTTCGGTTTTTCGTTGCAGAACGTGATCTAGAGCCACCGTTGTGGTGGTTCGGGGGTGGTTTCGATCTCACCCCCTATTATGGTTACGAAGAAGATGCCGTCGCATGGCATCGGGCAGCGCTTGCCGCGTGCAAGGAGTTCGGCGACGATGTTTACCCGAGATTTAAACAACAATGCGACGATTACTTCGTCATCGCTCATCGGAATGAGCAACGCGGTATCGGCGGACTCTTTTTCGACGATCTGAATGAATGGGGATTTGAGCGATGTTTTGCGTTTACTCGCAGCGTAGCTGAGCAGTACATCAAAGCGTATGTTCCCATCGTCGAACGGCGTCGCAATACGCCATATGGTGAACAAGAACGTGAATTTCAACTTTATCGACGGGGTCGTTACGTGGAATTCAACCTCGTATATGATCGGGGAACTTTGTTTGGTCTGCAAACCAAGGGGCGTGTGGAGTCTATACTTATGTCATTACCTCCGAGCGTTCGGTGGGGTTATTCTTGGGATCCGGAGCCTGGGAGTCGGGAAGCCGCCCTCTATCACAAATTTTTGAAACCGCGCGATTGGATTAACGCGTAACTGCGACTCAACGGCACCAAACAATGATCGTTGGCGTTTGTCCGCGCCGTCGAGAAATTAGAGGGTCGTTAGTCTGCCAGCCCGGGCGTGGGTTGGCCGTTGTCTACTAGTATTTTTCGCAAGAGCTTAATGGCAGGGAAGATTTCTTGATTTCGATCTGCCCCCTGTTCGGCAAAGGCAGCCTGCTCCAGTTCGCAAATCCAGCGATCTTCAGCAAAAATTCCATTAGTAAACCAGGTGATGAAAGGCCAAAATAATTCAATGACGCCCGGTATACGGGGTCGGCGTATCATCATCAATCCAAAGGTGCGGTTTGTGCTTTGCTTGTCATCTAGTGGAATGTAGACGTTCCATAAATCGAGCGCAGGATGCGTGCTCCCGGCCGTCCAAAACTTGAGGGTTTGATAGGGGTAGTCTGTCCGTATGGTCATCAGGTCCTTGTCACCCGTCTTTATTTTTGGCCGTTTACCTAACATCAGTAGTTCGCCTAGAGGTTGCTTTCCTGTCGCGCGTGTAAAGGTGTAATCGGCTTCTATCCACGTCTCGCCCTGTCGAGTACCCAAAAAACTTGTTTTAATTCCACCCATCAAGCGCCGGTGTAAGAATTGATGATTCATATCCATCAAATTTTCGTGCATGAATGAGTAATGGCAGTCGACTCGCCGATCAAGATATCGAATCTTATAACGGGAATCGTTTGCTGATGGGACTTCCGGGAAAGGTTGTGATACTGATAAGGCCGGATCCCCGGGAAAAACGAAAATCAGTCCATAAGCTTCGCGAGAGGGATAGCTGCGCACACTATTTGGTGTTTTTTTGCAGACGTCGATATACGGGACGCTCACGCATTGCCCATCAGCCCGATACTCCCAGCCGTGATAGGCACATTTTATGGTGTTCTGGTTTACCACACCGTGGTGGAGAGGAATTTGGCGATGGGCACAACGGTTTTCCAAGGCGAACAGCTCCCCCGACCGGGTACGAACCAGTGCAATCGGGTGGCCAGCAAAGGAACTAGCAATAACCTTGCCAGATTTGACTTCACTGGAGCGTGCGATCGGATACCAAAAATTTGGATCAATGGCAGTTTTACGTATATCCCGACTCTCGTTCTGAGGTTCGCTCGGTTCAAGTTGAGTGGCACTGTTGAGCGTCATAGAGTCCCCGCAGGATCAAGCTTCTTTCATATTATGAACGAAAACGGATCGTAAAGGTGCTGTGATGGTTGGCCGGTGTCGTATCTAACGAAGATCATCGGCCGATAAGTTCATGGTCTTCGAAGGGACAACTTGGCAGGTGGGCAGAACGGGTCGCTAGTACACACCGGTTTCGAGTCCCAATGCGAACATCATACCCATCTCGCGGCAGGTATCCAGGTGCTTTTGTTTTACTTCACCCACGACAACGGTGGGTTCCGCGATTTCTCGCCAGCGTAAGCCTGTTACTACGCGAGTGACACTTGATACCGCGCCGCCTCCGTCGTTTCCTGCGTTCACGAACAGCATATATGGAAATCCTTGGCTTTTTTCTAAACAGGGATGGTAGATACGGTCAAAAAAATACTTCAAGGCGCCAGACATGTAGCCGAAGTTTTCAGGGGTCCCGAGGATTACGGCTTCGGCCCATAAGACGTCTTCTGCGGTCGCTTCAAGAGGGTTGCGGATACGTAACTCAACACCCTGTATTTCCGGGTCGGTAACGCCGTTGATTACGGCCGCAGCCATTACTTCGGTGCCACCCGATTGGGAGTGATAAACCATAAGTAAACGTTTCAAACCTGTAACCAGAACGTAACTGGCCCGTCATTCACTAGAGTGACTTTCATTTCGGCGCCGAAGCGACCTACATGTACGTCCGGATGCAGATCCCGGGTTTCATCGACAACGACATTAAATAGACGTTGGCCTTCTTTGGGTACCGCAGTGTTGGTGAAACCCGGACGCGTTCCTTTATCGGTTTTTGCTGTTAGGGTAAATTGTGGGACGAGCAGTATCCCACCGCCGATATCGCGGACTGATAAGTTCATTTTTCCGTTGTTGTCGGCGAATATTCGATAGTCAATAAGACGTTTGGCCAACCGTTTCGCCTTGGCTTCTGTGTCATTATGTTCGATACCAATGAGTGCTAGAAGTCCCCGCTGAATATTACCGATCACCTCCCCACGAACCGTAACATTCGCCTCGTCGCATCGCTGAAGAAGTGCAATCAAAATTTTGCCCGGCGCCTAAGCGTTTGATTGGCGCCGAATGCGGCGTCGGTCTGCTTCCTTGAGCATGCGTTTTCTTAATCGAACAGCCTGAGGCGTGACCTCGACCAGTTCGTCATCAGCAATAAACGCAAGTGCTTGCTCGAGATCGAAACGCAACGGGGGAGCGAGCATAAGATTTTCATCATTACCTGCTGCCCGGATATTAGTAAGTTGCTTCGCTTTCATCGGGTTTACGACAAGGTCATTATCGCGCGAATGCATGCCTATGATCATTCCTTCGAACACGTGTTCACCTGGGGCTACGAATATTCGACCGCGTCCTTGCAGGTTTGCCAGCGCATAGCCCAGTGCTTTGCCATCGCCCATTGAGATGAGCACGCCGTTCCCTCGCGAGGGAACGGTGGTCTTCTCGCACGGTCTATAGTCTTCGAAACAGTGGTACATGATGCCCATCCCTGACGTTATGGTTAAGAATTCAGTACGAAATCCGATGATCCCCACTGCTGGTATGATGTAGTCAATCCGTACTCGACCATCAGCATTAGGGTTCATATGTTCGAAGATTCCGCCCCTCGATCCTACACGCTCCATCACAACGCCCTGGTATTGTTCTGGTACGTCGATCGTCAAACGCTCAAAGGGTTCTGAGCGGCGCCCTTCGTGGTACTGGAGGATGACTTTCGGCCGCCCGACGCAGAAGGCATAACCCTCACGGCGCATGTTTTCAATAAGGATGGAGAGATGAAGCTCGCCACGCCCCGATACGATTATGCATTTTGCATCGTCTGTTTTTGTTATGTTTAAGGCGACATTTCGGACGAGCTCAAGTTCTAGGCGTTCCAATATTTGCCGGCTTGTGACGAAACGTCCTTCACGACCAGCGAAAGGCGAATCGGCTACCTCAAAGGTCATGCTGACCGTCGGCTCATCGACGTCTAACGGAGGTAAGGCTTGCGGTGCAGAAGGGTCACATAAGGTTTCTGAAATCAGCAGGTCATTGATTCCGGTGACAGCGACGATGTCACCGGCCTCTGCACCATCTCGAGCCTCACGAGTTAGTCCTTTGAAACCAAAGACTTCAAGGATACGCCCGGGCCGGGTCTGACCTTCTTGGTCGACAATGACTGCAGACTGGTTTGGGAGCACTCGCCCCCGATTGATTCGTCCGATCCCGATTGTGCCGACGTAGGTTGAATAGTCAAGTGCGCTAATTTGCATCTGAAAGGGACCATTTTTGTCGGCCTCCGGCGTCGGGACGTGCTCAATGATGGTTTCGAATAGAACGTCCATATCCAATTCGGCGCCCAACGGCGTCCGACGGGCGTAGCCTTCAGTAGCAGAGCAGTAGACCACGGGGAAATCGAGCTGCCTGTCGCTCGCACCGAGGTGATCAAACAAATCGAAGGTTTGTTCGACGGCCCAATCTGCGCGTGCACTGGAGCGATCACATTTGTTGATAACGACGATAGGATTCAGACCACGTACAAAAGCTTTTTGTGTAACAAAACGCGTCTGCGGCATTGGGCCTTCTACGGCATCTACAAGGAGAAGAACCGAATCCACCATCGATAAAATGCGTTCGACCTCTCCGCCAAAATCTGCATGGCCAGGGGTATCGACGATATTAATACGGTGACCGGACCATTCAACCGATGTGTTTTTCGCAAGGATAGTTATACCGCGCTCACGTTCTAGATCGTCGGTATCCATGACGCGTTCAGCTTCGCTCCGACGCTCATCAAGCATTCCTGATTGCTTCAAGAGCTCGTCGACCAACGTGGTTTTCCCATGATCGACATGGGCAACGATCGCTACGTTATGAATTAATTGGGGCTGCATTTTCTATCAACAAGAAGATGACGCATTATACTTGGTGCGTTGGTTGAACATCTTAGTTTGCGGGGATTCATGTTTTCGAGTGATACATAATCTGTCGGTATCGAGGCTGAGGCCCGTGCTATATGCCGACGCTCGAAGTGGCCTTACGCATACCGTGCCGTATCTCGGTGCAGTTTCGTTACTCAAGTCTTTGAAGGTAGGGCCGAGGGTCTGGAATACCGTTGAGTGACCGTAATCAGCGATATAGACGCGCTACAGAATTTATGGCTGAAAATTATCTAGGCGGCCTAGGTTTGCACCCAAGGTAAGGCATGGAACCGCCAACCATTGATAGTACCGCGATGCGCGTGGTTGTCTTTATCTCCTTCGAAACCTTCGTCAACGTTATATAGTCGTTTGTAACCCGCTCCAGCCAATATCCTAGCGGCGGCGAGCGAACGGGCACCGCTCCGGCAAATTGTCAGAATCGAACGTGTATCGTCAGAGGAACTGCCCTCACCGATAGCAGCCTGGAAATCCCGGACAAAATTCTGATTCTCCTTCCAATCTGGGAATTCCTTCCAAGGCACGTGAATGGCGTTTAGCGGATGCCCAACGTAATCGAATTCGACTTTACTGCGTACATCAACCAAGACGGCCGTCGGATCTTCTGTAAGAATCTTAAACGCTTCCGGCGGTGTCACGCGTGCTATCGCATCATCCAACATTGCGGCGTTCTCCTTTTTGTTCCGTTGCCTAGAGTATGATCCGTTATGGCGAACGTGGGCACTAGGATGCCCTCTTGAATTCGGCCGGCGTGCACTTCGCCGTTGTGGAGCTGACCTTCTATGTTAGCGGCTAATTATAAAAGAGTTTCAACTGAACATGGCTAAATCTCAAAAGAAACGACAGAAACGTAGACATAAACACGCGGATAAAAAAACAGCAGCAGAACTTGCCGACCGCCATGCTCTGTATGAAGACGCAGTCCAGTGCGCCGAGTCAGAGATAGATTTTGTGGATGCGGAATTTCAGCGATTACGAGGCCGCCAGGCATATCTTCTGCGAGAAGACTTCTGTGGCACAGCGAACGTCTCGTGCGAATGGGTGAGGCGCCGGTCAGAAAATCGTGCAATCGGCGTTGATCTCGACAGCGAAGTACTTAACTGGGGTAGGACGCACCACGTCACCGACTTGGAGCCGGATGTCAGAGAGAGGATTAGGCTTTGTGAAGAAGATGTTATGCGCGCGCAAACAGAGCCACAGGATGTGGTCTTGGCGATGAATTTTAGCTACTGGATTTTCAAGGAGCGATCCAAACTAAAAGCTTATTTCAAGCGCATCTACGGAACACTTGCTGACGACGGTGTGTTTTTCTTGGATTGTTTCGGAGGCTACGACGCGTTTCGGGTTCTCAAAGAGAAGACAAAGCACGATCACTTTACCTACGAGTGGGAACAAGCAGCCTACAATCCGGTCAATGGGCATCTGCAGTGTCACATCCACTTCCGATTCAAAGACGGTTCCTGCATGAAAAATGCATTCTCATACGATTGGCGACTTTGGACCCTGCCGGAGATCCGCGAAATCCTCAAGGAGGCTGGATTCGAAAAAACCGGCGTGTACTGGCAAGGATGGGACGAGGACGAGGACGAGGGGAGCGGTGAGTTCGAACTGGTGGAGTCAGCCGATGCCGATGCGGGATGGATTTGCTATATCGTGTCCGAAAAATAATTAAGGACGTCCGTTTCTCTGAGCCAGCGTCACAATGTCGGGGTAAACTGAAAGACCTTCGATACCAATTGATGCAGTTCGTTCTGGCCGTTAACGTCACGTTGCTTAGAATTTAACGTTCATATCTATTTGCAATACGTCCTGATTTGCGTCTGTCAGAATGTTTTTGGCGTGGTAGTAGTCCACTCCAAAAGTTACTTTTTCAAAAATCTTGTACTTGACTTCAAATTCATGGCCACGGATGCCCGTAAGGCCATCAAATCGGTCAGAATCTGGCAGAAAATCCGGCACTGAATTGGATTCAACGTCGGCGTAAATATATTTTATAGACCACTTGTGCCAAGAGTATTTGGCTCCCAAAGCCCATGCCGTGTCCGTATCGGTTTCCCAGTTATTGATATATTCACCGAGCACTCTTGCCTTGCCGCCACCAATATTTGTCCCAAGTTCTCCGGCGACATTTATAGAACCCAAATGATGATCAGTGTTGGTTCCCTCCGAGGCGGTGAAATCTGTAACGGCGTTTGCATCGGCAAACGCGTAAACTGCTCCTGACAAGGTTCCAAACCAATTCCCCGTTTTCCATTTTTGGCCGAGTTGACCGTATGTCATAAACGGGTCATCGCTAGAACGACTGTTTTCTTCTAGCACCCAGACACCCGTATTGGCGAAGAATTCGCCCCACTCATTTCTCTTTCTATAATTAGCTGAAAACCCTTCGGGATTGATGTCGCTGTCCCACATCACATCGGTGGGTGCCCAAAGGAAAGTTTTGCGCTTAAACTTGCCAGCGACCGTGGTAATACCGCTTCCGAACTCGTATCGCATGTATGCATAATCAAGGTTGATCCCTTTACTCGTAAACGTGGCATCAAATGATTGGTTATTGGAGCGTTGGTTGTTACCACCGCTTGCTAATCCTGCACCAACTTCCAAGGCTGCCATCGGGTTTGCTATAACACCCAACCTATATCTGAGGCGGCCACGGCTGCGGTCAACGTTGTTATCCTGTGTTTGGTCTTGATATTGGTATCGTGTTCGTAAATCTCCCTGGATTTTGATCTTCTCCGCCCAAGCAAGTTTTTTGCTAGCGCGCTTAAGCTCCGTTATCTGCGCTTGGCGCTTATCTGCCGCTTGGTGTGTTGCCTGTTCGGTTTTTTCTTGCTCAGTTTCCGCCGTCGTAACCAGCAATTCGTATTCATTTTGTGTCAGGCTACCTTTGTCTCTGAGGATTTTGAAAAGTTCCATCAATGCCTCGTTCGAAGCCGCAACCGGGAACGCACACCAAGGAAGACTGCAAATATGGCTGTCCGCATCGTCGAAGTAAGCTCAGACACGAAATTCATAACACTGCCTTTTAGTACCTTTGCACTCTACCCAAGGAGTATTTTCAGAACGTAGTAGAAAAGCACGGCGAGGAGAGCACCCGCGGGAAGAGTAATAATCCACGAAACGAAAATCCTGCGCACTACCGGTAGATTGATTGCGGCGATCCCACGCGCGAGCCCCACACCGAGAACCGCACCGACGAGCGTATGTGTGGTCGAAATGGGCAAACCGAGGCCCGATGCGAGCACCACAGTGCCGGCGGCGCCCAGTTCGGCGGCAAAGCCATGGCTGGGAGTGAGCGCGGTTATCCCTGTACCCACAGTCGCCATCACCTTCCGCCCCAAAACGGCCAGGCCGGTCACTATTCCAACGGCCCCAATCAGTAGTACCCACAATGGAAGGGCCGATTTTTGAGCGACGTCACCGCCACTCTGAACGATCCCCACGATGGCGGCGACCGGACCGATCGCGTTTGCGACGTCGTTGGAGCCGTGCGCGAATGCCATCGAGCATGCAGTGAAGATCATAAGAACCGCGAATACTTTCTCAACGTTTGCAAAGTGAAATTCACGATCGGCGTCGGGGTCAAGGCGAATACGACGCACCATCAGTGTGCCGATACCCATCGTCAGTATTCCGAAAAGCGCGGCCAAGCCATAGCTCGCTCCGAGAGAAACGGGCAGACCAACGTGCTTGAAACCTTTCAGCAGCGTCACCAGCGCAATAATGAAACCGACTAGGAATATATACACCGGCACGTATTTTTTAGCGTTGCCTAGCGGATCATCCGTATCCAGTATCAGACGCCGCACGGTCTCGAACAACATATAGGAAATCGTGCCCGCCAAAACGGGGGAGACCACCCAACTCATGACGATGTATCCCACTTTCCCCCACTCGACCGCGGCCACGCCAACAGCCGCAATCGCGAAGCCCACCATAGCACCAACGATGGAGTGGGTTGTCGACACAGGAAGGCCGAAGCTTGAAGCGACTAAAAGCCAGATTCCGGCCGCAAGCAATGAAGCAAGCATTCCATAGACGAGTAAATCGGGGCTGGCCGACAGCAGTCCGGCGTCGATGATTCCCTTTCGTATGGTGGCCGTCACTTCACCCCCAGCCAACACCGCCCCAGCAAACTCGAAAACCGCCGCGATAATTACCGCCTGTCTGACGGTTAAAGCGCGCGAGCCAACAGACGTTCCCATGGCGTTGGCGACATCGTTGGCCCCAATACCAAATGCCATGAACAGGCCAAAAATACCCGCCAGCGAGAGATAGAGGACTTCTTGTTCCATTACTATTTAGCGAGCATGAGTTGCAGACGGCTGCCGACGCGCTGCGCACGGTCTCCGAGCTCACCCGTCCAATCGATGAGCCGGTACAGGAACATCACATCGATGGGAGGAAGGTCGCGTTCGATTGCGAACAGGCCCGCCCGAATTTCGACCTGTATTACGTCCGTGTCCTTCTCGATGCGATCTAACTCGGTGATTAATCCCTGTACGACCTCGACTTCGGAACCCTTGAATCCGGTCTCCACCAACTCGTCGAGCTCGTTAACGGCTTTTTGCGCTTGTTCGCATGCTTCTATGCTGCGTTTCACGAAATCCAGCCATCGCGGACCGAGCTTATCGGGAAGCGACATCTTGCGGCCGCGAGCTAGCCCCGCAATGTCTTTGGCACAGTTAGCAATGGTGTCTTGCATGGTCAGCACTTCCAGGAGGTCGCGCCGCTCAACGGGGAGAAACAATGTGCGAGGGAGATTTAATCTCAGTTTGTGCTTAAGATCGTCAGCTTCGTTCTCGAGCGCTGCAATCTTCGTTTGCGCTTCATCGATAGCACTTTCGTCACGAGCGATCATAGCCTCGAACAGAGGCAACAGCTCTCGGGTGCATTCAACGACTTTCGCCATGTGTTGCTGAAGCGGACGGACTGGTGAAGCACCGAATATGTTTATGATTGGGTTAGTGTAACGGGCCATAAATTATTCCCCTGTGATTATCTATGGGTGTATGGGAATAAACATCTATTTTTCCAGATATGTAGACATCAGGTGACATCTGTTGTTCTGGATATGTAGATATCATGCAACAATGACGCTTACTGTAACCTAATGTCCGGAATAAATAGACTGTATGAATAAGCAACAAGCGCTTGAGAGTCTTGCTGCACTGTGACAGGAGACCCGCCTCGCCGCTTTTCGATTACTCATTCAAGCCGGGCCAAACGGGATAGCGGCGGGTTCGATCTCGTCCCAGTTGGATACAATGCAGAATACGATGTCTACGCATTTGAATGTCCTTTACCAAGCCGGCTTAGTACAGAAATCACGAACTGAGCGGACCATTCGATACAAGGCAGATTACGCTTGTATGCGCGAGCCTTTGACTTATCTTGTCAAAGACTGCTGCCATGGCAACGAAGATATCTGTGCCCTGTTGCTAGGGATTATTGGACGGGTTTGCTGACTCGTTGATTGCTGTGATTCGGGCAACCATGGATTAACATTTCGACATGTCGATGTTTGAACGTTATCTCACTCTTTGGGTGGTGTTTTGCATTGTTATGGGGGTCACTCTCGGCCATTTTTTGCCATTCGTCTTCCACATTATCGGCGCTGCGGACGTCGCACATGTCAACATCCCAGTAGCTCTGCTCATTTGGCTGATGATTATCCCGATGCTGTTACGCATCGATTTTCGATCGCTTGGACAGGTCCGAAAATACTGGCGCGGCGTGGGCGTGACGCTGTTTATAAACTGGGCCGTCAAACCGTTTTCGATGGCGGCACTTGCTTGGCTTTTCATCGGTCATTTGTTTGAGCCCTATCTGCCAACGGGACAAGTCGACAGTTATATTGCTGGACTCATCATCTTAGCGGCGGCCCCCTGTACGGCGATGGTTTTCGTTTGGAGCAACCTCTCTAATGGAGAACCTCACTTCACCATAAGCCAGGTGGCCTTCAACGATGTCATCATGATTTTCGCCTTTGCGCCAATAGTGGGTCTTTTGCTTGGGCTTTCCGATATCGCTATCCCTTGGGGAACACTGTTTTTATCTGCCGCGCTGTATATCGCTGCGCCCGTCGTTATTGCCCAATTATTGCGTCAACGAGTACTAGCGTCCCGAGGTATGCTAGGTCTAGAAAGTATATTGACGAAGTTAGGTCCGGTTTCACTGTTCGCCTTATTGGCGATGCTTGTCTTATTATTCGGATTTCAGGGCGAGCAAATTGTTGCACACCCGTTGGTCATCGCACTTCTGTCGCTTCCGATCCTGATCCAAGTTTACTGTAATGCTGGATTGGCCTATTTCCTAAGTCGGCAGTTCGGGGTCCCTCATTGCGTCGCCGCGCCGTCAGCATTGATCGGTGCTAGTAATTTTTTCGAACTCGCGGTGGCGACCGCCATCGTACTCTTCGGGATCGATTCGGGCGCAACTCTCGCAACAGTAGTAGGTGTTCTAGTCGAAGTTCCTGTAATGTTATCTGTGGTGGGCTTGGTCAACCGTACGCGAGGTTGGTACGAACGCGGCAACGCAGTCAGTGCCCGAGCCTTGGGTCGTTAGTGAAATCGATTGCCGTGAAACGACGCTGGCAGGAGGGTGGCGATCATTCGGCCAAACTCCTTGTAGACAGGCTCGTTTTGCGCGTGCTCTAGGGGTCCTGTATGCTCAGCGGCACACCGGGTCAGCCGCCCTATTTGTCTGTCAATCACGCGTAAATGTTGCGCGGTCTACACATGCGGAACTTACTGAAAGAACGATACGATCCTGCCGAGATTGAGCCTGCCGTTCAAAGATCTTGGTACGAGGGCAACGTATTCGGCGTGACCGAAGACAACGATCGAGAAAAATTTTACTGTTTATCGATGTTCCCATACCCAAGCGGACGCCTTCACATGGGACACGTACGCAACTATACGATAGGGGATGTCATTTCCCGCTACCAGCGAATGCAAGGGAAAAATGTTTTACAACCGATGGGATGGGATGCGTTTGGCCTCCCCGCAGAAAATGCCGCCATCGAAAACGATATTCCGCCGGCTGAGTGGACGCGATCGAACATTGACTACATGAAAAGGCAGCTCGAACGTCTAGGTTTCGCATATGACTGGAACCGGGAGCTCGCCACCTGTGATCCGGAGTATTACCGCTGGGAGCAGTGGTTTTTTAACCGGTTGTACGAGAAAGGTTTGGTCTACCGAGATACGGCCATAGTAAATTGGGATCCGGTCGATCAGACTGTGCTCGCCAACGAACAAGTGATCGATGGCTGCGGGTGGCGTTCCGGTGCGCAAGTCGAGAGACGCGAAATTCCGCAATGGTTCCTAAGGATCACAGCCTATGCGGATGAGTTACTGGACGAACTTGAACGTATGGAGGGTTGGCCCGAACCGGTCAAAACTATGCAGCGCAATTGGATTGGACGGTCCGAGGGACTGCTGATTCGTTTCCCGCTGAGCGATGGAACGGCCGACATAGAAGTTTTTACGACACGCCCGGACACGCTACTCGGCGCGACCTACATGGCTGTCGCGCCGGAGCACCCTCTGGCAACGGCTGCGGCTGCCAATAACGCGAAGCTCACGTCATTCCTCGATTCGTGTAAACGACAATCCGCTAGCGAGGCGGTGCTCGAGAAGATGGAAAAACAGGGCCAGCCGCTGGGTATCACTGTAGACCATCCCCTCACCAACGAACCGATACCCGTGTGGGTGGCGAATTTCGTCTTAATGGGGTACGGGACGGGCGCAGTTATGTCTGTGCCGGGACACGATCAACGAGATTGGGAATTCGCACAAACCTACGGATTACCGATCCGTCAGGTCATTGAGCCGTCCGATGGTCGCAACGTTGAAATTTCTCAGGGTGCATTTACTGATCACGGATTATGCTGTAACAGCGGAGAATACGACGGTCTGGATTTCGCTGCTGCATTTGAGGCCATCTACTCGGCACTGAGTGATCGTAATCGTGCTAAGCGTCAAGTCCAGTACCGACTCCGAGATTGGTTGGTTTCTCGGCAACGTTACTGGGGGTGCCCCATCCCGATCGTGTACTCTGAGGACGGAGATATTTTTCCCGAATCCAATGAGCGCTTGCCGGTAAAGCTGCCCGAGAATGTCGCGTGGGAGGGCGTAGCGTCACCCCTGCGTTCGATGCCTGCGTTTACAGAAGTGCCCCATCCAAAAGGAGAGGGTTTAGCACGGCGTGAGACGGACACGTTTGATACCTTTTTCGAATCATCGTGGTACTTCTCGCGTTTTTGTTGTCGCGACAATGATGCGGCGATGGTGGATGAACGAGTCGACTATTGGATGCCCGTCGATATTTACATTGGCGGTATCGAACACGCCGTGCTGCATTTGCTGTACGCGCGATTTTTTCACAAAGCCATGCGGGATGCCGGTCTTGTTACGTCGGACGAACCATTTAAGCGGCTGCTCACACAAGGGATGGTCTGCAAAGAGACCTATTACCGCGACGCTGAAAACGTTCGACGAACGTACTTCAATCCGGATGATGTGGAGGTCCAGCGAAATGACAAAGGGCGGACGGTTGCAGCCCATCTCAAAAGCGATGGTAAGGCGGTGACAATCGGACCGGTCGAGAAAATGTCCAAATCCAAAAACAATGGTGTCGATCCACAGACACTCATAGATCGCTACGGCGCCGACACGGTTCGTTTATACACAATGTTTGCAGCCCCTCCCGAACAAACGCTCGAATGGTCCGATACAGCAGTTGAAGGGGCCTTCAGGTTTTTGAAATCGTTGTGGCGATTAGTCCACCGCCACATGGAGGAAAATACACTTGCCCAGTCACAATTGACCCCCCTGCCTTCGGATTTAAGAGAGACCCGTCGGCGTATCCACGAAACGATTGCCAAGGTGACGGATGACATCAGCAGACGTAATAAATTCAACACGGCGATCGCGGCTATTATGGAACTAACCAACGGATTGGCCCAACTCGGGGGAGATTCCAAGGAGGCATATTTGGTCAGGCAGGAAGGCTTGGACACGGTCGTGTTGTTGCTAGCCCCGTTCGTGCCACATGTGGCCACTGTGCTTTGGGAAGCTCTGGGCCACGATAACAACCTTTTGGTTGCAGACTGGCCCCAGGCAGATGAAACTGTACTTTTTAGAGATGAAGTCGAAATTGTTGTCCAGGTTAACGGCAAGAAAAGGGCAACAGTCTACGTCGCAGCGAACGCAGATAAACACAGCTATGAAGAGGCCGCCATGGAAGACAGCAACGTAAAGCGTTTTGTCTCGCAAAAAACAATAAATAGAATCATCGTAGTTCCAGAGAAACTTGTAAATATCGTTGTCAAAGGTTAAGGAACGTTGCTTATAAAAAGATTCATTGTTGTTTTTATCATGGCTAGCATATTGTCCGCTTGCGGTGGGTGGCATTTGCGTGGCCGGGGCCCCGGCAAAATTCACTTTAAGACGGCTTTCATCAAATCCGCCAACGCACGTAAAGTTTCTGATGCCCTGCGGCAGGAACTCTATCTTCGGGGCGTCCAGGTCACCACCATTCGAAAGAATGCCGATGTAATACTCGAGCTTTCGGGAGAAAGATTTGACCGACGGGTTTTATCAGTAGACTCGAAAACGGGAAAAGTGCGAGAAATCGAGCTCGGATTGCAGACTTATTTCGCCGTCCGTGAGAGGAACGGGAAGCTTTTAATTCCTAATAGCGAATTGAGTTGGCAACTCGATTATGTGTTCGATGAAGATTCGCTTTTGGCTACGAACGAACAAGCCAATGTCGTGCGTCGCGATCTCGCTGAAACGGCTGCCACCACTCTTGTATTACGCCTACAGGCCGTGCGTCCATCAGCGGCTGAGTAAATAGACTGAGATGCAGGTCAATGCCGATCGACTAGAGGAACGATTAGCCGATCGCGGTCTTGAAAAATCCTATTTCTTTTACGGTGAGGAACCGTTGCAGATCCTCGAATGTGCAAGCGCTGTAAGGCACCAAGCAATCTCTGAACAAATGACAGAGCGGGTCATCTTTGATGGAAATGTTGGTATCGACTGGCAGGTTTTGCTGGACGGAAACAACGAGATGTCGCTTTTCGCTTCGCGACGTCTAGTCGAGATCCGCCTTGGCAGCCGCAAACCTGATAAAACAGGTGTGAGTGTTTTGGAACAACTCATAACATCTGAGCAGACGGAGGATGTTTTGTTGGTTTCCGCCGACGGGCTGGATTCAAAGGCGCGAAAAACTAAATGGTTTAAGATGTTTGAGCGACACGCAGTCTGTGTGATGACACGTTCGCTCAAACAAAACGCATTGCGGAATTGGCTGAACAAACGGGCACAGCGTTTCGATAAACGATTAACCTCCGAAGCCTCGGAGGTGATCTCTGACCGAGTAGAAGGAAACATGTTAGCTGCAGCGCAGGAAGTAGAAAATCTGTGCCTACTATCCGATGCTGGTGAAATTGGCGCAAGCGAAGTCATGAGTGCAGTGTCCGACAGTGCGCGTTATGACGTATTTCAGCTGGTCGACGCGGTAGTGGTTGGTGATTTGGCTCGCGCGATCAGGATCGTACGTGGACTGCAGGAGGAGGGTATTGAACCGGCATTGATAAACTGGGCGCTGGGTAGAGAGATCAGGAGCCTCACGCAGATGGCAGCGGCGCGAGATTCTGGAAAGCCTGACGCCGTAGTTTTAGAACAATTCCGAGTTTGGAAATCGCGTCGAGGTTATATTACCCGTGCATTGGGGCGCCTCACGTCTGGCCAATTGTCGGCGTTGCTGGCGTACACTAGCTTTATAGATACGGTTGTTAAAGGTGCCCGCGAAGGTAATCCTTGGGATGCGATAGAGTTGTTGATCATCAACGCGAGCGGCACAATGAGCTTTGATCGATTATTAAAAACGGATTAGGTCGATGCACCCAACTGACAGAGGCGTCGACGTTACGACCCTGGTGCGCGAAATGGCGGAAGCGGCGCGAGCGGCTAGTCACGTCATGGCACACTCGACCACGGCGCAAAAAAATTGCGCGTTACGGAGTATCGCGTCACATATTCGTGAGTCAATCGATGCCATTCTTGACTCCAACAAAGTGGATTTACAGAAAGCTAGTGACCTAGATCGGTCACAGACCGAACGACTTGAATTAAACGAGACGCGCGTCGAGGCAATGGCGGCGGGCATATTGGAGGTAGAATCACTCGCAGATCCTGTCGGGTCTATCACAGACTTGAATTATCGACCGAGTGGCATTCAGGTCGGACGTATGCGAGTGCCACTTGGGGTGGTCGGTATCATCTACGAGTCACGTCCAAACGTGACCGCTGATACCGCCGCGCTTTGCTTGAAATCGGGGAATGCAGCGATTCTCCGCGGAGGGTCCGAGGCCCTCCTTTCGAGCCGCGCGATCCTGGCTTGTGTTACCGCCGGCTTGAATGCGGCCGGTCTCCCTAGTGACGCAATACAGATGGTCAATATCACAGACCGAATGGCAGTTGGTGCTATGCTTTCTCTTGATGGGTTGATAGACGTCATCGTGCCTCGGGGTGGTAAAGGTTTGATCGAGCGCGTTAGCGCGGAAGCCCGTGTCCCAGTCATCAAGCACCTCGATGGTGTTTGTCACGTTTTTTTGGACGACTACGCTGATGTGGATAAGGCGCATCGCATCGCCTTCAATGCCAAAACACAGCGTTACGGCACCTGCAACACCATGGAAACTCTCCTGGCAACGCCGGATACGGCGTCTAAGGTGTTCCCTACACTATTGGACGATTATCACAAAGCAGGGGTCGAATTACGCGGTTGTCCGAAGACTTGTAGCTACAACCCTCATGTGACTCCTAGCACGGAGGCTGACTGGTATGAGGAATTTCTTGCTCCCGTACTAGCGATACGCATTGTGGAAAATATAGATAATGCGATTACCCACATACGTAAATACGGATCACAGCATACCGATGCCATTGTGACAGAAAATCTGGAACACGCCCGCCGATTCGTGGCGGAAGTCGATTCGAGTTCTGTAATGGTTAACGCATCCACCCGTTTTGCGGACGGCTTTGAATATGGTTTAGGCGCAGAGATTGGGATTAGTACCGGCAAGTTTCATGCACGCGGACCGGTTGGACTTGAGGGCCTGACATCCCAAAAATGGATCGTTCTGGGAGATGGGCAGATTAGAGAATGACCGACTTTTTCACCACGATGAGTGGAAGCGGCAATTGCGCAAGCTTCTGAAACCGATTGGGATACTAGGTGGAACCTTTGACCCGGTACACAATGGGCACTTGCGTCTTGCGCTTGAGGTCTTTGAGGCGCTTGATCTTGACCATGTTCGTCTCACCCCGCTTTATTCTCCCGGCCATCGAGGAACGCCCATGGCAACTCCGGAATTGCGATTGGAGATGCTGCGTGCTGTAGAAAAACCGCCGATCGAGGTCGATATTTGTGAGATTGTCCGGCGCGGGACTAGTTATACCGTCGACACTCTCTCCGAACTAAATGCAAACTGGCCCGGCCGGACGTTTTGTCTGGTGATGGGGATCGATTCATTTCAGTCCTTGCCGAAGTGGCACCGAGCAAATGAGCTGCTTAGCATGGCTCATATCGTTGTGGCGTCACGCCCGGGGAGCCAAAAACAAGAGTGCTCCGAACTTGACGAACTTATTGGGAATGCGCAGGCTAGCCACATACAGGACTTGCACGACACGTCAGCCGGCAGAGTGTTGTTCCTCGACATTCCCATGTTACCCATCGCGTCGAGTGACCTACGGGCACGGTGTGCGAGCGGTCGGCAAATTCGACATCTAGTTCCAGATGCAGTCTGCCAGATTGTTGAAAGCAAAGGCCTTTACAGAGAATGATATTAGCTGCTGAAAATACTGCATCGGCTTTGACAGAGAAGCTGTTGGCAACCCTCGACGATGGAAAGGCCATTGATATCCGAACGCTCGACGTCCGACGCCTGACGGCCATTACCGATTTCATGCTCATTGCCTCCGGCCGATCATCCCGTCAAGTGAAGGCCTTGACGAAACGCGTCCGGGACAGGGCAAATTCTACTGGGGCGAAAATACTTGGCATTGAAGGGGAACGACAGGCCCAATGGGTACTGGTAGACCTTGACGATGTCGTTGTGCATATCATGCAATCGGAGGCCCGCGATTTTTATCAGCTAGAAAAACTGTGGTCAGACCGTATGCCGGGCCAAGCGGATGTGATCTAGGGCTGTAAGACGAGTCCCGGTGGCCATCGTGTTTATCGAAGTTCTGAGCGTCTGTCGGCGACCACCCGTGTGGATCAGCGACATTACGAACGAATATGCCAGTCGACTCGTTGGTCATATCGCCTTGGGATTTAAACAGATTCCGCCAGGGTTGGCGGCTACTTCGACTGAAGAGCGTCTCAAAGACGAGTCCAAGCGCCTGAGGAAACAACTCAATCCCAAGACCCATACCGTAGTTTTAGACCGCCAAGGAAAAGAGCTCGACAGTGAAGCACTGTCCAAACAACTGGCACGCTGGCGTACCGATTTCGATCGGGTGGCTCTCGTAATTGGCGGTCCCGACGGTCTCGAGGCCAGTTTTCGCGCAGATGCCGCCGGTCGATGGTCTTTGTCCAAGCTGACCCTCCCACACTTAATGGTTCAAATCATCGTGGCCGAACAGATCTACCGAGCGTGGTCTATTCTCGAAGGACATCCGTACCATCGCGGCTGAGATGGACCAAATAAAATTGTTCGCGTGATAGCGAATTCAGCCCATACAGATCTCTATCTCGCATCGCGATCGCCACGACGCGCTCGCCTGTTGACGCAACTCGGTGTTGCGTTCGAAGTCCTCGATGTCCTTATTGACGAAACACGTTATAACGATGAAACAGCTGAGTCTTATGTTGGTCGGGTGGCGCAAGAAAAAGTCCTCGCCGGCCGTGATCGCGTTCACGAGGGCGCCTTTATTCTAGGGGCGGATACTGCCGTTAGCGTCGATGGAGGAATATTGGGTAAGCCACGAGACGCGTTGCATGCACGTGAAATGCTAAGTGCTTTATCGGGACGTTGGCATGAGGTCTGGACGGGGGTCGCCATTCAAACCGCAAAGTGCAAAATCGAGGGGCTTATCGTTGTGACGAAGGTGGAATTCACCACGCTAACCGATTCGATCATTGAGACTTATTTGCAGTCCGGGGAAGGCTCGGATAAGGCAGGCGCATATGGTATTCAAGGTCTTGCTGGCGCCTTTGTAACTCGAGTTGAGGGCAGTTACTCGGCCGTAGTGGGGTTACCACTACATGAGACATGGGCTTTGCTCGATCGGGCAGGGATCAGGCATGCCTTGCGGCCGGACTAGACTATCAAGGGGACGATTAACAAGGCTACGATGTTGATGATCTTTATAAGCGGATTGATAGCGGGGCCGGCGGTATCTTTATAAGGATCGCCGACGGTGTCGCCGGTTACCGCAGCTTTGTGCGCGTCCGATCCCTTGCCGCCGTGATTGCCATCTTCGATATATTTTTTTGCATTGTCCCAAGCACCGCCGCCCGTAGTCATCGATATAGCGACGAAAAAACCCGTTACGATAGTGCCGAGCAATAGTCCACCTAATGCGATAGGGCCTAGGATAAACCCGACTAAGATTGGAACTAAAATGGGTAAGAGCGAAGGTAGGATCATTTCTTTTATAGCGGCTTTGGTGAGAAGATCAACCGCGCGTGAGTAATCTGGTTTGCCAGTTCCCTCCATGATCCCATCTATCTCTCGGAACTGCCGTCGTACCTCCAGCACTACCGAGCCCGCCGCGCGACCCACGGCTTCCATCCCCATTGCAGCGAACAGGTAAGGGATCATACCGCCAATGAAAAGGCCGATGATTACGTTCGGATCAGACAGCATGAAGTCGACATGGGAACCCGTAGCCTTCTCAAGTTCGTGGGTGTAGTCGGCAAAGAGTACTAATGCTGCTAACGCGGCTGAGCCGATCGCATAACCTTTTGTTACAGCCTTAGTGGTATTACCGACGGCATCAAGTGGGTCAGTGATGCCGCGGACCTCTTCAGGCAAGTCCGCCATTTCGGCGATGCCACCCGCGTTGTCCGTTATAGGTCCAAAGGCATCAAGCGCGACGATGATGCCAGTCATCGATAGCATGGATGTCGCCGCGATGGCTATTCCATAGAGCTCGGCCCACTCATAGGCACAATAGATGCTCAAACAGACGGCTAGTACCGGTAAGGCGCAGGCTTTCATCGATACCCCTATCCCGGCGATGATATTGGTAGCGTGACCGGTTTCCGAGGCGGCCGCGATGTGCTTGACTGGCTTATAATCGGTACCGGTGTAGTATTCGGTGATCCATACCAATGCCGCGGTCAGCCCGAGTCCGATAACCGCACAACCAAACAAAGCATTTACGCTGTAACTTGAGTCGGTCATTAGTGTTTTCGTGACCGGATAAAAGGCAATAACCGCGAGTGCGCCCGCGACGGCTAGGCCACGATATAGCGCCCCCATGATGCTACCACCCTCACTCGCCTTGACGAAAAAAGTCCCTATGATCGACGCAATGATCGATACGCCTCCGAGAACCAAAGGATAGATCACGCCATTCGGCCCGACTTCGTTGACGGCTAGGCTACCGAGTAGCATCGTGGCAATCACCGTAACGGCGTACGTTTCGAATAGATCCGCCGCCATACCAGCACAATCGCCGACGTTATCGCCAACATTGTCCGCGATAACTGCCGGATTGCGCGGGTCATCCTCTGGAATACCCGCCTCGACTTTACCCACTAGGTCTGCCCCTACGTCGGCTCCCTTCGTAAATATGCCACCACCGAGCCGGGCGAAAATCGAGATCAATGATCCGCCAAAACCGAGGCCAATGAGTGGCGCAAGGTTGTCGCTAGCACCGCGATACTCGAGGAAGGCGTAGTAGCCTGCAACCCCGAGGAGCCCTAGGCCCACGACAAGTAGCCCGGTTATTGCGCCCCCGCGAAAAGCGACGCGCAGAGCAGCGTCCATTCCTGTGTTGGCCGCCTCTGCGGTCCTCAGATTGGACCGCACGGAAATATTCATCCCTATGTAGCCAGCCGCGCCGGAAAATACGGCTCCTATCAGAAACCCGAGCGCTGTTAACCACCCCAGTGCCCACCAGAGAGCGAGGAGCAAAATCACACCGACAATGCTGATGGCCCGATACTGGCGGTTTAAATAAGCCGTGGCACCTTGTTGAATGGCCGTCGCAATCTCGCGCATGCGTTCATTGCCCTGCGGTTGAGCCAAGATCCATCGAACGGACCATGCACCGTAGACGATTGCGATGAGACCACAAAGGATAGAAAACCAAAGTGCGGACATGAGTCGGGCCCTCAGCTGACGTGTTGCCGTCGTATTTTAGCGGTAGTGAATCGGCCGGTCTCGGCCGCGTTGCCTGTTATCCTGTCGGAGAACGCCTTGAATTGTACTTGGGAATCATGCGGGTTCAAAGGTCGTTGCTAGTTTGCGGAGCACGGCTTTGTTTTTTAACGTGACGTAATTCGGTAAGCCGTCCCGATATGGTGGATAGTCTTCCCCTTGGATGAGAGGTCCGAGATAGCGTCGACAAGCGTCCGTGATCCCGTACCCATCGTCGGTGATGAAATCCTTTGGCATTTTCTTCTCTACGTTAGCGACCTCGGCCAAGCCCACGCTACCGATTTCCCAGACGTACGGGTCATCTGAGACACGGATGATGGTGGACATAATGGCATTTCGACCAGCCAACGCCATTTCCACTGCCGCACGCCCGAGAGCATAAGCCTGTTCTACATCGGTGCTAGAGGCAATGTGACGGGCTGCCCGCTGTAGGTAGTCGGAGACGGCCCAGTGATATTTGTAGCCCAAGCGATTTTTTATCATTTGCGCGACTATGGGCGCGACTCCGCCGAGTTGGGCGTGGCCGAAGGCGTCCCGACTACCCGACTCCGCAACAAATTGCCCCGAGGGGCTCTTGAGCCCCTCCGAGGCGACGATGGCGCAGTAGGCATATTTCTGTACGCATGCCTCAACTTGTTTGATGAAGTCCTCTTCATCAAAAGTTACTTCCGGAAACAATATGAGGTGGGGTGCCTCCCTAGGTCTGGTTTGTGCCAGTCCGCTGGACGCGGCGATCCATCCCGTATGTCGGCCCATGACCTCCATAACAAAAA